>OLPX01000036.1_pt1 | contig 161464 bp, 168 predicted proteins | sample 1672491 | NCBI WGS metagenome assembly OLPX01 (sample SAMEA3136692, study PRJEB25190) | human gut metagenome | biome: human gut; feature: human-associated habitat; material: faeces | place: Austria | collected 2013
CCAATAAGCGTGAGAAAGAGGACTATAAATTAGAAGACGGCAGGCACCGCTCTACAAAGATGTGGTACTGCCGCCTCTACGGCATCATAATGCTACAACACCTTGATGCCTGGGAAATGCCATCTAACGAGGCATTCCAAAAATCATTATTAGGATTAGCCGCCTAATAATGATATCTTAAACGACTCCATAAGATTTTTCAAGGCATAGTATCCACTATGTCTAATGTTTATGTCCATTTTTCTCTAATTTCTTTTCCTGCACGATATTCAGTTGTCAATTTTCAGTTAGAATCTCATTCATTGAGATTCCGAGAAGTTATTAGTATATGGTAAGTGGCTTTAAATTACAGTGAGAAAGCCAGCAGGCAAATACCCACTGGCAAAAATATATTGATCCCTATATATCTTATTTAGCTTTCACAGCCTTAACCGCTTCCGTAAGCTTCGGCACGATAGTATTTAAATCTCCTACGATTCCAAGATCCGCAATGTCAAAGATCGGAGCATCTTCATCTCGGTTGATAGCTACGATAAATTCAGAGTTTTCCATGCCTGCTGCGTGCTGGATGGCTCCTGATATACCGCAGGCCAGATATAATTCCGGACGAACAGTCTTTCCTGTCTGCCCTACCTGGCGGTCAGCGCTGATCCATCCAGAATCCACACAGGCTCTGGAAGAGGATACTTCGCCTTCCATAACATCGGCAAGTTCTTCTAACATCTTGAACTTATCTGCGCTTCCGATTCCGCGTCCTCCGGAAACAAGAATCTTCGCCTCTGTGATGTCTACAGATTTATGAGCTGTCTTTACAGTCTCGCGTACTTTTACATTCATGTCTGCAGCAGAGAATTCCACCTTGAATTCTTCAACTTCACCGCTTCTGGATGCATCGCTTTCCAACGCTTTCATAACACCCGGACGGACCGTTGCCATCTGAGGACGGAAGTCTTCACACACGATCGTTGCCATGATATTTCCGCCAAATGCCGGACGGGTCATCATAAGAAGCTTTGTCTCCTCATCAATCTCGAGTGCAGTACAGTCTGCTGTCAGTCCTGTGTGAATTCTTGCGGATACTCTCGGCGCAAGGTCTCGTCCGATGGAAGATGCCCCATAAAGCACGATCTCGGGATCTTTTGCATTGATCACGGCTGTCAGTGCCTTCGTATACGGCTCTGTGACATACTCTTTCAGCATAACATCATCTACAACAACGACTTTATCTGCTCCGCAGGCAATCAGTTCCTGCGCTTTATCTTTCACGCCTGACCCAAGCAGAACTGCAGCAACCTGCTGTCCAAGGTCGTCTGCCAGTTCTCTTGCTTTGCCAACTAATTCGATTCCGACTTTCTGAAGTTCGCCGTCTCTCTGTTCAGCGAATACGTATACGTCTCTGCTCATTTTTAATTCTCCTCCTTGCTTAAATGATGTGCTTTTCCTGAAGTTTACCAACAATAGATGCCACTGCTTCGTCTGCTGATAAATCTTTTAAAATGGTTCCCGCACCTTTGGCCTGTTTTGTAAAAGATTTCTTTACTCTTGTAGGAGATCCCTTTAATCCAATGTTTGCCTGGTCTATGGTATCTTCTAAGTCTGCAAGCCCCCAGACTTTGACTTCTTTTTCTCTGTAGGCATCAAATGCACCGTGTACCGTCATATATCTGGGGTCAGCCAGTTCAGCCAAAGCTGTGATCAGACAAGGAGTCTTTACTTCAATGATCTGATGACGGTCTTCAAACTGTCTCTGGACGATCAGAGTGTCCTCCCCTTCCACATTTAAATCTTCCACATAGCTGACCTGAGGAATACCAAGATGTTCTGCGATCTGAGGACCTACCTGTGCGGTATCTCCGTCGATTGCCTGACGTCCTGTGATAATCACATCAAAATCTAATTTTTTGATAGCCGCTGCGATCGTAGAAGAGGTTGCCCATGTATCCGCTCCTCCGAAAGCTCTGTCAGAAACAAGAACTGCATCATCACATCCCATAGCAAGTGCTTCTCTTAATGCCACATCTGCCTGAGGCGGTCCCATGGAAACAACGGTCACAGTGCTTCCCGGGCATTTTTCTTTTAACTGCAGGGCAGCTTCGATCCCCGCTTTATCATCCGGATTGATGATACTAGGTACACCGTCTCTGATCAGGGTATTTGTCTTTGGATCTAATTTTACTTCAGTTGTATCTGGTACTTGTTTTGCACAAACAACGATTTTCATCTCTTTATTCTCCTTCCGCTTTAAGCTTATCTTAACAATCCGCCGCCTACGATCATCTTCATAGCCTCAGATGTACCTTCGTAGATCTCTGTGATCTTGGCGTCACGGTACATTCTTTCTACCGGATATTCTCTGGAGTATCCATATCCCCCAAGGAGCTGTACAGCCGCTCTTGTCACTTCCACTGCCACATCAGATGCAAACAATTTGCAGGATGCTGCCAGCGGAGCATAATTTTCATGATCGTCTTTGGCCTTTGCCGCTCTCCATACCATAAGGCGGGCAGCGTCAATTTTCACCTGGAGTTCTGCGATCAGGAACTGTGTATTCTGAAATTTAGAAATCGGTTTCCCAAACTGTTTTCTTTCTTTTACATATTTGATCGCCTCATCTAACGCACCCTGTGCAATACCAACAGACTGAGCTCCGATTCCGATACGTCCGCCTGCCAGTGCCGACATCGCGATCTTATATCCTTTTCCTTCACCTGCGATCACATTCTCTTTCGGAACCCTCACATCAACCAGCGCAACTTCACAGTTAGATGCAGCACGGATACCCATACGAGGAATATTTTTGCTGACCTCTAATCCCGGTGTGTTTCTGTCAACAATAAATGCAGACATTCCTCTTGTTCCCGCACTCTTATCTGTCATTGCAAAAATGATAAAAGTATCGGCAAAACCTGAGTTTGTAGTAAATACTTTCTGTCCGTTTAATACATAATGGTCACCGTCCAGCACAGCACTTGTCTTCACACCGCTGGCATCCGTACCCGCTCCAGGCTCTGTAAGGCCGAAGCATCCTACTTTAGATCCGTCAACCAGAGGACGAAGGAATTTCTGTTTCTGCTCTTCGGAAGCAAAGTCATTGATACAGGAACAGCATAGCGATGTATGTACGGAAATCGTGATTCCTGTAGAGGCATCTACTTTAGACATCTCTTCCATACAAAGTGTATATGTTAAGACATCGGCACCCTCTCCGCCGTATTCTTTGGAATATGGAATTCCCATAATACCGAATTTTTTCATTTTTTCAAGCAGATCCATGCTGAATTCTTCTGTTTCATCCATATCCCTGGCAATTGGTTTGATTTCTGTCTCTGCGAAATCTTTGAACATCTGCTGTGCAAGCAGCTGTTCTTTTGTCAATTTAAATTCAACCATTTTCTTTTTCCTCCTGTTTGCTTTTACATAAAACTTATTAGCATCCCTACTATTAGCCCGCCAATACTTTGTAAGCTAAATATTTGTGAGCTAATAGTATCACTTTGTGAAAGTTATGTCAACAGCTTTCGTTAATTTATTGTCTATTTATATTGTATATTCATCATCTTTGTGCAAACTGTTGAATATATAAAGGTAATCTTGTGAAAAAATACTATGATTCCTCCACACGAATGTAAAATCATGCACTACCGGAAAATCTTTTAATTCCAGTTTTCTCAGTATACCGTCTCTTAATTCTTCTCCTGCGGCTGCCTCATACAGGAAGGTAATCCCACACCCTTCAGCCACCAGTTTTTTTATCATATGCAGACTGCTGGCCTCGTGATTTTCCTTAAAGTCTCCAATCTTTAAGTTCCTTCCCTCCAGACTTTTTTCCATAATCTCTCTCGTACCTGTTCCCGCCTCCCTCGTTATCAAAGGTTCAGAGAGCAGGTCTTCCAGCACCTCCGGTTCCTTTTGAAAACAATAGTCTCTTCCGCAGACAGCAATATAGGATTCCCTGGAATATATGCGGTAATCATATTCCTTCTTTTCAAAATATCCTTCAACCATGGCAAAATCAATCTCGCCCTGATCCAGCTGATTTAAGAGATCCTCTGTATTTGCGATTCTTATGGAAACTTCCGTGTCGGGATGCATCTTAATAAATTCAGCCGCTGCATGGGGAAGAATGAAGTCTCCTATCGTCAGGGTTGCCCCAAAATAAATCCTGCGTTTTCCCTTCCATCTCAAACAGCTTTATCTTGTATTCCTTTTCAAGCCATTTTATATGCTGTGACACCGCAGGCTGTGTAATATTCAGTTTCTTAGCTGCCTTTGTAAAGTTCATCTGTTTGCATACCTCAAGAAATGTAAAAATCCTAAAATCCAGCATATCGTTCTCCTTTGTTTTTAATATATATGAAAAAAGACATCCCTGCAAATCAGAATGTCTCTTCTCTCCCGTCTGAACTTTTCCTGCCTCTGATACTCTGTCAGATCAATCGGCATCCAATTCATCCAGCAGTTTGTTCAGTTTTTGACCCTCATCCTCAGATATTCTCTCGCTGAGAGCACTGATAAATTTTTTTGCTGATCCGTCAAACCAGATATCCAATACCTCTTCTGCCTTGACTTTCTTGTAGTCATCTTTTTTGACAACCGGCTTCACATAGGAAAATTTGCCCCGTCTCTCAACCACCGCATATCCCTTTGCTTCCAGATCAAAAAGAAATGTGCGCACAGTTGTCCTCTTGTAATCTTTACCATACTTATCCTTCAGCTCTTCTATTAATGTCAAAAACGGGATCTCTTCTTTCTCATAATTCCAAATACATCTCATTACTACTGATTCTGCTTCTGTTAATTTTGCTCTGCTCACTTAAATGCATCTCCTTTTCATTCTTTGACTATGTATACAGTTAGATTAACATATATGAACAATTTATTCAATAGAAATTTACATAAATATATTATATTTTATTTTGAAGTCAAAATCATCATTTTATATTATCATATTATAATTATATATAATTTTATCTTATCATCATACCATGATATACTTTTCCCTGTCGCTGACTCCCAGTGATTTCATAAAAAAGGAAAGAAAGAGGATCATAGTTATGAATTTTTTAAAAGTCCATTGGTCAGGGCTTCTGCTCTGTATCGGAATCTCTGTGCCCGCATGGTTTCTGGGAAATCTACTCCCAGTGATCGGAGGCCCTGTATTTGCTATTTTAATCGGCATGGTATTAACGCTGCTCATAAAAGACAAAGGTACCATGCAGCCCGGAATTGCCTTTACATCAAAGAAAATTTTACAGTATGCGGTCATCCTCCTCGGATTCGGCATGAACCTTACCGATATCCTGGCAAAAGGACAGCAGTCCCTGCCCATCATTTTGTCTACCATCACTACTTCTTTGATCGTGTCGTTCCTGTTGTACAGACTTCTTCACATGGATCCCAAAGTTTCTACACTGATCGGCGTAGGCTCTTCCATCTGCGGAGGCTCTGCCATCGCAGCCACAGCACCTGTGATCGAAGCCGATGATGAGGAGATTGCACAGTCTATCTCCGTTATCTTTCTGTTCAATGTGATTGCTGCTCTTGTATTTCCAGCACTCGGAAATATGCTTCACCTGTCCAATGAAGGCTTTGGACTGTTTGCAGGCACAGCCGTCAACGATACATCCTCCGTCACTGCCACCGCAGCAGCATGGGATGGAATTCATAGCAGCAATACATTGAACGCTGCGACGATTGTGAAACTTACAAGGACTCTGGCAATTATTCCGATCACTCTGGCGCTTGCGATTTTCCGTGCCGGGAAAAAGGAAGAAGCTTTGGAAGAGAGCGGCTCAAATTTCAGCCTGAAGCAGGTCTTTCCAATATTTGTATTGTTTTTCATCCTTGCCTCTGTCATCACAACTGTGTTTTCCCTGCCTGTAGCTGTGACAGATCCTTTAAAAACTTTAAGCAAATTTTTTATCGTTATGGCAATGGCGGCCATTGGGCTGAATACTCATATCGTCAAACTTGTAAAAACCGGCGGTAAGCCAATCTTTATGGCATTTTGCTGCTGGGTTGCCATCGCTTTGGTAAGCCTTGGTATGCAAAGCATCATCGGAATACTGTAAACTCAACCGCTTCATTGACAGAATTTCCATATTAGCACGGCATTGTGAAGTTCCAGCCTGTCGAAGGATCTGTCCAGCGATTTCCCAGTGATCTCCTGAATGCGCTGAATCCTGTATTTTACCGTATTCCGGTGAGTATACAGGATTTCTGCCGTATGCTTCAGGCTGCAGTTCTGCTCCAGATAAGTATCCAGAGTTTGAAAAAGCTTTGCGTTATTTTCACAGTCATAAGAAAGAATACCTCCAATAACAGAACGGCAGAATTGCTCCAATGGCTCCCGATTATCAAATTCCATTAAAAGATGGTATAGGCCAGGCTTTCCCCAGAAAAAGACCTCATCTTTTTTTCTAAGGCGCTTCCCCAATGCAATACACTTTGATGCTTCCTGGAAGCTTTCTTTCAGCTTTCCCAAACAATTATACTTTCTGCCGCATCCAAAATGAAAACTATATTCATTTAAATTTCTATGCAGATCTATCCCGGACTGCACAAGGACATCCTCCTCATTTCCCTGTTCCGCTTTATACATTCCAACTACCTGGTTTCCATAACAAGATATGAGAACAGGGATTCCTGCTTCATAAAACGCATTACTGACTGTTTTTACTGCAGTTTCCCTCTCTGTCTGTGTCATAGAAATTCCGGTTTTTTCTTCTTTAAAAAAATGTACCGCAAAAATAGCCTGAGGAGGAGATATATCATATCCAATCATCTCACCCTGCATTCTGATAACATCCTCATCCACATGATTCCCAAAAATAATGCCCGAGAGCAAATCTTCTGTGTTGTTCTGCAGATGATCATGATAGGCGATGGCATGGCCCAGTTCCTCAAATATATCCAGCAGAGGAATGTTCCACGGAATTGCTATGATCGGAAAACTCTCTATACTGCAAAAGCGGAGTACCTCACCAGATATCTGCTTCACATAGTCCTCGCCTGCCAGAAGAAGGACACCTGACATTTGATTCTCTGCTGCCCTTTTTACCAGAAGAAGCAGATCAAACTCCGGCGATCTGATCACCGGAGTGCTGACGATCAGCAGTTCCTGACCGTGAACCCATCTGGAAAATTCCATTGATTCCGCTTTGTACGCCCATCGAATTCCACGATTCAAGCCATCCTTTCCCGCTATAATTCTGGATTTTTCCATGGACGGAAGAGTCAAAAGATCTCTACATTGAAACATAATTTCCTTTCCTCACTGCGGCCAGAACTCCTGCCCGCTCGCAAATTGCTTCAAACTCTGTCTGGGCATCCAGGACAATAAAGTCTGCTGGCTTTCCTTCCCCGATGCCGTATGTGCCTGAAATGTTCATTGCCTCTGCTCCATTGACTGTCACCAGATCCAACGCATTTGATATTTCTTCCGGGCTCATCATCTGGCAAATATGGAGTCCATGGTCCAGAATATGCATCATATCCCCATTTCCCAGCGGATACCACGGGTCAGACATGGAATCCTGGGCAAAACAGACGTTAATTCCATGATCGTTCAACTCCTTCACCCTGGTGAGCCCTCTGCGTTTCGGATAGCTGTCCTGGCGCCCCTGCAGATAAATATTTTCTGTGGGACAGGAGATAAAATTGATGCCCGACTTCTGAAACAGCTTCATCATCCGGAACGCGTAACTGTTATCCGCTGATCCAAAAGAACAGGTATGGCTGGCTGCGGTTCTTTTCCCTATTCCCTCTGCCGTAACCAGTGCATTCAGAAGTTCCAGAAAGCGGCTCTGGGAGTCATCTGTCTCATCGCAGTGCACATCGATCAATTTATCATATTTTACTGCCAGCTCAACGATCTTATGGATGGATTTTTCACCAAACTCTCTGGCCAGTTCATAATGCGGGATACCTCCCACACAATCCGCTCCCATTATTAAGGCTTCTTCCAAAAGCTCTGCGCCCTTCGGATAAGCGTAAATACCTTCCTGAGGAAAAGCCACGATTTGAAGCTTTATCTGTTCTTTTACTTCCTGTTTCACCTCTAAAAGTGCTTTCAATGCTGTTAACTTTGGATCTGTCACATCTACATGGGTACGGATACAGCCGGTTCCATGGCTCATTTCTTTCCGAATGCCGATAAGTGCCCTTTCTTTCACCTGCTCTGCAGTCTGGCTGTCTTTCATCCTGCTCCATCTCTCGATCCCTTCAAACAGTGTGCCGCTGCCGTTTTGTTCTCCGTGATCCGCTGTAAAAACATAGTCCAGATGTATATGCGGATCCACATAGGGAGGGATCACCAGATGCCCTTTCAGATCGATTGTCTCACATTCCGCATAGCTTGGCTTTGCGCTGATATTTTCAAATTTCCCATCTTTTATCAATATCTCGTGAAGTTCTTTCTTCCCTTTTAATTTTGCATTAATATATTTCTTCATGATCCTTCTCCTGACTAAGCGTTGACATATTTTCTGTTTTCCGCATATCCATATGCCTTAGATATAAATATATAAGACAGCATACTGGCAGCCACTGCATTCAGACAGGCAATACCCGGAAGAAAGCTTGCCCCTGCCCCTATAAAAAATGCAATGAATGCAATCGGATTTATTTTTTCAAATTCTTTTTCCATAAAATTTTCCGCATATTCTTTCCTTCTGACAAAAAAGAAATCAGCGATTAATATGGCACCCAGAGAAGGGATAAATCCACTTAAGAAGCTCAGAAAATTTGTAAAGTTTGCATACAAAATCATTGACAGTGCTGTGGAAATAATTCCGTTTACAATGACCAGCTTCTTTTTTTCAATCTTTGTAATGTTTGAAAATGCCAGGCTCGCCGCATAAATGGTGTTGTCATTGGTAGTCCAAATGTTCAGCCCCAGGATAATGATGCCCGGCAGTACCAGTCCCTGTGCGATCATAACATCTGAAATATCCGGCATTCCCGTCACCAGCCCCCCTATTGCTCCAAATGCAAACATCAGGATATTGCCTGCAAAGAATGCTGCCAGGGTTGAAATCACTGCTGTTTTCGGCGTCTTTGAAAATCTTGTAAAATCAGGCGTCAGTGTTCCTCCTGAGATAAAGGATCCGATCACCATACCGAGCGCTGCCGTCATGCTGATGCTGCTGACCTGAGTCATATTTGTAAGACCGGCAAATCCTCCTGCCTGGGATAAAGATATCCCTGTAGAATAACATCCCAGCACCGCAATGGCCGGAACCGCTATAAAACTCAGGATTGCCAGCGACTTTACTCCAAAATAAGCCGATGCCGTCATCATGGCTCCCAAAGCAATGATTACCGGCCAGATCGGCAGATGAAAAGTCTTGCTGACCGGAACTGCCAGCATCACAACGCTGACTCCGAACCATCCCACCTGTGTAATCCCAAGGACGCCGGAAACAAAGTAAGAACCGGTCTTTCCAAAAGAATATCTCGCCAAAAGATGGGTGGAAAGGGCAGTCTTTGCTGAAATGTAGGACAGCAGGGCTGTGTAGGATCCAAGAATCAGATCTCCCGCCAAAAGTACCAAAATCAATGACCGAAATGTCAGGCTTGTCCCAAGCTGTCCCCCTGTCAGCATCGTCCCAGTATAAAATGTAAATCCAAGCATGATGACCAGCATGGAGGGAAATCCCCGTTTTCCTTCCTCTCCCACCGGAACAATGGAATAATCATGATCTTTTACTTGTTTGTCTGCCATAGTGCATCCTCCTTTTCACGAAAAAAAGAAGCCGCAGCCCTAGATCAGGCCAACAGCTCCTTTGCTGATGTCGTTATCATTTCATCGTTGGTTGTTATGAAGGAAGAATATCACCGACATTTTTGTCTGTCAATAAAACCTCCAGCACTTTCACGTCTTTTTGTGGTTATGTCACAAATTTATGCCATCCTCTTTGTGCACGGTATCTTGTTGATACTTTATACAGAAATCAAATCTCTGACGACCTCCCCTGCCGCGATCAGCCCTGCCACAGAAGGCACAAACGCGACGCTTCCCGGCACCGCCCTTCTTCCTTCCTCCTTGGACAGGTCAAGTTTCGGTTCCAACGCTTTTTCTGTGGAATAGACCACTTTCAGTTTCTTTACCCCCCTCTTTTTAAGTTCTTTTCGCATCACTTTTGCCAGAGGGCAGACAGAGGTCTTATAGATATCCGTTACCTCAAATTTGGACGGGTCCAGCTTGTTGCCCGCTCCCATACTGCTGATGATCGGAACGCCGGCTTTTTGGGCCTGCATCACAAGTTCGATCTTTGCAGTCACCGTGTCTACTGCGTCTACCACATAAGAATATTCTCTGAAATCAAATTCTGATGCATTTTCCGGCAGAAAAAAACACTTGTGAATATGGACCTCTGCCTCAGGATTGATCTCAAGTATCCTTTCTTTCATAACTTCCACTTTCACCCTGCCGACAGTGCTGTGAGTCGCGATGATCTGACGGTTGATATTGGAAACAGATACCGTATCCTTATCGATCAGGTCAAAAGTTCCGACACCGGTCCTTGCCAATGCCTCTGCCACATATCCGCCAACTCCCCCGACACCGAAGACAGCCACACGGGATTTTTTTAGTCTTTCCACTGCTTCTTCTCCTAAAAGCAGTTCTGTTCTGATCCATTGATTTTCCATATCATTCTCCGATAATTTTGATCAGCACACGCTTGTCCCGTTTGCCGTCGAACTCAAAATAAAAGATCTGTTCCCATGTTCCGAAATCCAGGCGTCCTTTTGTAATCGCAACGACAGATTCCCTGCCCATGACCGTCCGTTTCAGATGGGCATCTGCATTGTCCTCAAATCCATTGTGCCGGTATTGGCTGTAAGGCTTTTCCGGTGCCAGTTTCTCCAGCCATTTTTCATAGTCATGATGCAGACCGGATTCATCGTCATTAATAAAAACACTTGCCGTAATATTCATGGCATTTACCAACACCATGCCTTCTTTTACACCGCTTTTATCCACAGCATCCTGGACTTTGTCCGTAATATTCACAATCCCCCGCCTGGACGGCAGATGAAAATGCAGTACTTCTCTGTATGATTTCATAAAACCTCCTGGATATTATATAAGTGATATTTTAGTTTTCTTCCTACAATATCTTAACCCATACAACATCCGTCTGCAACAGACATTACATCCTTTTACCGGCCTTTTTATCCGTATGAAAATTGTCCTTATTTACTTCTAAAAATTTCTGTGCCTGCACGGGAGAAGCAAACCGAATATTCTCCCCCGTCAGATATCTGACAGCCTCATTCCATTCCCTCGCGCTGAAACGTTCAGCCTTAACAGAACCGGCGATAAAACATGCCACAGGAAACCAAAAACCGGTGGGCAGATCGGATATTTCCTGACAGCCCGCCTCCTCTGCCAGATATTCTAAAAGCCTGTTCCTCAAATCTTTTTTCTTCTGTATCATATCTTACCTCCAGCGAACGATAAAGCAGACTTTTTCGTTCACTCAATGTATACTGTAAGAAATGAATTTATCTCTTAAAATATCAATATTTTTTGCAGTTTTATGTATAAAATGGACTGAATGATAATCTCTACCATTTCTTTTACTTCTCTCCTCTCACCCACCTAAGAAATGTATCCTGGGCAATCTGAAGCTGTGCAGCGGCTTTTCTCGATGAGATTTCACCGCGTTTCCACTGTTCTTTTAACTCATAAAATTTCTCCGGTATCGGTTTCCTCGGCCTCCCAAAACGAACACCTCTCAGTTTGGCCGCCCTGATTCCTTCCTGTTGGCGTTTCTTTATATTTTCCCGTTCTGTCTGGGCCACATAGCTTAAAATCTGAAGTACCAGATCGGCGATAAATGTGCCTGTGAGATCATGCTGTTTCTTCCTCGTATCCAAAAGCGGCATATCGAGAACAACGATATCGGCTTTGGTCTCTTTCGTGACGACCCTCCACTGCTCCAGGATTTCGCCGTAGTTCCGCCCAAGCCTGTCTATGCTCTGGATCACCAGTACATCTCCTTCCCTCAGTATTTTTGTCAGTTTCCTGTAACTGGGCCTGTCAAAGTTTTTTCCGCTCAATTTATCCAGGTAAATCTTCGTTTTCTCCACCCCAAACGCTTCCAGCGCAAGAATCTGTCTGCTCTCATTTTGGTCCCTGGTTGACACACGGGCATAACCATAAATATTTGATTCCATAAACTTTTCCTCCATATAAAAATAGTATCCCGTCAGAAGCAGGATACTATTTATTATGGAGCTTTTATTAGCTTTTTCTTCATAGAATACATAAATATTATATGTAGCAGTATGATAATCTTTTCATATATTTATATTTTATTTATCATTCTTAAACAGTTTCTAGACGCAAGTTCATTTTGGGTTTATCCTAAATTATTCAATCTTTTTTGTTTTGAATAATTGTATATATGATTATTCCCAGGGCTACTGCAGATAAAAGAATATATTGTGAAGGATCTTCCAAAAATTTAGTTTTCCAACAAATTACAAAAGCAATAATGTAAACTAAAAGAATTCTTATAATATATACATATTATACTCCTATTACTAATAGATTAAAATATCCAAATTTGATTTGTCTTCCTTGTTTCAGTTTTTGTTTGACCATTTTTTAGATTTTTATATTTTGAAATTTTGGTTACTCTTTTCATTTCTATATACTTGTTATCTATTCCATTAATATCAGGTTTTCTTTTAGCAATTAAGCGATAGTAATATTTCATGGAAAAATAAACATTTTGCTCATCCGTATTTACAAAATAGTACGTTCCGTATTGTGCCGCTGCAATTAACGCTAATACTTTAGGATTTGTAACCTTGCCGGTTAAAAATGACGTCAGAGCTGACGCAAAGGCAGATTTTCCTGCTTTTTTAACAAAAATTCTATCAGAATCCCTGTCATCTTTGGTTGACTCCTGTGCATACACTTTTTTCGTTGTTGAAATAAAATTAATACTTGGTAAATAATTAATACTAAAAACAAAAGATAGGATAATTAATATAATTCTTTTCATACGTGCCTCCATTTCTTATTCGATTAACGAACTACAATTTGAAACTACAACATAAATATATTTGTCAACATATATATTGTATTAACAATTATATTTATAGGGTTATCTTTATTAATAGAGAATGAGGGAAAATATATGGCAAGCAGAAATGTATTTAAATTAGACATGCTGATTCTCAGCATTTTATCAAAGGAAGATTGTTACGGCTATCAACTTACTCAGTTTATAAAAAAATATTCAAATAATGTGATTCAGACTCAGCCTTCTTCACTATATCCGATTTTATATCGTTTAATTGATCAAGGATATATTTCAGATTATGAAAAAGTACTGAAACGTAACCGAAAACGTGTTTATTATCACTTAGAACCTTCTGGGGATGAATACTTTCATAAACTTTTGGATGATTATTACCAATTAATCCAAGGAATTGATGGAGTTTTAAGCTGTGACATTGCCTTTTCCAAGGAGGACTAGATTATATTATGAAGCTAAAGAGCAATGACATAAAAAGAAAATACAAAAAAGAAATTATCTCTCTCTTTCCAAGTTACGGAAAATACGAAAAGCAGTATTTTTACCGCTTTTGGAACGGAGTTCTTGAATTCATTGAAGATTTTCCGGAAATTCCATACGAAGGTTTGATAAAAGAATTTTGTACTCCTAAAGAGGTCGTCTCTGGCTACTTTTCTTCTGTGAGTGATCAGTATTTAATGCAAAAAATAAAAAGGACAAAAATCATAAGAAATGGGATGTTGGGATTTCTCATGATTCTCGTCATCATTGTAGTTTATCAAGCTACTCTAAGTTATCACTCTTATTTAGATGAAAAAAATGAAGTGATTTCTAAAGAACAAATTATAATCAAAGAACATTAGGAGGAGGACTATGAAGAAGCTATGTATCATATGTTTATCAATCATATTTCTAATCACTTTTCAGTCCACACCTATTTCAGCCTTAAAATCAAAAAAAGCAGGAGTTCAAACATTCTATAACTCTGATGGTTCTTATTTAGAGATCACCTATAAAGAATATAAACAGCCATTTAAATCACTTAAGAATTCTAGAAAAAAAGTATTTTTATGTACAAAAAGTAATATATATACTTCCTGCCCTTCTAAAACATGGCGGATTGTAAAACAAACATCCTATAGATCAGGAAATGCAGCCACAGGAACTGCGACTGCAAAAAAATACTCCAACAAACATTTTGTTATCCACACCATAAAAAAAGTGCTCTCATTACGGTGCGCCCCCAGTGGACAACTTTATTAATATACATCCATATCAACTAGCCAAGCTTATATTTTCTCTTTTATAAACATATGCTGAAGGTATTCCCCCTCAAACCGTTTTACAAAATAGTCGCATTTGCATAAGAACAGATAATATACATTCAGCCCGCATCCGGATAAGGTTTCATAATTTCCCTGTCCTTTCGCTATGATCACGTCGGCTCTGCCAATGATTTCTTTTGCTTCCCTGCTGATCCTGTTTAAGCTGGTCCCTGCGATCCTCGTACCGTTTCCGATCACCCTGGCCTCGTCGGAGAGACCCACCTGTACTGCATCCTCCATGGACGCATCATTTGCCACACCCGCTCCACGAACGATCACTGTGACATCAACCTGAGGATAAAATTTTTTCAGTTCCTGGATCAAAACCTTATCCACCACAATCTCACCGCAGTTATCTGTAATATAGACAAGGTTTTTTGCAGAACTGAGATCTGCCTTAAAAGAATCGTAAACCTCAGGCTTCAGCCCTTTTTCTCTATTTTGAAACAAGAGCTGTTCCAGCTGGTCCCCGTCAATTTCGCCCAGAGCGATATAGTCTATGTAATTCCCCGCCTGTGCCGCCTGAATCGCTGTAGCTACCGGATCTTCAGACGCCTCGATCCTTTTTCTGATCTCCGGCTCTTTTTTAAGCATCAGTTCATTAAAATGCCGTTTGAGCGGATCAACGGCTGTCTGCGCCCCAAAGTGCCGCTCATACAGTTCTGTAAACTCAGCCAGATATTCCGGCGGAGACAGTTCCAGATCCTCATCTCTTAAAGCTGCCCGCACCTGGTCAAGAAACAGCTGTTTCTTCTCCCAGTTCTGCTCCTGTTCCACTTTCCGCTCTTCGCTCCGAAGCAGACATTCCTTGCAATATTTCCCTGTCCTCATAATTTCCCTTTCCTTATCCCTGAATCACTGACTCATAAAAATCATACCTTTATAATATCATTCAATCCTCTGCCTGCAAAGCATTTCCTTATCAGTTCATCCTCTGACGGCACATATCCTTTTGCACTGTACCGGCCATTTCTCAGGCATTCGCTGCTTTGTGATGAATCTCGGAAGAAATGACCAGCCCGGTTCCTGCTTTTTTCGTGGTAAAAATCGAGACAGGGATTGATTGTCCCCATCTCCCATAGATGAAACATATCAGGGACCTGCGCCGCAAGTCCCTGGAAAATAGTGTACGGTTATGATATAATACATCCATAAGAAAGAAATGCTCTGCCGACGCTTCGCCCCAAATGAAGACTGTCTATGAGTGTTTCTTTTTTCTTTCTGTGCTGTATATCCATCATTTTAACCCTTTCTGCATATGCTCTTTAAAAAATTCATTCAGCAGTGCACAGATCTGCGCCGATGAATCCAGAACTTCAAGCTTTGCCATTTCTTCTTCATTCGAGATCAGCAAAACCAGAGTACTCAGCACCTCTACCTGCTGACTCGGCTCTTTGACGCCCAGAACAAAAGCAAATTTTGCGTTCACCTGGATTTCAGGATCTCCCATGTGCGAAAACAAAACCGTCTCTTTAAATCTTACAAAAGATATGGATGCCTCTTTTACATGTTCCACATCCGTATGCGGAATCGCAATCTCAAATGCTTCGGTCTTGAGACCTGTAGGATAAACTGCTTCCCTGCTTTTCAGCCCATCGGCAAAACTTTCTCTGACTTTGCCCTGCTCATAAAGCCTTTCTCCGATCTGTTCAAAAAACTGATTTCTGTCCTCAAATGCTTCGTCCAGCCAGATGAAATCTTCTCTGAAAATCTGCCGCCTTCTGGGCTTTTTCTTTCTTCATGCCCCCGGCCAGCAGTAAAGATGTCTCTCTCATAATATCACGCTCCTATTAGAATTCTTCCAGGATCGCTTTTGTTTTGCTGATGCCGATCCGGTCAGATCCCGCCTCAATCATTGCCACACATTCTGCAAGATTGTTGATCCCTCCGGCAGCTTTTACATGAACCTTCTCAGACACAGTATCTTTCATGAGTTTGATATCTTCAACCGTAGCCCCGGAAGGTGCAAATCCTGTGGATGTCTTTACGTAGGCGGCCCCTGCCTCCTCTGTCAGTTCACAGCCTTTTTTGATCTCTTCTTTGGTAAGAAATGCGGTCTCAAGAATGACTTTTACTATGCCCGGTGTCGCATTGACCACTGCCTCGATGTCCTTTTTTACATCCTCGTATTCACCATTCCTCAGTGCCCCGATGTCAATGACCATATCAAGCTCCACTGCCCCTCTGGCATATGCATCCACTGCCTCCGCTACTTTTGAAAATGTTGTATGTGCCCCTGAGGGAAATCCGATCACCGTTCCGATCTTTACATCGGTACCCTCCAGTACTTCTCTTGCCATATCCAGATTACACGGATTAATGCAGACAGATGCACAGTGATTCTCCTTTGCAAACTGAAGTCCTTCCATGATCTCTTCTCTGGTCAGCTGAGGTTTTAACAATGAGTGGTCCACTTTGCTTAAAAATTCTTGTTTTGTCATTTTCATAATCTTCTTTCTCCTTTAATCAATGAATGTGTTATTTAGCCAAACAGCGAGAATATCTTAACGAACAGCCACGAGATCAGGTTCGCGCGGTCAAGATTTCCGATCTGGGAAGCTCCCGCCGGCATTTTGATTCCTGCAGTCAATGCCATCTGCGTCTCGATCGGTGCCAGATTTGTTGCCATCAATAATACGCATGCCATAACGACTGTTCCCACGATCAGCGCCCGGATGACATTTCCCTTTGACATGGCAGTGATCAGACATACGATGAACGGGATAACCGCCAGATCCGCAAACGGCAGGAGTTTATTGCCCGGCAGTACGATAGCCAGCAGTATCGTGATCGGCACCAGCAGAAGCCCTACAGCAATTACAGAAGGCTCTCCCAGAGAAACTGCGGCATCCAGTCCGATAAAGATTTCTCTGTCCCCGAAATGCTTTGCCATAAACTCCCTGGCAGCCTCTGAGATCGGGATCAGCCCTTCCATCAGAATCGCTACCATCTTTGGCATGAGATACATGACCGCTGCCATGGTGATGGCAAGTTTTAAAACTGCGTCAATCTTCTGTCCTCCCAAAATCCCAAGTGCAAGACCGATGATCAAGCCCATGGACATTGGTTCTCCGAAGATGCCGAACCGTTTTCTGTTTCAGCGTCAGCATCACGAAATTAATCACGAGTCCGATCGGTATCATCAGACCTGCCGCTGCCCACGCCCAGGAAATAGATGACATTGCCGGCCATCCGATGTCGATGACCTGAAGATCCAGTCCCAGACGTTCCGTCATGGCCTGTGCCACCGGGCCCAGCTGATCCGTCAACAGCGTAATGACCAGATTGATCCCTGTAAATCCGATTCCTATGGTCACACCGGATTTAAATGATTTTGAAAATCCTGCCCTCATGATGAGCCCGAACACGAAAATAATGATCGGCAGCATAACTGTGGAACCCAATCCCAATATAAAATTTAATATTTCCATACAATTCCTCCCATTGTACCCTCATTCATCTATGGTACTTTGTGGCCCTTGACTGCCGTCCAGACCATAAACCACTGTTCCGGCGTCAACCGGTATTTCAGCGCTTTGACCGGCCTCTCTGCCAATCCGATTTCTCCTGAACCTGTGATCGGAATCGGCTTTGCCGGATGTGAGAACAGCCATGCGAAGGCCACTTCATCGATGTCCTCCGCACCAATCTCCTCCCGGATGACTTCTAAAACCTCTCTGAGCCTTATTTCCTCTTCTCCCTGCCCGGTAAAGATCCTGCCTCCGGCAAGCGGAGACCAGAGCATCGGGTGAATTCTCTCCTCCAGACAAAGATTCATGACTCCGTTTTCCATATTTCCCATCCTGAGCGGAGAAAGTTCGATCTGATTGGTGATCAAAGGCACGGTGAGATAAGATTTCAGCAGACGGAATTCGTCCGGCAGAAAATTAGATACTCCGAAGGTCCTTACTTTTCCTTCCTTTAAAAGGATTTCAAACGCCCTGCTGATCTCTTCCGGGTCCATAAACGGACTCGGACGGTGCAGGAGCAATGTGTCCAGGTGATCGAGTCCCATATATTTCAAAGATTTCTCCACCTGTCCGATGATGTAGTCTGTACCGTAGTTATAATACTTGACACGTGCAGTTTCTGACTTGTAGACAATGCCGCACTTTGAAATGATCTGCATTTTGTCTCTGAGATCCGGCCTTTTTTTCATGGCTTCCCCGAATTTCTCTTCGACCGTGTAGTCCCCGTAAATGTCCGCATGATCCATCGTCGTAATCCCCAAATCCAGACATTCTTCCAGATAGCGGATCAGTTCATCAGTTGAAAGATTCCAGTCTAAAAGTCTCCAAAAACCAAGCACCACCCTGGAAAACTCAAGGCCTTCCGCCATTGTTGCATATTCCATGCTTTACCTCCATATACATCGTCATTCTCCCAGGTCCCTCAGGACCTTAAGAATTTGTTCGTCAACAGCTTCCGGTTTGATCCCTGTCAGATAGTTAATGGCAAATACTGACGGTGTCGTTACTGTTTCAGGAACTCTCGTACTTGCAACAATGAGGTCAAATTCCGAAGCCATCTTTTCTACCTCCACAATTTTCACCTGCTGTACTTTTACTTTAAATCCATTGTCCTCGCAGAGATTCTTTACCCGGTTGGCAATCACCGTGCTGGTAGCAATACCGCTCCCGCAGGCGATCAAAATATGGTATTCCTTCATGTCATCCACCTCCTTTCTTAATTTATTTTTAAAGACCGGTTTTCCGGTCCTTAAAATCATTTGGACAGATACTCCGCGGTATCCTGATCCGTGATCAATATATCGATATATCCTGCCTCCAGTGCGGATCTCACGGAGTCATATTTTTCTTCACTCTCTACCACACAGATTTTGTTGGGAATCCTTTTTAACTGTTCCTCGGTGATCCCTATGCATCTCTCAGTAATATTTTCACAGCATATATGGCTGTTCTTATCCAGAAAAACAACGGAGACAACGTCACAGATGGCATCCTCCTTTTCCAGCTGTTTGAGGTCTGCCTCAGAAATGTAGCCTGACTTTTTGATGCTGCTGTCCTTTGCCAGCGGATTGCCAAGGCTGAAAACCGCATATTCTGCCTGGGCTGTGCGCTCGATTACACGTTTTACCTGGTTGTCATCTGTCAAAAATGCTTTCTCTTCTTTATTTTTCACAAGTGCTGGAGCAATCAGGGACAGCGATCTTCCTCCTGTTCTTTTTGCCAGATTGGAAGCTATGGTCGTGGCGTGCATATCCAGTTCGCTCTGTCCGTGTCCGCCGATGATTGGTGAAAATAACAGCTCCGGATCATCCATCTTCTGTATATAATCCGGGATCAGACGCATCGTGGACCCCCACCCGACGGCGACTGTAGAGCCGGCTTCCAAATGCCGTTCCAGATAATAGGCCGCGGCGGAGGCCACCTGTTCTTTTGAAGAATTTCCGATGGAGGTGTCTACGATGACCACATCCTTTAACTTATATTTTCCTTTGATGTCCTGTTCCAGTTCCGGATAAACGCCGGAGTAATCTATGATAATCCTTACGATGCCTTCTTCCTTTGCCTTCTGGAGAATCCTGGACACTTTCATCCTGGACAATCCGGTCTGCTTTGCGATCTGCTGCTGGGTCATATTTTCTTCATAATACAGCTTGCTGATCATAGTCATAGTTCTTCTCTGCATATCCATGTCATCACCTCTTTTTTGTTCATTTGAACATATGCTGTTATTTTGTTCATCTTTATAATATAACACTTAAATAAAAAAGTCAATAAAATTTTCTCAACAGCAAAATGAACAACCCGCCTCCTTTTCTGGGCCCCTCACTCGTTGAGCGGATTTATAATTTTTCCAAAAAAAATCAAAAAAGGATGTAAGTCCTGTTTTCTGTACAGTTCTCACATCCCTTTTCAGTTTTTTAGCGGTTCGTCCGCCGTCTAAGATTTCAAAAGTTTCTGGTATTCCGGGTGCTTTTCAAACCACCGCACCGCGTAGGAACAGGTCGGGATCACCTTCATTCCTCTTTCTTCCAGCTGTTCTGCCGCCGTTTCCAAAAGTTCTCCGGCCACTCCCTGCCCCCGCAGGGAATCATCTACAAAGGTGTGGTCAATGACGGCTGTGTCCGCTGATACTTCGGGAAATGTTACTTCTGCAATCACATGTCCCCCTTGGTCTTTGGCAAAAACCCGGTGATCTTCACTCTGAAATTCCATTTGATCGTCTCCTTTTCCTTCGTTATAGATAATCAATGCTGTAAACACCATTTGTATTCTTTCCGATTTTGGAGACTTTTATATAATACGTTCCCGCCCCATGTTTCAGACGGTATTTTCTTTCCTTCTGTCCGGATAATGTATAAACCTTTAATGCTTTTTTTCTGCCCTTTTTATAAAATGTGAACTTCAATTTTCCAGAATTCATGGAAGAACTGATTTCAATGTAACGTTTCTTTTTCGCTGACTTTCCATAGACACGGTACCATCTGGAGGCTCTTTCTGTATCTGTATACAAATCTGTCCGAAAGCTTTCCAGAGTAATTTTTTTAGCCTTTGACTTTTTCGTCTTATATTTCTTCACAACCGTCTTTGGAGCATAACCAATCAGATATGGTGCACCCGTCTTCCCTTTTACGGCAACTCTGTAATTCCCCTTCGCCAATCCATAAACAGACCGGGATAAGGCCTTTTCATAATCATCATCAGCTGTCTTGATTTTTGAAAGCATCTTCCATCCAGCCTTTGTCTTCCGCTGTATATTATATGACAGCTTCTGATCTGTAAAAGGAAGTATCGGGAGCATTGCCATAGATCTTTTTTTTAGAAAAAACTCATGATAAAAATAACCTCCGGAGACTGTCTGCACATAGGAATCATTCTTCCTTAACACCTTTTGATGATCTTCCATCAGATCGGCTTCTACGGTGAAACTTCTAAACTTTTGGGGAAGTTTCAGGGAATATACAGCTCCTGAAGGAACAGACTGCATAAAAAGCCCTTCCTTACGATATTCCTTCACCTCTTTTCCTGAGGCATCATATAATGTACCGTAATTTCCGTCTTCAAGCTCTGCTCCTATGATCAGGACCCCGGATTGGTCCGCATATATTTTGATTGTTTTCCCCTGCCATGCAGAGTCATATTTATATCCTTCTTCATCCGGCATCTCACCTATAGAGCGATACTTTTTTACATGAATCTCTGCCTTGTTTTTCCCTGCCGCTTTTCTGCCCTTGTTGTACGCTGCTCTGCTTTTTATTTTTAGCAGCTCCGTAATATCTGTTTTTTCTTTTGCTGAAACCGGAACCAAAAGACTTCCCATTGCCAGAACAACAGACATCAAGATTCCTATCAACTGCTTGCATCTTATACTCATAACCATTCCTCCTGTCAACTTATCTGTCTATTATAACAAAATCCAAGGAGAAATTTGTAACATAACTGTGATGGATCTATTACGAATCACTCTCTGGTGCCGCCGAATGTAAGCAGATAAACACCCTTCTTGACCTGGATGCCGATCCACGCTCCCTGCTCATCTGCATAAAATGTCCGGTACCACTTTGGTTTTCCCTCTTCTTTCACATTCTCTGCCTTAAAATCTGCCATGCTCCAGCCGGCCCCTGTAAGGACAGACCCGATAATCAGAAAAACCGCACTCATTATAAGACATTTCTTTTTTAAATTTCTGATCTTCATAGTTTTTTCCTCCTCATCCCGGTGATTATCCCTGCCAGCCATTTACTGAATCTGACAGTTACTTTCACGAAATATTGTCCTAAAATCCATGTCAGCAGGCCTGCCAGAATAAAAATACCCGCAGATGACATGCCAACGCCCAGCTGTATGACCCCTGCCGCAGAGTTCTGAAAAATGATCACTGCTGCGCCGCCCATACTGACTACCGACAGGATCAGGCCTGCCACTGAAACTGCTCCGGTACATATCGGAATACACCAGATAACAATGTAGGCAGACAGTACCAGCAAAACAGCAGACAGCACGAGACAGAATCCGGCAAGCACCAAAGATCCCCAGAGCGGAAAGCCAAGGACCAGCAGGACTGCGATTAATCCCTTCATCCCGCGGGACATCGGCGTCTTCATCTGTGTCTGCTGTTCCTTCAGAATCTCCTGTGCGATCTGCCCCGGAGAGCCGATCTGCTCCACCGCTTCCTCCTCTGTATATCCGTCTTCCATATAATCGTCAATGATTTCATTGTAATAGGAGAGCGATTTTTCTCTCTCACTCTTCCCAAGACTTTTTAAAAGCCGGTTAAGACTTCCTAAAAACTCTTCTTTACTCATGTTCTGCCGCTCCTTTCACAAACTCATAAATACCCATGATCTGCTGCCACTCATCCAAAAATTCTCTGATATGGTCTCTTCCCTTTTCTGTTATCCTGTAATACTTTCTGAGACGGCTGTTGTGTTCCACCGTGTAAGTATTCAGATATCCACTGTTTTCCAGACGTTTCAGAATGGGGTACAGAGTTGACTCGGAAATCTTAATACATCCCGATACATCTTTGATGATCTGGTAACCATAGGAGTCATCCTCACAGAGGGCAGCCAAAATACAAAACTCTAAAAACCCTTTTTTCAACTGTACATTCAATCTATCGCCTCCTTATGCATTATACTATATATTACATAGTATAATGTGTCAAGAGGTAATTATAACTTCATTATAGATTAATCGGACAATAAACCGAAAAAAAGCCAGCGAAACCTTTTTCAAAGGCTCATTGGCTTTTCGCTTTTTATGTATTTTAATTACCGCAGATTCTTTCTGAAATCGGCAAACTCCCGGGCATCTGCCATGGCTGCCAGTGCTCCTTCTTTTGTCGTCGTGCAGGCCGCATACGCATTAGCAAAATCCAGATACTTCTTTAAAGTCCCCAAATCCACCGCTTCCAGATCCCTCACTTCATCCCTCAAAAGCTGGTATAAAAACGCTCCGATAAAGGAATCACCCGCTCCGGTCGTATCTCTTACGTCAATGGAATATCCGGGTGCTTCCGTCATTCCATGTTTCGTATAAATCTCCGCGCCGTCTTTTCCTTTTGTATAGATGACATACTTCGTCCTTCCGTTCAGCAGATCAGGCACTGCCTCCCTTATATCCGTATGTCCTGTGATAAACTCCAGCTCTTCATCCGAGATTTTTATGATATCCGCAAAAGGCAAAAATTCATTGACTGTCTCTTTCAGTTCCTGTAAATCGTCCCACAGGGAAAAACGGAGGTTTGGATCAAATGATACAAGCACGTCTTTGCCGTTAGCCATGTCAATTAATTTTTTATGTGCATCTTTCATCGGCGAATTCACCAAGTCTACGCTGCAGAAATGGATCATCCCGCAGTCATCCAGAACATCCGGCTCGATGTCATAGACACTATAACGCAGATCCGCGCTGTTCTTGCGGTAAAACTTAAAATCCCTGTTCCCGTCTGATGCCAGAGAGACAAAGGCGAGAGCCGTCTCTGCTTCTTTGTCCCTTTTGATATGGCTTGTGTCAATTCCAGCCTCATCAAGTACTTCAACTATATAATCACCAAAGGGATCGTCTCCAAGCCTTGTCAAAAACTTGGACGGAATCCCAAGCTTCGTCACCGCACCGGCTACATTGGCAGGAGCCCCTCCTGCTACCCTGGTAAAAGACGGTACATCCTTTAATCTCTGTCCTTTGACTTCCGGAATAAAATCAATCAGTGCCTCTCCAATTCCGCATAATTTTCTGGTCATTCTCTTTCTCCTATCTCCAGGGGCCGCAGGCAATAGATCTTCATGGTACCCGAACAGTCCCCGTCTATGCCAAGCTTTCCCTGGCTGCTGTATACCCTGGTGGTAAAGACTTCTTCACCGCCGTTTACAAAAATTTCAAGAGAAGTAGTGTCTGCGAAAATCCGCAGGTCTTTTAATTCATCCAATCCGGCACATCTTGTCGTCCTGCCCGCACCAAAATCCCCCAGATCAAGGGTGAGCAGTCCGTCACCATAGGACAAAGTGACACCTTTCTTTAAAGTCAGAACCATATCAGCACAATGTCTGAATCGAATCTCTGCTTCATACAGTTTAAGATTGCTCTCCATCCTGCCCTGTTCAGAAAATGTACAGATCAGTTCTCCTTTTCTCATCTGCTCCATCTCCTTTATGGGCTGCTGAATGATCCTTCCATCCTTTATGTGCAGTTCCCTTGGTATCGTCAGTGCGTGCTGCCATCCATGCTCAACTGTCGGATTCGCGTAACCGGCATCCGGAATCCCCATCCATCCGATCAGGATACGGCGTCCTTTCTCATCCTCAAAGGTCTGGGGCGCGTAAAAATCAAAGCCCCTGTCTAACTGCTGAAACTCCAGGTTATCGCAGATCTCATATGTCTTGTTCTCAAAGTCATAGTCAATCCTCACCGCTGTACACTGATGCACATTCTGATAGTCGATGCCTTTCGATTCTACCCCCTGAGGGCAGGTAATCAGCATCATCTGTCCGTCCAGCTCAAACAAGTCCGGACACTCCCACATATAGCCGAACGGTTCTTTCGGAACGATCCTGTCAAAATACTCCCAGTGAGACAGATCCTTTGAATGAAACATCAGGATCAGTCCATGGCTGTCCATATCCCTGGCTCCCTGGACCATGTAGTAATCATCCCCTCGTTGGATGATCTTCGGATCTCGCACATGACAGCTCATATCTCCAGGATAATCGTCCGTGGTCATTAAAAGCTCTTTTTCAGAAAAATGATATCCGTCTTTGCTGGCCACATGAATCGTGTTGCTGCCCCGTCCTGAGTTGACGTAATCGTAATCATCCCTGTCAAAATACTTGATATTTCCTGTATAGAAATAGTGAATCGTATCCTCTTTTACAAAGGCGGAACCGGAGTAGACACCGTGGGCGTCAAACTCCGAATCCGGAAATAATGCCGGTCCTTCATCTATATAAGAAACAAAATCTTTTGTCGTATAATGCCCCCAAAGCTTCAGTTCTCCAGTCGGTTCAAACGGGGTGTACTGATAATAGATATGGTAGGTGCCGTGAAACTGGCACAGTCCGTTGGGATCGTTCAGCCATCCGGTCTTGGGCATCAGATGAAACTTAAGCCGCATCGGATCTTTCGCTGTCTCTTCTCTGTCACTTTCATGTTCAGCATACCACTTTTCATAGTCTTCTTTCAATACTTTATTATACTTCTTAAACATGATTTCCCTCTTATCTAACGATCATAACCTGTGTTTTTGTATCTGCACCAGTCTTTGGAATGACTTCCACCTGGCCGTCTCCCTCTGCCAGCGTCATCATAGTCTGAGCACTATAGCCTTTTTCTTTCACGAGATCCATATCAAACGTAAGAATCTTGTCTCCCTGTTTTACCTTTGTTCCGGCTTCTACGAATGTCTCAAAGCCTTCCCCTTCCATTTTTACTGTGTCAATTCCCGCGTGAATCAGAAAACTCTTTCCTGTTTCTGCCTGAATCGCAATCGCATGTTTCGTCGGAAAGATCATAGTTACGGTACCGTCACACGGCGCGTACACTGTGCCCTCAGATGGATTGACGGCCACACCGTCCCCCATGGCTTTCGATGCGAATGCGGCATCCTCAGACTCTGTGATGTAAAGCACTTCCCCTTTCATCGGTGAGTAAAGCACTGTTTCTGCCTGTTCCGGCGCTTTCTCTCTTTCCTCAGAGGTCTGTACCGGTTTTACTGTTTTTTCGTTACCGCCAAGGTTATATTTTTTCCAGAACACAACCGTGAGTCCTGCTGAAATGACCATGGAGAGGATCAATCCGATCCCAAAGTGAAGGAAATGCTCCGGTTTCATTGATATAAATCCGGGAATTCCCGCTGCTCCCAATGCCTGTGCCAGTGTTCTTGTAGCTGCCGCATATGCACTTCCCACTGCGGTACCAATGATCGCCGCATAGAAAGGATATTTTAATTTCAATGTCACACCGAACATGGCCGGCTCCGTGATTCCCAATAATGCGGATACTCCGGATGCAGAACAGATAGACTTCTGTTTCTGATCTTTTGTGAGGAACAGGACTGCTAAAACTGCCGCTCCCTGTGCAACATTGTTCATACTTGCTGTCGTAAAGATGAAGCTTCCTCCGGTCACTGCCTTTGCGGCCAGAAGCTGAGTTTCGATGGCAATAAAGCTGTGGTGAAGTCCTGTCATCGTGATTGGTGCGTATACAAAACCAAAGAGTCCGCCTCCCACAGCGCCAAGTGTATTGTAAACCCATGTGATGCCGTCTGCTAATAAGTCACCTGCTTCTCTTAATACCGGTCCCACACAGATGAATGTTAAAAATGCAGTCACGATAATAGAAAGCAATGGTGTCGTAAGATTGTCAAGCCAGGTAGGTGTTACTTTGTGCAGCCTTTTTTCGATCTGGGCCAGGATCCAGGAAACTGCCAGAACAGGAAGTACCGTTCCCTGATAACCGATCGCCTGAATGTTGAATCCGAAGATATCCCATACCGGTGCCTGCCCGATGCCGATCTGGTAAGCATTTAAAAGGTCTGGATGTACCATGATCATACCCATTGCCGCGCCTAAAAACGGATTGCCTCCAAACTTTTTCGTGGCGCTGAATCCGATCAGTACCGGAAGAAATGTAAACGGTGCGTTGGCAAATGTATTGACTGCCTGAGTCAGCCCCTTCCACTGTGGATATAATTCAATGATCGATCTGCCGTCAAACAATCCCGCAGTCAAAATATTGTTCAGTCCCATCAGAAGACCGCCTGCCACGATGGCCGGGATGATCGGGACAAAAATATCACTGAGCATCTTTACAAAACGCTGTACGACAGAGCCCTGCTTTTCTTCTTTCTCCTCTTCTCCTCCGGCTGAGGAGACATCCCCAATCTGTTTCTGTACTTCGTCACAGACCAGATTTACGAGTCCTGATCCAAAAATAATCTGGAACTGTGACTGGGTTAAAAAGACTCCTTTCACCCCTTCTAAGTCACTGATGGCCTCTTCATTTCTCAAGTCATTATTCTTCAGCTGAAAACGAAGCCTGGTCGCACAGTGTGCCACAGATTTGATATTCTCTTTTCCGCCCACGTTAGCGATGACCTGGCCTGCAATCTTTGCATAATCCATAGTTTTTTCTTATCCTCCTTACGATATTTATGGTATCGGTTCCATATTTGTATTATAGGACGATTCTTTCTTTTCGTCAATACTTTTATGGTATCGGTTCCATAAAATTTTGCACAAAATTAAAGACTCCTGATTAGAAGTATTCAACAAAAATTAAATTATTGATGAATACTTTGCCTTGATTTGATCTGTCACTTCCTGATCTTCCAGCTCTCTTTCACTCTCCGGGACTTTTGTTTTTATCTTATTTAAAATACTATAGGTTTCCACTGCATAGAGCAGCCCTTCCTCCCTCCTTTTCTTTATGAAATTTATAAAATTCTTCTCCGTAGCTTTCATAATTTTGTCTCCTGTCCCCTGAACAGTTCCCGCCTTCACTCTATATTTCGTACGCAGACAGACTTTTCTGACAGAAAAAAAAGGCCATAAGCTCCAGCTAAATCCGGATCTTATGGCCTTTTTGCAGTCCTATGTTCGATTTTTTACGCTCTTTCCTTCTATAAATTCATACTCTACGATCTGTTTTTTGGATACCGGTTCTTCTTTTATCATCTTGAGAATCGTTTCCGCCCCAAGATATCCCATCCCATACGAATCAAATTTCAGTGTCGTAAGCTCCGGCGTTAAAAGACTGCTCTCGTCATATCCACCAAATCCCACGACCGAAATATCTTCCGGAATTCGCAGTCCTTTCTCCTGCAAAACTTTATAGGCCCCGAACGCCAGGCGGTCAGTGGCGCAAACAATAGCGTCCGGCTTCATTTCCTCCAGGATCTCTCTCGTATTTTTCTGTCCTCCGAGAAAACTGTAATCACTCTTTTTTATCAGCGGATCATAAATTCCGAATGACGCAAGTCCGTCCAGAACTCCCTGACGCCTCCGGACACCTACGGCCTCATCGGTCTCATAAACGCCAATATATCCAACTTTCTTATGACCTGTCTTTCCGATATATTCTCCCACACATTTTCCTGCATTGTAATCATCGTCGATGATAGAAATCCCGTCTTCATAATCCTGAGCCAGGATAACAATGGGAATCTGTGTCTGTTCAAAAATATCGTGATGATCCTCTGTGATCGCAATAGAGCTGATCAAAATCCCATCTACATTTAGATGGATCAGCTTTTGTATGTTTAAAAGCTCCAGATCAATATCGTGATCCGAATTCTTGATCAGTGTTGTATAATTCCTGTCCCTTAAATACCGGTCAATGCTTGTGATGACACGGCTGGTAACCTTGGAATTCAGAGTGGGCACTACGACCCCGATCACATTGCTTTCCTTTGCCTTTAGCCTTGCGAATGTATTCGGCGCATAATTATATTCTTCGATTACTTTCTGGATCTTTTCCCTTGTAGCCTTTTTGACATATCCCCCATTAAAATAACGGGAAACCGTGCTTTTTGTCACTCCCGCCATCTCTGCCACAACAGCCATTGTTATTTTTTTTGGCATTGTGTATCCTGCCTTTCTCTCATACTTGATTTTATTGTAAGATGATTTTCCGGATTGTGCAACCGGAATCCGGTTTCTTTCTGTTTTCTTTGACATTTTATTATTTGTGTAATATATTACATATAGGAGGTGCTTTGACTATGAAATTGGAAGATTACGACAGCAGACACCTGCTGTTTGCAGCATTATTTACGACCAGCAACCGGCTCCAGTCGATCGGAGACCGCTTTTATGAAGAGATCACGTCAAAACAATGGTTTCTTCTGGCTGCTCTCAATACCTTTGAGTATGCCCCAACCTTTAATGAGCTTTCCTCCCTGATGGGCAGTTCCCACCAGAATGTAAAGCAGATCGCTTTAAAACTTCAGCAGAAGGGTTATGCAGAAATAGAAACAGACCCCGATGACCGCCGCAAAAGCCGGGTCCGCCTTGGCAGAAAGGCCGAGTCACTGCAGTCTGCATATGCCTCAAAGGAAGAAGATTTTATGGATCTTTTATACAAGGGTATCTCAGAATCACAGCTGAAAATTACACTGGAAACCCTGAATACTATGATGAAAAACATGGAGGAATGTAATATATGAAGAAAACCGCAGTTGTCTACGGGTCCGTTTACGGTTCCACAAAGCAGTACGCACAGTGGATTGCCGACGCCTTGTCCGCAGATCTATATGAAAATAAAAGTCTGGACATTTCTGTCCTGGAGCCTTATGACATTATTATTTACGGCGGTGGCCTTTATGCCGGAGGAGTCACCGGTATTTCCCTGATCTCCCACCATCCTGAATTTATTCAGAAGAAAAAAGTGTTTTTATTCACTTGCGGAATTGCCGATCCTGCGAAACCTGAAAACATAGAACATATTTTAAAAAACTTAGATTCAGTTTTCACCGGTAAATTAAAAGAACAGATTTCTTTTTACCATTTCAGAGGAAGAATGAATTATGAACGGCTCAACACAAAGCACCGGGCCATGATGTGGATGATGAAAAAAATGCTCTCAAAGAAAAAACCTGAGGAGCGGACGGAAGAAGATCAGGGAATCCTTGACACTTATGGGACACTGGTTGACTTTACCGACCGGAGCAGCATCATTCCTCTGGTGCAGGATGCCAGTCAATATATCTAAAAATTCCAAGAAAAGATCCTCTTAATCAAAAATTAGAAGCATGGGAAAATAAAGAGGAAAAAAAATGCAATTAAACTGCGAATATTCACCAATTATTTCAGAATTTTCGTCAAAAACTCTGAAATTAAGCCATAAAACAGGGATACGCCTGTACAATACAAGTGTATCCCGTAAAATTTTTATTCTGTTTCTGCTGCTTCCCGGTTTTTTACCTGTTCTTCCTGCATATTATCTTTTTGTAAATAGATTCCTGCCAAAATAGTTCCTGAAATTGAGTGCCATACACAGGATACAGCACTGGCCATAGCCGCCTGAGGTGCCGCAGCAAAATGGGCTGTCGCCAGATTTGTAGCAAGTCCCGCATTCTGCATTCCGACTTCAATAGAAATTGTGCGTTTCTTTGCTGTGTTCATTCCTGTCAGTTTGCCGACTCCATAGCCAAGGGCATATCCAAGGCTGTTGTGCAGCAAGACTGCAATAAATATCACAGCACCGGATTTAAAGAAATTCGCTCCCTGAAGTGCAATGACGCCTCCGACGATCAATGCCAGTCCGATTACTGATATTCCCGGCATGACCTGCTGTGCTTCTTTGAATGCTTCCTTTTTGCCAAACAACGTATTCAGTATAAATCCGAGCAGGACTGGAAGCAGCACAGATTTCACGATCGAAATGAACATGGAAGCGGCGTTGACTTCGATCCTCGCTCCTGCCAAAAACAGTACCATCATCGGTGTCATGACCGGTGACAAAAGCGTGGATGCCGTAGTCATTCCCACGGAAAACGGCACATCCCCATGGCATAAGTATGACATGATATTAGATGATACCCCTCCCGGGCAGCACCCGACGAGAATTAATCCGATGGCGATCTCATTGGGCAGGCGCAGGATAGTCGAAATCCCATAAGCAAGGAACGGCATTATCAGATACTGTGCCGCTGCTCCGATAAAGATATCCAGCGGGCGTTTTGCCAACACTTTGAAGTCCTCTGTCGTCAATGTCAATCCCATCGTAAACATGATGACTCCAAGTACAAGGCTCTGATTATTTCCCTGTACCCAGGAGAAAACATCCGGGACAAAGAAGGCTGCGATTGCCACTAAAATGACAAAAACAGACGTTTTGCTGGACAGCATACTGCTGATTTTTTGTAAGGTTTTCATATGTATCCTCCATCTTTCATATATAAGTCTATTGGATATTTTATTCTAATGAACAGAATGTGTCAAGAAAAGGAAATACGTATATTATTGAAAAATCCAGGACTTTCAGCCTCCCATGGAATGTTCTTAGCCTGAGATGCCTGAGCAAGACAAAACAAAATCTCTCCTTCATCCGGGTCCTCAGCATAAAAGCCTGCCTGCCATAATTCGTAGCTAAATGAGCAGATTAAGAGACTTTATGAGGAATTTTACGTGGAGCCGTTAAGCGAGCTGGCAGAACAGAGGGGGACCGTACCATTCTTACATCGACTGGCAAATGTTTACTCATTGGTTTTTCCCCTTGTAATATGCAATAAACAGTAAAAATTACTATTATTATATATTATTTTCCAGGAGAGCACAATGTTTATTTGCAATATCCTGTCTGAAAATCAACTACATGAAGCAATTCTTCTCCGCTCAGATATCTTCTGACATTTTCCACTGCGATGTCTGCGATAAAATCCAGTGTCTGCGGAAGATGGAAGTCCCCTGAAATATGAGGTGTGATTACTGCATTTTTAATATTCCACAGGCGGTGTTCCTGGGGCAGAGGTTCCGGATCTGTTACATCCAGTCCCGCAGCATAGATCTCTCCCGTGATCAGAGCATTGCACAGCGCCTCCGTATCCACGGCATTTCCGCGGCCTGCATTGAGAAAGACAGCGGTCTTCTTCATTGTCCTGAACTGCTGCTTTCCGAACACACCCCGCGTTACCGGTGTATTTGGCAGAATAGAGACGACAACATCAGCCTTTGGGAGCAGCTCATCGAGTTCCTCCATGGTGTGCAGTTCATCCACTCCCTCCGGACACTCTCCCTTCCTTCTCTTAATCCCGATCACATAGGAATCCAGCCCTTTCATCAATTTAGCAAATGACAGCCCGATATCTCCGAGTCCCGCGATCAGCACCGTATTTCCGGTCAGTGAGAGGACCTGCCCTTCATCGGACCAGTCGCAGCGGTTCTGGTTATCCCGGTATACGTGAAGTTTCTTTTGTATAGACATGAGCACGGCAAACAGATGCTCCCCCACGGCTTTTCCATAGGCGCCGGTAGCGCTGGTCATGATTGTATTGTCATTTAAAATATTCACGCCCATATAAGCATCGGTCCCGGAAGAATTCAGCTGCAAAAGTTCCAGATTTTTTGACATGCCGATCATCCATGCGGGGACATTTCCGATGATGATATTTGCTTCCTGCACCATTTCTCTGTCCACATCCTCATAAGAAGAATACCTAATATCACATCCTTCGGAAACCTCTCTTAACTTCTCTTTATATGTATCACTCATCGGAACAACGGTCAAAATCTTTTTCTTTGTCATAATGATTCTCCTATCCTGTTTTATTTTTAGGGATTTTATTATATCATAAGGCATGGAGGAAAAAATATGAACCCGAAAAAGAAAATTTTGATTATCGGCTCCTCTGTGGCCGATGTAATTATAAATGTCAAAAAACTCCCGGCACCCGGGGAAGATGTGCATATCTTAGATCAGCATCTCTGTATCGGCGGATGTGCTTTTAATGTATCCGATATCATCCGGCATTTCCAGGTGCCTCACCTGTTGTTTTCTCCGGCCGGCACCGGGATCTATGGAGATTTTGTCAGAGAAGAATGGAGAAAGCGTGGAGTTGTCCCTGTCCTGCCTGTCCCTGATCTTGAAAACGGCTGCTGCTACTGTTTTGTCGACCAGACAGGCGAACGGACTTTTGCTTCTTACCACGGAGCCGAATATCTGTTTCAGAAAGAGTGGTTTGATCTGATTGATGCTTCCGACTATGACACAGCCTATATCTGCGGACTGGAAATCGAAGAAAAAACCGGAGAACACATCGTTTCGTTTTTAGAACAGCAGCCGCATATGGACATCTATTATGCGCCGGGTCCAAGGATTGACAAACAGCCGAAAGATCTGATGAAACGCCTTTTTGCACTTCATCCTGTAGTACATTTGAATGAGGCAGAGGCCTTCATGCTGTCCGGCGAAACACCGGCAGAACATGCCGCACAGTCCATCAGCAGATTGACCGGACAGGATATAGTGATCACTCTGGGCAAAGACGGAGCATACTGCCTGGAAAACGGAAACGGATTATTTCTTCCGTCCAGAAGTGCAAAACAAATGGACGCCACCGGAGCCGGTGACGCCCACATAGGAGCTGTAATGGCACTTAGAAAACTCGGAGCTTCACTTTCCGACGCGGTCCGCAGGGCCAATCTGATCTCCGCGGCGGTCGTCGAAAAAAAGGGAGCTTCTTTGGATCATCAGTCATTTTTACAATGCCTCAATAGATAATCGTCCCATAGCTTTCAAAGGCTTCTTTCATTTCATCGGACAGCGGTTCATCCAGGATAAAGCCGTCGAAGTCTCCGATTTTTGCATACGAACAAATGGTACGTTTTCCGATCTTGGACGTATCGCATACGAGATAATTCTGATCTGCCGCGGCCATCATTTCCTTTTTGATCTCTGCCTGATCCATATTTGGTGTGGTGACGCCCTTGGTCAGTGACACACCGTCCGATGACATGAATGCCTTTTCTACCGAAATATGTTCAAGAAATTTCATGCCCATGCTGCCCACTGTGCTTTCAAAGGCTGTCCGCACATGCCCTCCGATCAGGATCAGATAGACGCCCTCCATTTTTTGAAGTTCCATGGCAGCAGGCAGGTCATTGGTCACGACCGTAAGCTTTTTTGCATCCTTTAAGAGTTTTGCAAGCTCCAGCATGGTCGTTCCGCTGTCCAGAAGGATCGTGTCTCCATCCTTAATCATGCTCCTGGCCTTTGCCGCTGCTTTCTGCTTTTCTCTCAGACATTTCTGCTTTCTTGCGGCAATGGATTCTTCCACATTTAAAATATCTTCGTTCAGCAGAGCCCCTCCGTGGGTCCTTGTAAGCCTCCCGGCATTTTCCAGTTCCATCAGATAGGTGCGGACCGTCGTTCCGCTCACATGAAACCGCTCAGAAAGTTCGGCGCTGCTCACCCTTTTATTTTCTTTCAAAAGCCTCATGATCTCTTCTTTTCGTTCTTCTGCAAACATACGGTCCTCCTGTCAGTCTCTTTTTATAATTTCACAATCTTTTTGTTTACGATGGATTCATTTCCTGCTTTTACGATCCTTACTGCCATCTTTCCGTCATAACCGCTGCACTCTACAGGCGTATCATTTAAAATAGAGCGAATAAAACTCCTGTCTTCGGCTAAATAGGCATCCTTGAACAGGAACTTCCAGCTCCTTGTAGTCGGACGTTTCAGCTCATGGTTCGGGGTACAGGTAAGAATCTTCTTTTCATGGATATCGCCAAGACAGATCACCCCTTTTGTCCCCAGGATCTCTACCCTGGCATCATATCCGTACTGGACATACTGGGCGCCTTCCACGCAGGCATGTATCCCATTGGCAAACTCTCCGGTCATAATGACGTTGTCATAGAAATCCGGGTATTGTTCGGCAATCTCTTTATTTCTGAAATTCCCTCCTATGGCGTAAACGCTCTCAAGTTCACTCTCCGCGAACCAGCGGACCGTGTCAATATCATGGCTGCTGACCTCTGCCAAAGGCCCGTTGCTTTTCTTGATATCAAACATCCACTCTTTTGGTTTGCTGGGCCCTCTGGAATGAGATTTGACCAGGACAATATCTCCGATCTCCCCTTCTGCGATCATCCGTTTTGCTTCCTGGAAGCTCTCGTCGAAACGGCGCATAAATCCAATTTGAAGCTTTACATTGTTTTCATCGGCAGCCTTGATCATCTCGTCACATTCTTCCTCGTTCATAGCCATAGGCTTTTCACAGAAGATGTGCTTCTTTGCCTGGGCTGCGGCCACTGCGATCTCTCTGTGGTACTTGGTCGGCGTCACGATATAAACCGCATTGATCTCGTCATTTTTCAGGACATCTCTGTAATCTGTATAATACTGTTCAATCCCCAGTTCTTCTGCCGCATTTTTTGCTGTTTCCTCCACCGGGTCACAGACTGCGATAATCCTTGCATTGGGAACGCTTCCTGTGTAATTATGTGCGTGGACCATACCTGCCCTTCCGGAGCCGATCAGACATACTTTGACTTCTCTCATCTTCTTTTCCTCCCCTTATTCCTGCATTTCTTTTACAATCTCAACACCTGCACTCGTTCCGAGCCGCTCTGCACCGGCTTCTATCATGGCAAGGGCCGTTTTCAGATCTCTGATGCCTCCCGCGGCTTTTACTTTCACCTCATCGCCCACAACAGATTTCATCAGCCGGACGTCTTCCACTGTGGCCCCTCCGGTTCCAAATCCCGTAGAAGTTTTTATAAAATCCGGCTTCACTTGTTTTGCAATTTCAGCAACTTTTTGCTTTTCTTCGTCAGTGAGATAACAGTTTTCGAAGATCACTTTGCTGATGACCCCTGCCTTTCTGCAGACAGCGACGATCTGCTCCATCTCTTCTTTTATGTATCCGTAATGATTGTTTTTTACTTCCGCCACATTGATGACATAATCGATTTCATCGGCTCCTTTTTCTATAGCATCATTGGTCTCGAAGACTTTGCACTCGAGTGTGGTCTGACCCAGAGGAAATCCGATGGCTGCACCCACATGTACCGGGCTTCCATCCAACAGTTCTTTACACAGACTGATCTGTGCCGGATTGATCGCTACCATCTTGAACTGGTACTCTTTCGCCTCGCCGCAAAGCTTTTCAAACATTACTCTGTCTGCAAATGCCTTTAAATTCGTGTGATCCACCATACCTGCCAACTGTTCTGCCGTGATCTTCATCTCTGCACCCTCCATTTCGTTTACCTGCGTTATGCTTCGTTTACTTGTGTTTATGATTTTATATTACCACAGGTAATATAAAAAAGCAATACATAACTGAACAAAAGTAAATAAAAGTTTTCATAAGTATTTTATTATTAAAATTCTCAAGTATGTCTATTCATTTGGCACAATTTTTGAAATATTAAATATGCTGCGGTTCTTATTAGATAGTCTCTCAGAAAATCCGGATTATTTGAAACAATCATCATACTCCAGAAAAGGTATGAAATGGATATTACAAACAAAATAAAATTTCCTTTATCTAGATGCCCACTTTTTAGTTGCTTCTCTATAAGTGAAATCACTTTAATCCAATTTGCATCTCTTTTATAAAGATAATAGCCTGCAAATAATAACAGAACCCCTAGATAAGTTATTTCCAACACCTGTTCTATCTCTTCGTTTTCACTGTGGTGGTATCCGAAAATTTTACAAACCATGCTGTTTATTCTCGTTGAACAATATGTTAATGAACCATATAACCAACGATCCAATACCACTTTTCTAAAGTTCTCTGTTTCATCAAATGATACAGGCAAAATAAACAAAACAGCAATTACAACCAGAAAATCTTTTATAAGCATAATTTATACCTCCTTCGTTACTATAAACAACTTTGTGTCACTCATAGTATGAAGAAAGAAGAGTCCTGAAAGATTTTCTCTCATAGACTCTTCTTTTATAAAAGATTCTTCAGTTTTCTTATCTTTCTTTCATCCCCATGTAGATCTTCTCTGCTGTAATCGGCAGTTCTCTCACACGCACTCCTGACGCATTGTATACTGCCTCAGCGATTGCCGGACTCGGGGTATTGATGACAATTTCTCCGATGGATTTTGCCCCAAAAGGCCCTGTCGGCTCATAGCTGCTCTGAAATTCTACCCGGATATTTCCGATGTCCTGTCTTGTAGGAATCTTGTACTGCATAAAAGAGTTGCCCGATGTCTTCCCTTTTTCATTGTAAAGGATTTCTTCATACAAGGCCATTCCGATTCCCTGAGCAATGCCTCCCTCGGTCTGGACTTTTGCAAGGTTTGGATTAATGACGGTTCCACAGTCCACCACAGCCGCAAAATCAATCAGTTCCACTGCCCCTGTCTCCAAATCCACTTCCACTTCTGCGGCCCCTGCCATAAACGGAGGCGGAGAAGTCGGGGAGTAATGGGATTCACTTGCCTGAAGCGCTTCCTCATTTCCGCACATCACCTGATTGCCTATATCTTTTAATGATATTTCTTTTCCGCTTTCCGGGTGGAACACTCTCTTTCCGTCAAACTCTGCTTCTTCCGGCGGACAAGACAGGTACTGGGCACCTTTTTTTAAAATCTTTTCTTTCAATACCTCACAAGTCTTCACCACCGCCATCCCGGTCACATAAGTTGTGCTGGATGCGTAGGAACCTGTATCATACGGGGAAACATCTGTATCCACTCCATGGACAATGATCTGATCCATATCACAGTCCAGACAGTCTGCCGCCATCTGGGCAAGAATCGTGTCACATCCGGTTCCCATATCAGAAGCACCGATGATCAGACTGTAAAATCCATCGTCGTTTACTTTGATCGTCACCGCAGCCGTGTCCACATTGGAAATGCCAGAGCCCTGCATAGCTAACGCCAGGCCGACACCCCTCACTTTTCCGTTGCCCATGTCTTTTCTTGGATATTTCTCATCCCATGAGATCATTTCTTTTACCCGCTCCACACACTTGTCCAGTGCACAGCTTGTTGCTGTCTCTCCATAGTAAGCAGACATCTTCTGGCCTTTCTTCACCATGTTCAGTTCTTTTAACTTCACCGGGTCCATGCCCATCTTGTGAGCCAGTTCATTTACTGCGGATTCCACGGCAAAAATACCCTGGGTAGCTCCGTATCCCCGGTAAGCCCCGGCAGACATAACATTGGTATAGACTACATCGTAGGCAAAACGGAATGCTTCTGCCTTGCCGTACAGAGGAATGGACTTATGTCCGGAAAGCCCAACGGTCGTCGGACCATGCTCTCCGTATGCCCCTGTATTTGACAGGGTATATACATCAATTCCTTTAATAATTCCATTTTCATCTGCACCGATGCGCACGGTGATTTCCATCTCATGCCGCGGACTGGATGCGATGAAAGATTCTTCTCTTGTGTAGACGATCTTTGCGGGCTTTCCTGTCTTCATGGTCACCAGGGCCGGATAGACTTCCGTGACCACCGTCTGCTTCGCCCCAAAGCCTCCTCCAATCCTCGGCTTTACCACTCGGATTTTTGACTTTGGAATATCCAGGGCGTTGGACAGGATTCTTCTCACATGGAATGTAACCTGCGTGGAGGACACCACATTGAGCCTTCCATATGCGTCCATATGCGTAAACGTACAGAAGTTTTCCATCATAGCCTGCTGGTTTGCTTTCGTGTGATAAGTCTCCTCTACGTAATATTTACAATCTTTCAGTACCTGGTCAATATCGCCTTCCTGTGTCTCACTGCGGGCACAGAGATTTCTCTTATTGTCCGCCCCTACCTCACAGAGAGCTTTCCAGTTTTCCTCCGGATGCACCAGGATCTCATGATCTTTCGCTTTCCTGAAATCCAGGACCGGCTCCAGCACTTCGTAATCAACCTTTACAAGCTTCATGGCCTTTGCCACTGCTTTTTCAGAGACACCTGCGATAACTGCCACCGCATCTCCAACAAAACGCACCCGGTCATCTAAAATCCTGCGGTCATAGGGGCTCGGTTCCGGATAGGTCTGTCCTGCCATGGTAAATCTCTTATCCGAACAGTCTTCATGGGTCAAAACACACTCGATTCCCGGAACTTTCAGTGCTCTTTCCGTTTCTATTTTCCTGATCTTGGCATGGGCATGGGGACTTCTTAAAACCTTTACGATCAGGCAGTCTTTCGGAGCCAGGTCATCCGTATAGACAGGTTTTCCGGTCACCAATGCCATGGAATCTACTTTTGGGACAGAAGTATTGACTAAATTCATGTTACTGTGCTCCTTTTTCTTTCATGTAATTCCGGATAGCGCGCATCTGGCCCTCATATCCGGAACACCGGCAGAGGTTCCCTGCCAGGTACTCTTTTATTTCCTCAATAGACGGATCTTTTAATTCCCTCATCATCGCAATCACGTTCATGATAAATCCCGGAGAACAGTATCCGCACTGTTCTGCCCCTTCTTTTGCGAGGAACCTTCCAAAGTCTACCGCCTCTTCCTGAAGCCCTTCTAAAGTTATGATTTCTTTTCCTTCTGCTCTGGCTGCCGGCATGGCACAGGAAAGACTCGGCTTTCCATTCACCAGAACGGTACACAGGCCACAGTTGGTTGTGTCGCATCCCCGTTTTACACTGTAACATCCCATATCTCTCAATAAATCCAGCAGCATGCAGTCCGGCTCTATATCAGCTGCCGCCGGCTTTCCGTTTAACTGAAATTTCACTTCCATCCCTATGACTCCTCCAATACAGCGTTTGCAGCGCGCCTCACGAGAACTTTTGCTACCGCTTCCCGATATTCAGCGCTGCCTCTCATATTGCTTCCAAATTTCATGTCAGCGACTGCCTTTTCGGCTAAAGTATCTGCCGGTTGCCCATGGATCACAGCAAGCTCAGCCTTCGCCGGCCTTGCTCCCACGGAGACATACCAGATATCTTCCTTTTTTGATACAGCACATGCAGCCACAGGGAAATCGGTCTTTGTCGCCCTCTGGGACAGATAAGTGACTCTGCGCCCATCTTTTTTAATGATGATCTTCTCTAAAATATCACGGTCACGCTTCCTGTCAGCAAATTCAGCCAAAGTCATTTTTCCTGCATGGACCAGCACCACTTCCGTGTCAAGGGCAAGCAGACAGGTCAGCACGTCAGAAAATCCAAATCTTCCATAGATACTTCCCCCTACCGTGGCCTGGTTCCTGAACTGGACACCCACGATATGCCGCACACTTTCCTTTATTGCCCCGCAAAAATAAGCCTCCAGCTCCGGATGAGTTTCCAGGCTCCTTAGGGAACACATAGCTCCGATCTCAAATGCTTCTTCTGTTTCCTTAATGTAGTCTAAATCAAGTCCGGACAAATCAATGGCATTTTGTATGCGCGGGGAACAAAGTCTCAGCCACATCATCCCCCCAAGGACCCGGTTTGTCTTTTTTTGATTCAGCTTATATGCATCTAAAAGACTTTCCGGCCTTAAATAATTTGCTATCGTTACCAATTCAATCTCCTCCATCGTCATTCGTTAAAATCACTCTCTGTCCGACACATTTTTTCGTTTCCGGACAGAAAATACTAATTTATACTGTAACATAGAAATAAGAAAGAGCGGAAGAGTTTTTTTAGAAAAACCATATGTATACAAAAATTAGATTAATTTATACCCACAGGGCACCCCGTATTCTATACCCTTCGGGTGCGCGCGCTTTGCGCGATAAGGTTTGACATACAGAAAAATACCCTGGTAGTTAATCACAGAATCCTTTTCTGTGCCTAACTATCAGGGTACAACTTATTTCTTCTTCAAATATTCCTTTACTTAAGAATTAAATAATACTCCGATTCTATAAATAGTGTCGTATACAGATGCGGTTAGTTTTCTCTTATCATAGATAACACAATTTACTCTTGTTACTGTTTATCCTTTTCCCAGATAAGGTAGAAATACAGATAGCAGCATTTCAATACAACTCTTGTTACTGTTTATCATCTATAAAACTGTTCTCATAGTCCGGATTATTCGATTTCAATACAACTCTTGTTACTGTTTATCTCGAAAGGGAGAAACAGTAGCATTAATTTTAAATTATTTCAATACAACTCTTGTTACTGTTTATCCAGGGAAAACAGATCAAAATTTAAAGGAAATTTTATTTCAATACAACTCTTGTTACTGTTTATCTATGTAAGATTAGATACAGCGGTGTTTCTTTCCCTATTTCAATACAACTCTTGTTACTGTTTATCCAACACTTTTAAGCCATTCTTCTTTTTCATTATAGTCAGTTTCTCTGATAAAATCAACGTTTCTCTAAATTTTTCCCAACCACCGTCAATTTTCTCACATTTTTCTCCAATGTGCCTCAAATGGCTATTTCCCGTGGTTTACTCACACTTATCGATTTTATCGGTTGGGAAATCTGCAAAATATTTTGACAAATTTTCCGGCTTGCTGTTCCAAAGACGTAAGTCTCCTAAATAGCCAACTTGGACATAATTTCTTCAGATAAGTATCCATCAATCAAGTCAAGCCATTCAACGATAGTATTTTATCACTATTGGAGGAACGCATTTTAAAGCGTGACGGAAATAGTGATAAAATACTTATGCAGAAAATGGAACTGGCAATACTCACAGTTATTTTATCATTTTTTCATTAAACTACACAAACTTAATAAAGTTTATATTTTTCACATTACAATTATAGTATTCTAAATACCTTACCGTGAGATCACACTCTCCGAAGTATCTTTAATCAAGGTATCCCTTACGGTGTTTTCTTCACAAAAAAATTTATAATCAAAGGAGGCTCTATATGTTATTTCAAACAACCAAAGCTCATGAAGCCCGCGTGCGAAAGTCAGGGAATTTGCAGAAACCGAAATAAAACCTCTCACCTTCCTCTTAGACAAAGAAAATTAATTTCTGACAGAAGCCATCGAAAAGTTTGCCAAAACAGGTATGATGGGACTGCAGTATCCAAAAGAATACGGGGCGCAGGATCTGATGTCCTGAGCTATGCCATTGCTGTAGAAGAACTTTCCAGAGTTGATGGCGATCATTAAGTGTTAAACGGAGGCAAGATCTTTATCACCAACGCCGACAAAGCGTATGTAGGAATGTCCTGACAGAAATTTAAGGGCAACCTGTACATCGCCTGCGGCATTTCCGGAGCAGGGCAGCATTTAAAAGGAACCAAAGATGTCACAACCATCGTAGCGATCAATACCAATGCGAACGCACCGATCTTTAAAAATGTAGACTACGGCATTGTCGGGGATGTGGAGGAAAATCCGGCGAACGGAGATCCCGAGGGTGATATCGATCCGGGCACTCTGTTTGAAAAACTTCCAGAAGAGTGGATCTGTCCGGACTGTGGTGAATCAAAAGACATGTTTATTGAAGTTTAAGCGTTCCTGCGTTTGGATGACTGATCAAAAGGAGGTATGATCCATACATTGTGTTAGAAAAGTTACCAAAGATTTATATTGGGTTGGAGGTAATGAACACTGCCTGGCCCTGTTTGAAAATATCCATCCTGCTCCGAGAGGGGGTTCCTATAACTCCTATCTGCTTCTGGATGAAAAAACCGTATTGTTTGACACCGTTGACTGGTCCATCGGACGCCAGTTTTTAGAAAATATTGAATATGTCCTGGACGGAAGGCCCTTAGACTATATGGTTATCAACCACATGGAGCCGGACCACGGGGCTTCCATTGAGGAAGTGCTTCTGCGCCACCCGGAAGTCCAGATCATCAGTACAGATAAAGCCTTCATGCTCATGCGCCAGTTTGGATTCGATGTGGACGGACATATGATCGAGGTTGAGGAAGGAGACGTACAGTCTTTGGGAAAACATGAAGTAACCTTTGTGTCCGCCCCAATGGTCCATTGGCCGGAAGCCATGGTATCCTTCGACACGACGGACGGCATTCTTTTTGCCGCCGATGCTTTCGGCTCCTTCGGCGCCCTGGACGGCAAACTGTTCAATGATGAGGTAAACTTGAACCATAGACATCAAGACTATCTGTCCGCTGCACGGTCCGGTATGGATATATAAGCTGACGGTCTCATAGAATCCATCAAACAGTAAAAATGTTCTAACCCAGAAAAACCAGGTCCGCACTTAATATTGGCGGGTCTGGTTTTTCTCTTAAAGAATTCACTGGGTTCCATTGACAGTTATTTTTTAGTCTGGTATATTTTCACTAAGATAAGGAGGGAGAAATACATGCTGATCTCAAGAGAAACCGATTATGCCCTGCGCATTTTAAGGGCTTTAAGTGACGGAAAGAAACGCTCAATAGAAGAAATATGCTCTCTGGAAGCGACACCAAAACAGTTTGCATACCGTATCATTAAAAAACTGGAGACAGCCGGATGGATCATCATTACCAGAGGAGCAGAAGGCGGATGCCGCCTGACAGCAGACCTGCATGACATAAGCCTCTTTCAGCTAATGCATGGCCTCGGCAGCGGCTTCGGCATCAATGCCTGCTTTAAAGAAGGATATGAGTGCACCAGAGCACCTCTGTGCGATGAACCGTGCCATATCAGAGAAGGACTCTTACAACTGGAAAAAAGTATGGAAAAGGAGTTAAAAGGAACAAATCTATATTCTCTCATTTTCGGAATATCTGACTGAGATCAGTTTCCCGTTTTTGTCGGCATCTAAGTTCCGTTTTCCCCTGCGGTTTCATCGGATGCCAGTAAAAAACTCTCCTGCTCCAGGCCTTTTCCCTCTCTGGACAGAAGTTCTCTAAGCTCCGCCAATTCTGGGCTTCCATTCATTTGCATTTTTTTGAGTTTCTTTAAAGTCTCAGGTTCCATTTTTACCGCATACTTCTCATATTTATGATAGATTTCTCCATCCATTTGAAAAGGCATAAGATCTGGAAATATTTTTTGTTTGATATATCGGTAGATCAGGATACCGCCGTAATCCAAATCTCCGGAATGCAAATACTGTGTCTCCGGACAAAGAACATTTCGCAGGCTGATGAGAAATTCCCGTTCTTTTGGGGTGAAGAACCCATGGCTGTAAATGATGACGGCTTCTTCGTCATAGGGCGTCGCCATATAGTTTGCCTTGTTTTCTATTGTCAGGATTCTTTTTATATTTTGACCTGCCAGCGGCTTCGCATGGACCAGCATCTGTGAATTTAAGACCGCGCCGTAGCAAAACTGCCCGAGATTTATTTCCTGTCCGTTCACTGATATCCGCAGAGGCCCCTTTACGGCCAGCTCCTGAGAATATTCTTCGATCAAAAGCTGTGAAAGAATCTGCGTATTGTTCATTCCCTCTTCTATATCCTCATGATATTTTCTGGCTATGGAAAGCACAATGCTCTCCAGACTATTCTCAAACAGCTTGGAATCCCCCAGACAGTATTTGCTGAAGACCCTTTTATACAGCGGCTCTTTCAGCCCGTCGATCACTTTAAGGCACCGGAACAATGCATCCCTTTTTGAAAATTCCTGCGGGATCTTGCCCTGCTCCAACCGTTCCATGCAGCGAATTAAATATTCTTTTATCCACAGTCCTTTGACCGAATGAAGAAGGTTTTCAACAGCCATCATATTTTCTTCAATCCTCTGAAACTTCGGCCGGATACCGGACATTTCATACATGACTGCAAGTTCCTTTAGGGAATACCTGATTCTGCGTATATCAACCCCTATGGCTTCCCACTCAATTTTTAACAGTCCCTGACGCTGAAGCTCTTTGGCTCCGTTTATAAACTCCGTTTTTCCTATCTGATCATAAAGTTCCTGGTGGACCAGAAAGGAACGGTTTCCTTCCGCTCCCTTCTTCCAGTCTGATGCAGACTTCTCGGTCCTGTCGATGATCATTTTAAGCAGTTCCTTCTTCATCCTCTGCTTCCTCCATCAGATGATCAAATTCCCGTTTTTCAAATTCCTGTATGGAAATACTTTTTTTATTTGGGTTGGCATAGACAAAGGTCTTGTCAACATTTTCCAAATAATTCTGTATCTTATCATTGGTGGCACTTATGATAGCCTGGAATCCGAGTCCCCGGATCAATTCGATGCAGCTGGCTACCTTTTCCGCATCCATCTTGGAAAAGGCCTCGTCAAGGACTACCAGCCGGATCGTAGGGCTTCTCCTTAACTTTGGCGACAGATTGATCCGGTAGGCCTGGGCAAAGCTCGCCAGAAGGGCTACGTAGAGAGGATTCTGCCCTTCCCCTCCGGAATTTTTCTTGATCATCCTGCCGAGACCGATGGTCAGCTTTTCTTCCCCTTCCACGATCTGTTCCATATCAAAAGAAAGATAGGTCCTGTAATCCGCATATTTTTCCATGTTCCTCTTGGCCTCTTCCAGCTCTTCCGGCGATGCGTTCTCCGGCGGTATGAAAATATCGATCAGATCACTCATGACCTCTCCGTATCGGTTTTCATGTTCCATGGAAAACAGATTCATCTGGTGATCCATGGATGCATCCAGGGTGGACGGATCGATCTGAAGCGATTCATCCATAAACATAGGATAGTAAACACCATCAGGGCCTTTGTTTTTCGTAATGCGGAACTGGTACTTATCTTTTCCGAAGTCCAGCCGGCTGATAATCCGGTTCAATTCGTCTCTTCTCTGATATGCCTCCAATATGGCATACCTGATCTTGGAAATAAAATCGTCCTTAAAATGCTCTGCCGCTGACCTCGCCTGTTCTCTGGCCCTCTCCTGATAATCCGCAAGATGGTCACATTCAAGCTTCAGCAGCAGTTCTTCATATGGTTCATTCGTCTCTATGGCCGGCGAGAAGGTCCGGTTCGGATACTCTCTCAAATATTCAGAGCGCAGTTCCACAAGTGACCTGTAAGCTTCTTCCCTGCCGTTCTCCGCCTGTTTGATCATTCTAAATGTCCCGTTTTTAAGGCTTTCAAGACTTGACGACACCCGCCCCTGCATATAGTCATCAAAAACTTTTTCCAATTCTTCGCTGTAACGAAAACTTCTCTCTTGTTCAGTCAGCTCACTGTTTGCGGAAACATAGAGCTTCTGCCAGTCCTCTATCTGTTTTTCCCTGTTCCAGACGGCTCTTGAAACTTCATTTAACAGCTCCTGCTTCTGTGTCTGAAGCCTTTTATTCTCTCTCTGTCTTTCTTCCAGTTCACCGATGGAGTCTTCCTTCATCTTAAGCATTCTATCCTGCAGGTCTTTTTTAAGCGCAGTTTTTTCTTTTATTTTCTTTAAGGCTTCCTGCTGTTCTATATATTCTTCCTCAGAACGTCCCAGGGCTTCCAGTCTCAAAATATCTTCTGCTTTTTCAAGCATCTTGGCAAATGGTTCTTTTTTGGCTGAAAGCTGTTTCAATTCTTCCTTCAGATCCCTGATCCTTTGTTTCACACTACTCTCACCGATATAGGAACGCTTCGTATAATCTGCCGGATTCAGCCGTTTTAACTGAAAATTCTTGTAGAGCAGACAGTCAGGGGTCACTCCGGTCCTCTGATTTCTCAGTTCTTCGATGGTATGACATTTGATCACCCTTCCGAGAAGCAGGTCCATGAAACTTCTGACATACGGCTTCTTGGCAATCAATTCCTCTGCCAGTGCGTGATCCATGACGGATATCTTTTCTTTTAGGAGCTTTTCCGTGTCCAGAATGGATGCCCTGAAAAACTGCTTTTCATCCATTTCCCGGTAGATCTCCATGGCCGCTTTGACATAATCAGGCTCCACCACCAGTGACAGCTTATTCGATCCTAAATACCCTTCCACAGCCTTATGCCATGTCTCTGACTTCATGTCCAGAAGATCTGAGAGAATGTGTACCTTTACTGCCGTTCCGAATTGAGAGCTTAACCGGGTCTGCAGCTCATACCGGGCATTTTCCAGCTCTCTGGGATAAGCCTTGTTCCCTTTTTTCAGTTCTTTCAGCTCCCCATCTATTTCCTTTTCCCTCTTCTTGATCCTTCTCAGTTCTGAGGCCGCGTCCTGCCGATCGTTTTCCACCTCTTCCCGGATCTCCTTTAAGCTGTGCCGGAGCCTGCGCAGCTCCCCGAGACTGATATTTCCCTTGGAAAAGCTTTCAATATCCCATATGGTCTGGTTCGGTGTTACCTCCAGTTCTGCCCATTGGCTCAGGCCTGCGGACGTCTGCTGCCACGCGGCCTTGCTTTTTTGCAGCTGATCCAGAAGTTCATTGACACCATGCAGTTCTGTTTTTAAATTCTCATAGCCGCTGTTTGCGATCTGCTTTACCAGACGGTCATACTCCTCCGCGAGATCCGCAAGCTGGGCGGACAGTTCCTTTCTGTTCTCCTCCTGGATTTTCTTGTCTTCCCCCGCCTTCTCTATTTTTTCGTGCAAGTCTCTGATCTGTTCTTTCAGCTGGAGCATTACGAGCTTTTCCATCCGGTACTGACAGACCCGAACCTCCTGCTCTGCCTTGGAAAAACGTTCGTAACCGATTCCTATCTGTTTTAAGCTGCCGATCTCCCTCAGTGTATCCTCGATCTTCTTGCGCATCCTGCCGTATTGAAGCACGCTTTCCTGCATATCTTCGATCTGGATATCCTGTTCCATGCAGATGTATTCCCTCACAAAATCTTCCAGCTTAATGTTCATCTTAAACGGGATCGCGCGTTTGAAAAGCCTCGGAAATTTCTCCGCATCCAGTCCTCCCAGGTAGATGTCGTAGAGCTGTCTCCGAAACCGCTCATTGCTCGAACCAAAATAAAATTCTTCTCTTGGAAAATGTTCCTTTATGTAGTCTCTCACCTCTGTTGTAGCCATGGCACGTTCTTCTTTTCGGTAGCGGTTTTCAAGGATTCCTCCTTTATGCCAGAAAAACAGCCTGGAAATCTCGTTGGTAGCAGTCTCCACATCAAAGATGACTCCGACGCATTCCTTTGTTCCGGTGACAATCTGTTCGAGTTCCAGAACGATCGTTGAGGAAAAGTTTCGGTTTCTAATATATTTGCCCTCATTATTGTCTCCCACTGAGATCATGCCTCTCAAATATTCGATCAGGCTCCGGTCCGAGTCATCAGCCGCCGCCTTGTTGAAAAATCCCCTTCCGTCCGTGTTGGCGTACAGAACGATCTGAAGGGCGTCGATGACCGTAGATTTTCCGCTGCCGGAATGCCCGGTAAAGAAATTGATCCCCTCACTGAAAGAAAGCACTTTCCGCTCAATATAATGCCAGTTATTCAGACAGATCTTCGATAGTGCTTTGAATGCCTGTTTGTTCTCCGTCTTCTTCTCCACGTTCGTCCTCCTCCGTAAATGTTTCAATCAAGTTCTGTACATCCGCCCCGAGAAGAACCGCATTGATGCACGGATACACCACCATACGACTCTCCTCGTTAAGATCTTGGAGCACATCCATCGGCTCAATAATCTGGTATTTTTTTAATAGAGAAATGGTCTTCCTCATCTCTGTCGCGGAGGACAGATTTTTAAGCAAGCCAAAATCCCCGATTTTTTCATTGATTTCTCCCAGGGACGTATACACATAGCTGCTTGCAGACGCAGTTTCCATCTGCTCATCGTAGATCAGCTTTAAAATCAGAAGGTAAATGGTAGCCAGTCTGTGCAGCTTTTCTCCAAGTACAGTCTCTCCCTGGATATAAAATACTCCCATATGACTGTTATCCCGAAGTTCCAGTCCGGCAATCGAAAAATACTCCCTTAAAAATTCCAGGTGCTGGTTTAAGATCCTGTAATCCCTCTGGAAAGCAAATCTTCCGGTCCTTTTTTCGTATTTCCGTTCCAGCACAAAGGTCTGCCGGAACAAAAGCTGAATGACACGCTTTACATCATCTCTCTCCTCATCACTTAGCTGTTCATAGTATTCAATCATGTCTTTCTCCTCACAAACAACAGATCCGGATAACGGTATTTTCCATTTTCCAGCATCTTATTTTCCCGCTCGATCACCTGATACCGGCTGTTCTTCCTGGTACAGTAGTCATAGGCCAGGATCAGCTTTTCAAAAGCCTCATCGTCGCCGATGTCGACGTCTCTCATTTCCATGGAGCCGTCTTTCATATGGCTTTCCAGAAACTCCTCGATCTCTTTTTTACTGTAACGTGTATGAATCTTATTGAGTCTCAATACTTCTTCTCTGGTAAGCTCCTGCACATCTTCGTCAGGTTCTAACCGGCTGATGAAATCTCTCCTTTTCTTTCTTCTGAAAAGAGATTTTTCCGACAGGACTTCCAGACGTAACAGATTCATTTTTTCCGCCACCTGAGAAAGCCGTTCTTCCCTCTTTTCATCGATTTCCAGGTGCTTTAAAAGACTGACCACCATTCCCTTTATATCTGCCTCGCCGCTGAGCATATAATTAAGTCTTGTGACTGTGGCACGCACATATTTGGAATGTTCTTTGTCCATGTTGGCGATTCGGTGCTCGATGTCGTCAAAACCTCTCTCGATGGCGTCCAGAATATCAAGCACATCTTCCTTTTCATCCCTGCCCTCTGCTCTTGCCTTTGCCCGGACTCTCTCGATCCACTCTGCGTCTTCCCGCATTTCCTGAAGACATTTTTTAATATCCATTTTGTAGAGATAAAAGTTATCGTTGGTCTTCAGCATATGGTACTTTTTCTTGACGATTTCTTCCACATATCCCTCCAAATGCTCCGCCAGGACATCGCCGTAAGACTGCTGTTTCAACAGGCGGCCGAAAAACTTGTCCATGTTGTGGAGCAGATCCTGAAGCGCCTTGTTCAATTTCTTCGTATTGATCAGGGCTGTTTTCAGCATCCCAAGATTGATCCGTTTATCATTTTGAAATGAGAACAATGTTGCATAGACATTTTGGATATAAATCTCCGTATCTTTCATCTGCGGATTCACGAGCTGTTCAAAAGCCTCGAGAAAAATTGCAGCGTAATCGGGGATCACAATATTGGACGTAAGTGTTGAAAAGTCATCCAGTTTTTTCAGCCATCCGGTCCTGATCAGCCAGTTTAGTATCCGGTTTGGGGGAGTCTCCAGTACATCCAGTTCAGATTCAAACTCTTCCCTCTGAAGCCAGATGCGCTTGTCCGCATTCCAGTCGCTTAAGACCTGAATGCAGACCTCCCGGCTTAGAAAGTAGTTGTTATATTCGTATTCTTCGCTGATTTTTAACAGCGCTTCTATGTAAAGCTCCCGGTTTACAGAACGGAACAGGCTCCAAAAAGAATCCGGGATGTCGTAACCAAATCTCATAGTTCCTCCTTTGTGTTTTGCTCTCTTATCATAACATAAAAAAGGCAGCTTGTGGACTGGTGCAGTTGAACAGACAAAAGGTAAAAAAATAGAAGATAGGAAATTACTCCTGTCTTCTGAGCATATGTTTACTGGCTAAAATGAATGTGTTACAACGATACAACGTTTGTTTTTATTTATCTCGGTACAGTACCTGAAGAAATCAAAGAACACACCTACTTCCAATATAACCCTTGTTGATGTTTATCTCGCATCCTGGAGCTGTAGCAGGTTCCAAGGGTTGGGCTTCCAATATAACCCTTGTTGATGTTTATCCTCCCACTTTTAAGCCATTCCTATTTTTCATTATAGCCAGTTTTTCTGATAAAATCAACGTTCCCTTTGTTTTTTCCCAACCAACTTCATATTTCCTGTTTTTTCTTTCAAATCGCCTGCAAACCACCAATTTCTGAGGTTCTGCGATACTGTTTAAATATCTGTGGTTGGGAAACTTAATATTTATCAACCAGCCTCAATGTAGTCAGCTGAAACAACTCTCCATTTCTCAACGACTGCAGTGCCCACCGCAATGTTTGCAGTCATTCCCGCACTGGATCGACTTCCCCTGTTTCTTATCCTTTACCATGCTTCTGACGATCAAACTGACAATGCCAAGGACGGCCAAACCTACTGCTATTGTTCCCATATAAACCTCCTTCATAATGCAGGTCTGCACATTGAGTGCAGACCCGTATGTTTCCGGCATTATCTCACACCGGTTACTCCTTTTATATCAACATTTAACGTCTTGCCTTCCCTGTATGGCCTCACCAGCAGATAGATAAATCCAATAACCAGCAGGAAAGCAACGGCTGTACCGATCCCAAAGGTTCCTGTGGTGATCAATGTTCCAATCTGGTAAACACAAAGGGAGACCACATATGCAAGCGCTGTCTGGTATCCAACGGCGAACCAGAACCATTTCTTGTTATTCATCTCTCTTTTAATTGCTCCCATTGCTGCAAAGCATGGTGCACACAGCAGGTTAAATACGAGGAAGGAATATGCTGCCGCCGCAGTCATGCTTCCGGCAAGAGTTCCCCAGATCTCAGCTCCGTCTTCTGCCACTTCTGCAAAACCAAACAGAATCCCAAAGGTACCTACAACATTTTCTTTTGCTACCAATCCGGTGATAGCAGCTACAGCTGATTTCCAGTTGCCCCAGCCAAGCGGAGCAAAGATCCATGCAACGCCGTTTCCGATCGCGGCAAGAATACTGTGATCAAGTTCCATTTTAGTGAGCATTCTGAACTGTCCGTCAACCCATCCAAAGTAAGTAGTAAACCATACGAAAATGGTGGAGAGCAGGATAATGGTTCCGGCTTTCTTAATAAAGGACCATCCGCGCTCCCACATGCTTCTCAGCACATTGGACACTGTCGGCATATGATATGCAGGGAGTTCCATGACAAACGGCGCCGGATCTCCTGCGAACATGTTTGTTTTCTTTAAAATAATTCCAGAGCAGATAATGGCTGCGATACCCACAAAATAAGCACTCGGGGCCACCCACCATGCACCGTGGAACAGTGCCCCGGCGATCAGGGCGATAATCGGCAGCTTTGCGCCGCACGGAATGAATGTGGTTGTCATGATCGTCATTTTACGGTCCCGGTCATTTTCAATAGTACGGGATGCCATGATACCCGGCACTCCGCATCCGCTTCCGATCAGCATCGGTATGAAGGATTTTCCGGAAAGTCCAAACTTGCGGAAAATACGGTCCATGATAAACGCTACTCTTGCCATATATCCACAGGACTCCAGAAACGCAAGGAAAATAAACAGCACCAGCATCTGCGGCACGAACCCTAATACCGCACCTACACCGGCAACCATACCGTCAAGGATCAGTCCCTGCAGCCATCCGGCACATCGGGCTGCGTTCAGTCCGGCTTCGATCACGGAAGGAATACCCGGCACACTGAGTCCAAAAAGGCTCCATCCGTCGCCGAACACTCCGTCGTTTACCCAATTTGTCGCCCATGTTCCTATGGTGCTGACGGAAACATAATAGACAACAAACATAACCGCTGCAAAGATCGGAAGTGCAAGAAATCTGTTTGTGACAATACGGTCGATCTTGTCAGACGTCGTCATCGTTTCTTTTCGGTTTCTCGTAAAACACTGTTCAATGATGGAGGAAATATAAGTATAACGTTCATTGGTGATAATGCTTTCTGTATCATCATCCATTACCTCTTCAATCTTCTTGATGTCATCAGAAACATCCGGAACCAGTTTCATCTGTTCCTGAATCTTATCATCTTTCTCCAGCATCTTGATGGCAAAGAAGCGCTTCTGTTCTGCCGGGATCTCACTGCCCAGCTTTGATTCTACGGAATTCAGAACTTCTTCTACCTGAGGATCAAACGTATGTATCGGAGGAGCTGCTTTTCTGCTATTTGCAAGTGCTGCTGCTTTCTCAGCCGCTTTTTTGATTCCTGTCCCTTTCAGTGCAGAAATCTCTACTACTTCACATCCCAGCTTCTCACCCAGCTGCTTGATATGTATCTGGTCTCCGCTCTTCTCCAGGACGTCCATCATGTTGACTGCCATAATGACCGGAATACCAAGCTCCATCAGCTGTGTGGACAAATAAAGGTTCCTCTCGATATTGGTACCGTCTACGATATTCAAGATAGCATCCGGCCGTTCCCCGATCAGATAGTTTCTGGCAACAACCTCTTCCAATGTATACGGGGAAAGGGAATAGATACCCGGAAGGTCCATAATCGTTACATCTTTGTAGCCTTTTAGCTTCCCTTCCTTCTTTTCCACCGTAACACCGGGCCAGTTGCCCACAAATTGATTGGAACCCGTCAAAGCGTTAAACAGCGTCGTTTTACCACTGTTAGGGTTTCCAGCTAAAGCAATTTTAATTGACATTCTGCATTTACCTCTTTTCTTTCCATACACTCTTGTTTGTTCATGCTTATTTATATTAGTTTTAACTAACTCCTATACAAAAAAAGAAAAAGCTATTCCACCAAAATCATTTCCGAATCCGCTTTTCTCACAGACAGTTCATATCCCCGCACCGTGATTTCCACCGGATCGCCCAAAGGGGCTACCTTTCTTACAAAAACATCCACTCCTTTTGTGATTCCCATATCCATAATACGGCGTTTTACAGGGCCTTCTCCATTCAATTTCTTAACTTTTACAGTCTCGCCGCAGGCAACTTCCTTTAATGTCTTCATTTTCTCTCCTTTTTAGTTCACCATAATCTTATTTGCCATATCTTTGCCAATCGCCACTCTGGAATCTTTGACATTCACAATGACATTTCCACCGATGACAGATACGACAGTAACCATCCCGCCAACAGTAAATCCAAGGTTTTCAAGAAATCTTTTCGTTTCTCCCCTGCCGCCGACTTTACAGATGATATTTTCTTTCCCTTCTCTTACCATTGTTAAAGGCATCATGACTCCTTCTTTCTTAATTGGTTTTGATTATCATTTTCTTTCAGTAATTAGTATATTCTAACATATGTTATCAGTCAATATCTCTTGTTGATTCTTTTTATCAATAAGCCAAATATTTGAAGTATATTATGAGATATGATATACTTTGTAATGCTTTACATAAAAATTATATATTATTAGAAATGAGGTAAATTCATGAGTTTAAATGAATCTGCTGAAAATTATTTAGAAACAATCTTAGTCTTGAGCGAGTCCCGCCCTGTTGTCCGGTCTGTGGATGTAGCAACAGAGTTAGGGTTTAAAAAATCCAGTGTCAGCGTAGCCATGAAAAAGCTCCGCCTGAACGGACATATTACCGTTTCGCCGGAAGGATATATTTATCTCACAGACTCCGGAAAGGAGATTGCGGAGATGATTTATGAGCGGCACAAGCTTCTCTCATCCTGGCTTACCGCGCTGGGAGTTAACAAAGATACCGCGGCAGAAGATGCATGCCGGATCGAGCATGTCATCAGCAAAGAGAGCTTTGAAGCCATAAAAAAACACGTAAAATAACAGAGATGCCAATACAACTTGGCATCTCTATTTTTTTGTACATTTTGCCTTCTCTTTGTATTTTCCTTAATTCTCCAGGAATCCAAGGATCTCTTCCACACTTTTCTTTCCGAAATACACATCTTTTTCATTCACGATCATGCACGGCACGCTCATGATCTGATACTTGTCTTTCAAATAAGGGAAATATGCCATGTCATAAATATCTGCCTCGACATTAGGATTTTCCAGTGCAATCCTCTGTACGGCCATGACCAGTTCCGGGCACATCGTACAGGAGAGGGATATGACAGTCTGAATCCTGATCTCTCTGCGGATGTTCCGAATACGGTCCAGCAGTCCCTCATCAATGGCCTGTCCGGGACCGGCGGCATTATAAATCGCTATAATGAAAGAATTGAATTCATGTCCTCCGGGAACTCCGTGGAATGCAGTGCCCAGATACGTTCCGTCGCCACTGCAGATACAGATTGCAGGAAGTTCAATCTTCTCTGCTCCTTCCGGATTCACTTCACATCGGATATGAGGAGACAGGTCTTTCATCTCTCCGGCAAACTCTTCCACTTCCCGTGAAATTGGACTGTCATCCGTGTAAAATTTCAGCACTACGTCTTTCTCAAGCCTCTCAAATACCGGCACCAGCTGCTGTTTCATTTCTTCTGTCAGAAATCCGCCGGTTTCCGCAGATTCCTGCTTCGGCACATCCGTCGGCTTCCTTCTTTCCGGTGTGGATATCTCACGCTCGGGAAGCTGCAGTTTTTCGTACATTCCGGATAAATATTTTTCCAGTGAGGTGGCGGCCACTGCCCCGTCAGAGACGGCAGTCACTACCTGCCTCAAGTTTTTCACACAGATATCCCCGGCGCCATAAATACCGTCTTTGCTTGTTTTCTGGTTCATATCCGTCACCAGATAACCGTCCTCATTCAGTTCCAGAAATTCTTTAAAAAGCCCCGTAGCCGGTGCATATCCGGCAAAGACAAAGATACCAAAACTTTTTCCTGTCGGCGGCTCGTATCTCCATGTTTCCCCGGTCTCATTGTTTCGGAACACGGCATACTGAAGGGTGCTTTCGCCTCCTGCCTCTACGATCTCGGTCTGATAGTGTACTTCGATCCCAGGATGGTTTTTGACCTGTTCTGCTACGGCTGCCGCACAGGTAAAGTCCTCTTCCCTGACGATGACCGTGACTTTTTTTGCGTACTTTGTAAGGAATACAGACTCTTCCGCCGCGGCAAAGCCTCCGCCTAAGACAAACACATCCAGCCCCGTAAAAAATTCTCCGTCGCATGTGGCGCAGTAAGCAACACCCCGTCCCTGGTATTTGATTTCTCCCTCAAACCCGATCTTTCTGGGACTGGCACCGGTGGCCAGCACAATCCCCAGGGTCTCAAAGATCCCCTTGTCTGTGACAACCTTTTTGACGTCTCCATCCGGATTCAGCTCCTTTACATCTGCCATCATAAATTCCGCACCAAAAAACTCGGCCTGCTGTCTCATATTTTCTGTGAGCCTTCTACCGTCAGTTTCAGGAACCCCCGGATAATTGACGACCTCCGACGTGATTGTGATCTGACCGCCCATCTTTTCTTTTTCTATGACCAGCACACGATATTTTGCCCTTGCGAGATAAATGGCGGCGGAAAGCCCTGCCGGGCCTCCGCCTATAATGATGCCGTCATAGAGTTTACTCATATCAATTCCGTTCAAAGTATCACCTTCCATTTACATCTGTGCTTAGATCAAACCTACCAGATCAAGACTCGGTTTTAAAGTTTCTGCTCCCGGCTGCCATTTTGCAGGACAAACCTCATCTCCGTGTTCTGCTACGAACTGGGATGCCTGTACTCTTCTAAAAAGCTCTTCCGCATTCCTTCCGACATTACCGGCAATGACTTCATAAGCCACGATCTTGCCTTCCGGATTCACAATGAAGCTTCCCCTCTCTGCCAGTCCGCTTTCTTCGATCATCACATCAAAATCTCTTGCGAGCACTCCAGTCGGGTCTGCCAGCATCGGATACTGGATCTTCTGAATTGTCTTAGACACATCATGCCATGCCTTGTGCACAAAATGTGTATCACATGACACAGAATAGATCTCACATCCCGCTTTTTTAAAGTCTTCATATTTATTCGCCAAGTCTTCCAATTCAGTTGGGCATACAAATGTAAAATCTGCCGGATAGAAAAAGAACACGGACCATTTTCCAAGGATATCTTCCTTTGATACCTCTTTAAATTCGTTTCCCTGATAAGACTGTACTTTAAAATCTGTTACTTCCTGACCTATTAATGACATTTTATTGTCCTCCTTAATTTTGTTTGCTTTATTCCAGGTTCTGTTCTTACTGCTTAAACTTTCCGAAAAAACAAGGTTTTATGCACAAAAAAGCAGAAAGAAATCACCTTAAAAGACATGTTCTTTCTGCTTTCCATGATACTCTTCATTTAAAATGTATTGAAACCGGGATAGACTGCGCTGTCTCCCAGCTCTTCTTCAATCCTCAGCAGCTGGTTATATTTTGCCCCCTTTCACTTCTGCTTGGCGCACCGGTTTTAATCTGTCCGGTATTTAATGCTACGGCAAGGTCAGCTATGGTCGTGTCTTCCGTCTCACCCGAGCGGTGGGATACTACAGCGGTATATCCTGCCTTGTGTGCCACTTTAACCAAGCTCTCTGGTCATATGTTTCCAGCCTTCCCAGTCCTCTTCATCCAGACCGTCCTCAATGGACACGAAAAAAATTCCTTGAGCGTTTGCTCAAGGAATTTTTATTTTTATCTGATGATTCAGTTCTATTTATCGTTCAGCGCCGCCTGTGCTGCTGCAAGTCTTGCGATCGGCACACGGTATGGACTGCATGATACATAGTTTAATCCAACTTTATGACAGAACTCAACGGATGCAGGATCTCCTCCGTGCTCTCCGCAGATACCAAGTTTGATATCCGGACGGGTTGATCTGCCCTTTTCAGCTGCCATGGCGATCAGCTGTCCGACTCCGTCCTGATCCAGTTTCGCAAACGGATCTGACTCGTAGATCTTGTTGTCGTAGTAAGCTTCCAGGAACTTACCTGCGTCATCACGTGAGAATCCGAAGGTCATCTGTGTCAGGTCATTGGTACCGAAAGAGAAGAACTCTGCTTCTTCTGCGATTTCATTGGCCAGAAGAGCAGCACGAGGTATTTCAATCATTGTACCAATGTGATAATTGATATCTGACTCATAATAAGCTTTTACCTTCTCTGCTGTTTCTACAACAACATTCTTGACAAACTGGAGCTCTTTCTTCTCTCCTACCAGAGGAATCATGATCTCAGGAACAATGTCGAATCCTTTTTCCTGTTTTACTTCGATAGCAGCTTCCATAACGGCTCTTGTCTGCATCTTGGCGATTTCCGGATAGGTGACAGCCAGACGGCATCCGCGGTGTCCCATCATAGGATTAAACTCATGCAAAGATGCACGTGTCATATTGATCTCTTCTACTGTCACATTCATGTCTTTAGCCAGTGCTGAAATCTCTTCCAGTGTGGTTGGCAGGAACTCATGCAGAGGCGGATCTAAGAAACGGATAGTAACCGGTTTTCCTTCCATAACCTCGTACAGTTCTTTGAAGTCTTTCTTCTGATATGGAATCAGCTGATTCAGAGCGATCTCTCTCGCCTCTTTGGTCCTTGATAAGATCATACGGCGGATCTTCGGAATTCTCTCTGCGTCAAAGAACATATGCTCTGTACGACAAAGTCCGATTCCCTCTGCCCCGAACTTAACTGCGTTCAGTGCATCTGCCGGTGTGTCGGCGTTGGTGCGTACCTTTAATGTACGGATCTCATCTGCCCATGTCATAATGCGGTCAAAGTTTCCGCTGATGGTTGCAGGTATCGTGCGGATCTCTCCATAGTAAACTTTACCGGTAGATCCGTCGATGGAAATATAATCTCCCTCACGGACAGTCTTTCCGCCCAGGGTGAACAGTCCTTTTTCTTCGTCTAACTGAATATCACCGCATCCTGCTACACAGGCTGTACCCATACCGCGGGCAACAACGGCCGCATGGGATGTCATGCCTCCGCGGGCTGTCAGGATGCCTTCAGCCGCATGCATACCTTCGATATCTTCCGGTGATGTCTCTAAGCGGACAAGGATAACTTTCTCTCCCGCTTCATGATGAAGTTTTGCAGTCTCAGCAGTAAAGTAAACCTTACCGGTTGCAGCTCCTGGTGATGCCGGGAGTGCTTCCCCGATTGGGACAGCAGCTTTGATGGCTTCCGGGTCAAAGCGCGGATGTAAGAGCTGATCCAATGCTTTTGCCTCAATCCTTGAAACGGCTTCCTCTTTTGTGATCATGCCTTCATCTACGAGCTCACAGGCAATACGGAGTGCTGCCGGTGCAGTTCTCTTTCCATTTCTGGTCTGTAAGAAGTAAAGTTTGCCTTCCTGAATGGTAAACTCCATATCCTGCATATCGCGGTAATGGTCTTCCAGAGTTTTGGCAATCTGCATGAATTGTTCATAGCAGTCCGGAAGGTCTTCTTTCAGTCTGGTGATCGGCTGCGGAGTACGCACACCTGCTACCACGTCCTCTCCCTGTGCATTGATGAGGTATTCTCCATAGATCTGTTTTTCACCGGTGGATGGATTTCTTGTAAATGCTACACCGGTTCCTGATGTATCTCCCATATTTCCGAATACCATGGTCTGCACGTTTACTGCAGTACCCCAGTCTCCAGGGATGTCGTTCATTCTTCTGTAATAGATAGCACGAGGATTATCCCAGGAACGGAACACAGCCTTGATCGCTTCCAACAGCTGTTCTTTCGGCTCTTGCGGGAAATCTTCCCCTAACTCGCTCTTATAAATCTCTTTGTATCGCACGATGACTTCTTTCAGGTCATCTGCCGTTAAATCTGTATCAAACTTCGCTCCCTTGGCTTCCTTCATCTCGTCAAGGACCGCTTCAAATTTAGCTTTGTCCACTTCTTTTACAACATCTGCGAACATCTGGATAAATCTGCGGTAAGAATCATAAGCAAACCGTGGGTTGCCGGTCTTCTTTGCAAATCCTTCCACAGCTACGTCATTCAGACCTAGGTTCAAAATCGTGTCCATCATACCAGGCATAGATACTCTGGCCCCGGAACGTACAGAAACCAACAGCGGGTCTTCTAAATCTCCGAACTCCTTCCCCTGAATATTTTCCAATGCTTTCATCGCATCGAAAATCTGTCCCTGTACCTCATCACTGATGTTTTCGCCGCAGTCATAGTAATTGGTACATGCTTCTGTCGTTACCGTGAACCCCTGAGGAATTGGAAGACCAAGTCCTGTCATCTCTGCCAGGTTTGCTCCTTTGCCGCCCAAGAGGTTTCTCATTTCTGCATTGCCCTCGTTAAATTGATAAACCCATTTTGTTGACATGTCTATACCTCCTAAAATAGTATGTTGTAACAGTGTATGTCGTTGGATTAATTGTACCACAAAACAAATTATTTGTTAATTATTTTTATACGTTTTTAACAATAAATTTTATAAACTATTATAAAAACTATTTATATTCTCTAAATCGACATGTTTTTCTCACTTTTTTTGTTTTATCTTTCGTGAAATATTAATAAAATGGAAAGCCCTGCAATTCTTCCGGTGTAGCAGTCTCGTTCTGAAGCGCCTGTTGGCGATTAACTTTATAAAACTCTGCCCATGTTGCCTGCCGGTAAGGCATCACATAAAACACATCCAAAACCCCGCAGGTAATACTAGAGAGAATCCACCATCCGATAAAAGATAAATCCAAAAAGAAAGCGTTCAGCTTCTGTCCGTCCATCATCTTTCTGCTTATCTCAAAAGCTCTTCTCCTTGAAATCGAAGGATTTTCCGCCAGTATATACGGAATCATTGAATAGGAATAAGACTTTACAAGTCCCGGTATCAGCAGCAGTAGACTCCACAGCGCTGTAAACAACTTTCTCAGAAACATTGTCAGCACAACATTCAGATAATTTCCACTCTGAAAAACAGTTCCTATCAACCCAAATCTAGCCTTTCTGTCACTGTTTTCCAAAAAAAAACGGCTGCATCCTACCAGAAGAGGATTGCCCAGAAAGATTTTAAGCAGCGTAAATCCTATAAAAAGAATCATAAGAATTCCAATCGCTGCCGACACAATCATCAGAAATTGAGTGCTCGTAAAGAAATCCATGTTTTCCCCATTCCATCCGGAATCCCTCAGTTCGGTTTTTAAACTGTTGTAAGATACATTTCCCCCAATTTGTCCATTGATAATACCTGCGATCAGCGCTACCACCACCATAATCCAGTAGTTTCTCCTGATTGATTCTTTTGCCCTCTCTTTTAATTCAGCTCTCGTCCACCACATATTATGTCCTCCTTTTCTTGTCATCTTATGTGAAAGTTACATTAAATAGTATGACATTTTCCACACGATTTCCGTTCGGCTCTTAGAATGCCTCACTCCAATCGTGTAGAAAATGGACATATTATCTCCTGGAGCAGGCTGCTTAGAAATCAAAGTTGCCACCTGCGATAGTTTTTCTCCATTGTCAGAAGGAGGCCTTTCCAGAGCCGACTGGAGATAATGGAGAAAAACTCGTAGAATACAGTATGCCCTGTAGATATATCTTATCACCTTTACCTTGTCTGTTCCAGAAAAAAAGCAGATGCCGTAGTTCTTAACAGCATCTGCTTTTATACTTCTAATTTTCTATATGTTTTTTCAGATCGATTTTATTCCCTATCTTCAGCAGACCGTGGTCAATTCCTTTTTCCTGTACTTGCTTTTCCGGTTCTGTATAGCTGATCTCCCAGAAAGGACCACCGGCATCCGCGCCTTCTTTCCCCTGGCTTACGACCTTCTTTAACGACCATGTCTCGGCTGTATTGGCACGGCTGCCCACATCGGCAACCCTCACCTTATCTTTTCCGACCATCCTGGTCAAAACGATAAAATGTCCGTTTTTTGTGAAATCTCCGGGGCCTACCAGAGCAACCACCGGATGTCCGTTTTTCAAAGCCTTTTTTATAGCATGATAGTCGGTGCCCAGACCTTTGCAGTCCAGTCCGTATTCTTTTGCAAGCCCTGGAATCACCTGATGGACACATCCCTGTCCGTTGATATACCAGCCCTTTTTATAGGCTATTTTGCACATCTCCGGCACACTGACTTTCTTCCCCGTCAGTGAACTGTAACAGACTGCAATGCAGGTCGGCCCGCAACCTGCAGCCTTGATCGTGCTCTTCCCGATTTTCTTACCGGGATAATCCGCCTGATTATAATAAACTACATTAAGTTCTTTTTTGTCTCCCTCTGCCGCCGGTACATTTGTCACCTGAAATAGCATGCCCAACATAACGCAGCACATCAGTGTACATACGATGCGTTTCAAGTTCAGAATCTTCATTCCCTGTTTCCCTCCGATTCTTTGCGCATTTTTCCCCACAATTCGAAGTATATCAAGGTTTGTTCTAAGAAGCAAGTATTATTTTTAATATTTTTGTAATAATTTTGTGAAATTTCTTCTAAATCAGCTGTCTTTTATCATCAGACAGCTGTCTTTCTCTGAAAAACCATCTTAATATAAATTAATCTGTTTTTCCGCCAAGAAACGTGGCCCGCTGCACCGCGTCTCTTCCATACCTGTTCCTGATGGCATCGATGGACTGATCCAGTCTGCGGAGTTTCTCTTTTTTCTGATCACCGAAGAGATCCATCTGTGAGAATTCTACACTTGATATGTCTGTAGCCCGCAGCCCGATCAGACGAACAGAAACACCCCGAAAGCATTCTCTGTACAGTTTCTTTGCCGCCTGGACAATCTCATCGGTGATATCCGTGGGCACAGAAAGTTTTCTCTGATGGGAACTCCGCCGGAAATGACAGTCTTTGATCTCCACCGTGATGCATGAAGTCTTAACGCAGTCCGCCCTGAGCCTGGAGGCCACAGACTCTGCCAAAGATAATAAAACCACATCCGACTCCTCTAAAGAATCAACATCTGAGGGTAAAGTAACACTGTTGCCGTACCCCTTGCTGTCCGCCTGTCCGGCTTCAACGGGAGCCCTATCAATGCCGTTGGCATATTCATAGATCAGCATACCGTGCTTATTTCCTATATGGGACCTCAACAGTTCCGGATTCATATGTGCCAGTTCCCCAATGGTCCGTATGCCCAGGTTGTGAAGCTTCTTTTTTGTGGCAGGACCGACGGAAAACAAATTCTCCACAGGCAGGGGCCACATTTTTGCCGGTATTTCTTCCTGAAACAAGGTATGCACTTTGTTTGGCTTCTCAAAATCGGATGCCATCTTAGCCAGCAGTTTATTCGGCGCCACACCGATATTGACCGTAAAACCAAGCTTTTCATAAATCCGGTCTTTCAGCAGGCAGGCCGCCTCATAAGGACTCTCGTACTGCCCCGCCGTCTCGGTCATATCCAAAAACACCTCATCGATACTGAATTTCTCAAGAACCGGTGAAAACTCCAGCGCCTCTTTTAAAAAAGCTTCGGAGAACTTTTCATATAGCCCATGACAAGGAGGGCGAATGATAAGATCCGGACATTTGTTCAATGCTTCACGGACAGTCTCCGCTGTGCGTATTCCCTTTTTCTTGGCGGGTATGGAGGCCGCCAGTACGATCCCGCGGCGCTTAGACTCATCTCCGCCAATGATGGACGGTACTTCCCTCAGATCCACCTCATCTTTCCGTACAGAAATCCCATAGACCGCCTCCCAGCTGAGATAGGCAGAATTGACATCAATATGAAAAATCACCCTGGAATTCATTCTCATCTCTCCTTTTACTCACTGTTGAGATTATAGCACATCCAAACATATGTTTTCAACGAAAAAACTGCTCAGTTCATTAATAAAAAAAGACCCTTTGCATTAAACAAAAGATCTTTTTCATCTTATTAATTATAAATGTTTTTCAATCCACAGCAGCGTGTCGTCAATGACTTCTTCTTTCTCCACTTCATTGTAGATTTCATGAAAAAGTTTTGCATATATCTTTAATGTCTTGTCCTCAGAGCGATATCTCCAAAAAACTCTCTGTAGTCTTTTTCGCTGACCAGTCCGTCGTTGGCCCCGTGAAGGATCAGTACAGGATCGGTGAACTCCCTGCTGTTTTCTTTCAGCCATTCCACTCCCCCGCAAATGCTGTTTAAAAGTGCCGCGGAGATCTCCTTCTCCACCAGGGGATCATTGTTGTATGCCTCCAATCATAGCTGGCTTCCTTATTTGTATTTATTTTAATACAATTCCAAGCCATTGAAAAGGATATTCTTACGCATCTGTGCACAACCCGCGGAGCGTTTTTATTTCACAGAGAAGGTCGCAGAACTTTCCTATGGAATAAGAAAACTTCCCACCTGGTAGATAATTACAGCCACGGCCCACGCAAAGACCATCTGGAAAGCGACCAGCCCCAGCGTCCACCGGGTGGACCCTGTCTCTTTTCTTATGGTCATGACGGTTGCAAGACAAGGTGTATACAGAAGGCAGAACACCAGCAGGCAGTAAGCATTCAGCGAAGTGAAGCCCATTCCGGACAGCATGTGCACAATGTTTGCGTCCGAAGACGATGATACCTGAAACAGGACCATAAAGCTTGATGCCACCACTTCCTTGGCGGCCAGCCCTGAAATCAGCATGACTGCGATCTGCCAGAGTCCAAGACCTGCCGGGGCCAGCAGAGGCACTAAAAATTTTCCGAAAGAAGCACCAAAACTCTGACTCATGTCGCTGACCAGCCCTGTATGATTCAGATTGAGCAGCACCCACATGACGATGGATGCGGCACAGATCGTCGTTCCCGCCTTTGAGAGGAAATCTTTCAGCTTGCTCCACACATAGATGGCAATCGTCCGCTTATTTGGCGTCTTATATTCCGGCAGTTCGATCAGAAGCGGCTGTTTTACACTGCCTTTGAGCATCTTACTGTGGACAAACGCCACAAAAATCCCCAGAACCAGCCCCAGGATATACATGGAATAAGCCACTAACATGGCGGCTTTTCCAAAAAACAGCTGGGAAAACACAAGGTAAATAGGAAGCTTTGCGCTGCATGACATAAACGGGATCAGCATAATCGTCCTCTTCCGGTCCCTTTCATCTTCCAGAGCCCTTGATGCCATGACTGCCGGCACACTGCATCCGAATCCCAGAAGCATCGGGATAAACGCCCTTCCGGAGAGACCCAGTCTGTCCATGACGCTGTCCATGACAAATGCGACTCTGGACATATATCCGCTGTCCTCCAGAAGTCCCAGACTCAAAAACAGAATAAAGATATTCGGTACAAAAGAAAGTACACCTCCCACTCCGGCAAATACTCCGTCCTTCATGAGGGAGATCACCCACGGTCCCGCTCCCAGACTTTCAAGTCCGCCTATTATGTACCCGCTGACATAGTCGATCATCATCTCGACATATCCTTTTAAGAAATCTCCCACGGTAAATGTCAGGAAAAACACCACGGCCATAATGCCAAGAAATATAGGAATTCCCAGGACCGGATGTGTCAGGACATTGTCGATCTTATCGGTAAACGCTTCCTTCTTTTCTTTGTTGACCAGAACTTCAGCCATAACCCGTTCGATAAAGTGATATTTTTCATTGATAATATCATTCTCGTAGGACCTGTCCACGATCCCTTTCACGAGAGTTCCGTACTTTTGTGTAACTTCCTCGTCCTGTTCGAGAAGTTTTATGGCATACCACCGGCTGTTGGGCATATCCGGATATTTCTCCTTCAGCCGCAGCCTGATCTGTGTAATCTTTTCCTCGATCCTGTCCGGATAGTCAAAGACCTGGCGGTCATTGCCCTCTACCTTGTGATGAGCTACCGCATGCATGAGCACTTCCAGTCCGGTCTTTTTCCGGGCTGAAACCGGCACCACCGGAATCCCCAGCACCTCCGGCAGACGGTGAAGGTCCAGCTCCATTCCCCGCTCCTTGACAATATCCATCATATTTAAAGCCAGAATCACAGGCTTTCCAAGCTCAATCAGGCATAAAGTCAAATAAAGATTGCGTTCCAGCGCAGATGCATCTGCCACATCAACGATGACATCCACATCATCCTGAAGAATATATTCCCTGGAAAGCTTTTCTTCCATCGTATAGGATGTCAGGCTGTAAATGCCGGGGAGATCCACCAGCCTGTACATGTGATTGTGGTATTTTAAAGCCCCTTCTTTCTTTTCCACCGTGACACCAGGCCAGTTTGCCACTTTAAGCTTGGCCCCGGTATAGGCGTTAAATAACGTAGTCTTTCCGCAGTTCGGATTTCCCACGAATCCGACCTGCAATTCCTCTGCACTCATGATAAATCCCTCTTTCCTGCACGGTCCCTGACCTTGATCCCCATAACAATCTCTCTTCCGAGAGCAAATCGGGTCCCTCTGATCTTAATGATCACAGCCCCGTTGCGCTTCTTCCGCATCACGTTAATTTTAGAACCTTCCGTCATGCCGAGAGATTCAAGACGGCGTTTCGTTGCAAGTTCCAGCTGGATTTCTTCCACCAGATACTGATTACCTGGATTTGTCTCTGTTAATCTCATCTTTCGCTCCATTTTGATAATTGTTCTCAACAAAATAGTACGTCATATAAAGCTCCGTGTCAAGCTTCTTCTTTCTTTTCCATTCTCATCTCAAAAAATGTTGCGGCCAGCATAATGAGGACCGTTCCAAGGATCATCAGCGTCGAGAGTGCATTTACGTCCGGCGACACTCCTTTTCTCACCATTCCGAGGATCTTGATCGGAAGTGTCATGCTGTCCGGTCCGGTTGTGAAAAAGCTGACTACTACGTCATCCAGGGACATCGTAAGCGCCAGCATGGCTCCGGATAAAACCCCCGGCAGGATCATCGGCAGCGTAACCCTGCGAAAAATTCTCCAGTCATTTGCCCCGAGGTCTCTTGCCGCCTCCTCCACGGAAGGGTCGAAGCCCGCAAGCCTTGACCGCACTGTGATGACTACAAAAGGCATGGAAAATGTCACATGAGAAATGATCAGGGTAGCCATACTCATCTGTATTTTCACCATCGTAAAAAATGCCAGCACCGCAATACCGAGCACGATCTCCGGGATCACAATAGGAATATACAGCAGATTGCTGACAGTTTCCCGTCCTCTGAATTTAAACCGGTACATGCCCACGGCACACAGTGTCCCAAGAATCACGGAGAGCAGGGTGCTGACGGCCGCTACGATCAGAGTGTTGAAAAACGACTGCATCAGCTGGACATTTTCAAACATCCTTCCATACCACTCAAATGTAAAGCCCTGAAAGGTCACATTGAGCTGGGATGTGTTAAAGGAAAATGCAACGACCACCGCGATCGGCAAATATAAAAACAGATAGAAAAAACATGCATAGCACAGTGCCAAAGGGCGGAATCCAATCTTTTTCTTTTTCATTGCTCATTCCTCCTATACCATATCTTCTATACTTCCGACCCGTGTATACAGCTTCATGATAACGATCGTCACTGCGATGAGTGCAATCGCAAGCGCCGCTCCGAGAGGCCAGTTTCTCGCAGTCAGGAATTGGTTCTTGATCACATTTCCAATGTTCATCGTGGTGGCCCCTCCCATCATATCCGTGATAAAGAAGTATCCCAAAGACGGAATGAAGGTCTGAACCGATGCCGCAAAAATCCCGGGCATCGTGAGAGGAAGTATGACTTTTCGGAACACATGTACCTTGGATGCCCCCAGATCGCTGGCCGCCTCCAAAAGGGAATGGTCCAGCTTTTCAATGGAAGAATACAGCGGCAGCACCGGATCAGCGCATACACCATTCCCAGCAGGACTGCCCCGTCTGTATAGAGCATCTGAAGCGGCTGTTTTATGATCCCCAGCTGCATCAGGAGTGTATTTAATATTCCCTGCTCGCGCAGGATACTGTTCCATCCGTAAGTTCGGATCAGAGAATTGATCCAGAAGGGCAGCATGATCAGCAGGACACAAAACGGTTTCCATTTTTTCTTTGTATTTGAAATAATATAGGCAAACGGATAGCCGAACAGCAGGCAGAGCCCGGTAGTCTTCAGTGACAGCCACAGCGAATCTAAAAGAATCTTCATATACTTCGACTGAAACATCGTCTTATAGGCTGTCAGATCAAAGGTCTGGATCACGCCCCCATAAAGCCCTTTTTTCATGAAACTGATACCAACGATATACAGAAGAGGCAGCACCAGGAACAAAATAAGCCAGATGATGGCCGGCGATACGGTTGACAGAAACGGAATTTTATTGCTCTTCTTTTTCATTTCCGGCCCCCTCTATAATCTCATAGACCCGGTCTTCCCGCGTGTGCATGACCACAGTTTTTTGGGGAAGCCAGTGAAGGTATACGTTGGTACCCACCGGGATCACTTCATCTTCCGGAGGATTTGTCATCTTGACCAGCTGGCTGCTGGGCAGTTCTATGATGGTCTTTATAGTGGAACCAACAAAAATATGTTCCATCACAGTCCCTCTCAGGGTAAATCCATCCCTGGGTTCCATGGACGCTTTCATATTTTCCGGCCGTACACATACATAGACCATCTCATCGTATTCAAAATCCGGAGCGTCAAGTTCCACTTTCCCGGACTCCATCACGAGAGAAATCCTGTTTCCCTTCTTTTCCTCAATGTAGGCTTCAAAAATATTGGACTCCCCGATAAAATCAGCTACAAATTTTGTCTTAGGGTGATTGTAGATCTCGACCGGAGTCCCCAGCTGTTCGATCCTTCCCTCATTCATAACCGCGATCCGGTCGCTCATGGTCAGTGCTTCTTCCTGATCGTGGGTCACGTAAATGAACGTGATCTTCAGCTTTTTCTGCAGTTCTTTCAGTTCAAACTGCATCTGCTTTCTCAATTTTAGATCCAGAGCTCCCAGCGGCTCATCCAGAAGAAGCACCTTTGGCCGGTTCACCAGCGCTCTGGCGATGGCGACTCTCTGTTTCTGTCCCCCTGACATCTGAGATGGCATTCTTTTTTCCATACCCTGAAGCTGCACCAATTCAATCATCTCATCAACCCGTTTTTTGATCTCCGCTTTCGGCACCTTTTTTTCCACAAGGCCAAAAGCCACATTGTCAAAAACGTTCATGTGAGGAAACAGCGCATAGCTCTGAAACACCGTGTTCACATCCCGGTGATTCGGCGCTTTGCCCGCCACATCTTTATCTTCCAGAAAAATTTGTCCGCCGTCCGTATCTTCAAAACCTCCGATCATTCGAAGCGTAGTCGTTTTTCCGCAGCCTGACGGACCGAGGAGCGTCAAAAATTCACCCCGGGCCACATTAAGATTCAGATGATCAATGACAGATTTTCCTCCGTAAATTTTTTCTATGTTTCTTAAGCGTACGATGATATTTTTCAACGAAGTTTCCACCACCCTTCTACAAAGTTTCAGCGCCCCGTTCTCCGGTGCGGATGCGCATCACATCGTCCACCGGGGATATAAAGACCCTTCCGTCTCCCACCTGTCCGGTGGCCAGTTCCTCATGGATCGCCCCCAGCAGATCCTCCACGTCTTCTTCCCACACGACAACCATCACGACAACCTTCGGCAGCAGATTGATCTCAAAATTCATTTCCTCAAATTCAGGGATAAAGCCTTCCTGGTATCCGCATCCCATTGCCGTGAATACAGTCATGCCCGAATAGTCTTTCTTTTCCAGTATCTCTTTTAACTTCTCCAGTTTTTCCGGACGGATGATAATATCCAGACGTTTCATCGCTTTCATACTCATTCCTCCCATATATTACTCTGTCTTTAATTTCGTATACAGATCGTCATAGATGCTCGCCGAATCCTTTACATCATCAATATATTCTGCCCTTTTTAACTCTTTCTGATCGACATTTGCACCGGGATTTTTCAGATAGTGGTCATCCAGCAGCTTCTTTGTGCCGTTATTGATACATACACCATAGTACTCATCCAGAACTTTTTTGTAGTTTTCAGGCCGTAAAACATAATCGATAAACAGCCTTGCCTCTTTGGCATGCTTTGCCCCCTTGATGATCACAAAATTGTCCAGACATTTCTGCGCGGGTTCTTTTGTATAGATCACGTCCAGGTCTTTATTCTCCTCAATGGCCATAGCCGCATCCATACTGTACATGAGGCCGACTGCCACGTCATTGGAGATCATTACGCTTTTCGGTGCATCAGCATCATAGACCTTCACATTTTTCGCCAGCTTCTTAAGCCACGGCAGTGTGCTCATAATCTCATCTTCCTTTGTGGTACTGGAGCTGTATCCTTTGACTTTCAGTGCCATGGCGGCGATCTCACGGATATCATCCACAAGCACGATATTATTTTTCAACTTCGGGTTCGTCAGATCATTAAAGCTTTTGATATCCACACCCAGCTCTTTTAACTTCTTTTTGTTTCCACACAGCACTGTAAATGAAGTCATATATGGAATCGTGTATTCATTGTTCTTGTCAAATGGCTGGTTCAGCGTGCTTTTGTCCAGATACTTCACATTTTTTATCTGATCCATTTGGATCGGCTCGATCAGGTCCTGTTCTTTCATGGCATCGATCACATAATTGCTGGCGATGGTCATGTCATACTGTCCGGTCCCTCCGGCCGTCAGCTTGGCAAGCATCTCTTCGTTGGACGTAAATGTGGATTCCACAACTTTGATGCCATATTCCTTCTCAAATCCATCCATCACACTCTGCGGGATATATTCTGTCCAATTATACAGGTACAATTTCTTTGCATATCCGTCTTTTGTTTTTTCTTCTTCCTTCCCGCCGCATCCGGCCAGCAAAGATACGGTAAGTGCCATCAGAAGCAGCAGAACTGTTACTTTTGTTTTTCTCATATCACTTCTCCTTTATAATCTTCCATATTTAAAATGCCGTCAGCTTACACTGACGACATTCATTCTTTCTATCCTATTATCTACCATCTTTTTTCATTTGTCTATTATTTTTTAATATAAAATCCGTTTGTTTTTCTCGTAGTCGTATTTCCTGATTTGTCGGTAAACTTCACATAAACGCGGACCCATTTCTTTTTTTTCTTATACGTCACACTGTTTCCTGTTTTCCATTTATACTTTGTATTTTTCTTGCCCCTGGGGACGATCTTATACTGGACTTTGGATTTCCCGCTTGTCCCGTAGGAGGCAGAAAATGTCAGTTTAATGGACTTCTTATACTTCTTGTTATAGCGGTTTTTCGCAGATGTCTTATAAGTCTTGATGCCTGACTTGCTGCCCTTGATCTTTGCACTGGACGGCGCAGAAGTATCGACCGTAAATCCCGGAAGCTTGATGACGGTGGAGCCGAGCCATGTTATGTATTTTACATAAATTCTTCCTACCGACCCGTTCCTTACTGCCACCGAGCTTCCGCTGCGGTAAGGAACTGTCCGGTTGTCCACGCCTTTTTTCACAAACTTATACTGGACGCTCTTTACTTTCGTAAACGGCTGAGGCGTCCCTGAAAATTTGACCGTCACATTTTTCTTTTCATAAAGCTTATAGCTGTTAGCCGCACTGTAAGTCGTCGGCACCAGCTTGTTTTTTCCGTTGGTAGATACGATGACGCTCTTCATCGTCGGTGACGATTTCTTTTTCGGGTTATAATCGCCTGCGTAACTCGGTGCATTTTTCCCTTTTTCTGTCTGGACAGACAGGTTTGTTCCGTCAGAGGATACAATGACCGTACCTCGGTTGCTGGTCAGATAGACATCTGAACCCGCCAATTCATTTAACACCCTTGGAAGAGGTGATTCATTGTCATTGTCATAGCCATTGCTGACTACGGAAATTGATGCATTTGCTTTGTCAAATAAATATTTGTGGTCAGACGGATAATCTTTTCCAATTTTATTGTCTTCTGTCACATCCTGCATGCCGTGATGAGGAACTTTCAGCACCTGAGCCGACAGATTGTACCCTTTTCTCACAATTCCATCTATCGTCTGTCTCTGTGCATCTCCTGTCATAAGAAACGTATTGCTGCCATTGGTAATCTTGCATACAATAGATCTCTTATTAATCTCACGGACATCCAGATTCACTTTTCTTCCATACTGAAATGAAGTTTCATCCACCGGGCCATAGAACTGAAGCCGTACTGTTCCGATATTCGCCACACTTCCCATCTGGGGAACTTCATAAAAATCATCGCCCTTTCCGTTTCTCTCTGCATAGGAATCAATGGCTTCCAATGTTTCTGTATAAAATTCTTTATTGAACTCTTTATTGCTGCCGTCTGCTCCTGAATAAGTAAGATTCCGGTTATTTCCGTATATTTTTTCGACCTCAATATCATCATCCCGAAGGATTCTTCCGAGACCTCCGATGTGATCCCTGTGCGGGTGGGTCAGAAGGATAAATTTAAGCTTTTTGACGCCTTTTTTCCTGAGATAATTATATGCCCAGTCTTCTGTGGTAATCTGCTCGCCTTTTGTTGTTGTATAATAGTCAGCCCCGGTGTCTATCATGGCATACTCCGCACTGCTTCCTTCCCCATATTGAAGCAGCGCTCCATCCCCTGCGCCCACATCTATAAAATGGATCTGAAATTTTTCCGCTGCCCGGACCTGCTTTTTCTGCAGTCCTCCCGCTGTCACTGCAGCCGAGATAACAAATACTGCTGTCAGCAAGTAACTGATACATTTTTTCATGCCCGCTTTCATAATAAACCTCATTTCTTCTTGTCTTCTCTGGTAAACTCCCCCAGAACCTTGAAGCATATCTTGTAAGTAATTTACTCTATTTCAATTTTAACATAACATATTTTTAATATATAATCAATATATCGTCACAATTTTGTAACAAATAAATCTCCCCAAACATCTTCGGAGAGATTTATTTCGTCTATATAAATTCTTAAAAACTTCTGCACAATTCCAGAGTGATATCTTTCATAGAAGTCACTACATGGTCGGCCGGTTTTAGTCCCTGATTTGCAACCTCTAAATTCCGGAATCCGATCACACTCATTCCGGCACTCTTGGCAGCCGTGACTCCGTTGCTGGAATCCTCGATCACCAGACACTGTTCCCGGATTTCGTGCGTGCCCTTCAGACATTCCTCTACAGGAACATCCAGTCCCAGCATTTCTGTTGTTGTCTTCCACATGTGCTCCGATGCGCCGCCGAAAAATTGTTCAAAATATTCTTTGGTAATACTCTTTCCATAGCGCTCCAGAAACTTATTAGCCACAATAAAAAAGCCGGGTTCTGTATCTACGATGACTCCGTCCATGTCGAAAATAACTGCTTCTACTCTATTTCCTCTCCATTTATGTATTTTAATTAAATAATCCTTTCAAAGTAGTTACATTCACGTCTTCCAGGGAATGAACAACTTTGTGTGCCTTTTCATGAGCTGGACTTCCATATTCAGGATTGCTGAAACCGAGAACCTTCATACCTGCCCTGCTGCCTGCCAGAACACCATTGACAGAATCCTCCACCACAGCACAATGTTCCGGATTGATTCCAAGCTGTCCAGCGGCCTTTAAAAAGACTTCAGGATCAGGTTTGGAATGTTCGCAGTCTTCTCCTGTCACTAGCGCACGAAAACAGTCAATGACTCCTAAATTCTCTGTGATCCTTACGATGTGATCCATCGGTGAAGAAGATGCAACCGCTGTCGGAATTCCTTCTTTATGGAGAGAATGGATCAGCTCCAATGCTCCTTTGATCGGGGTAAATCCTTCCTCCTCAACCACCTCTTCATAGATCTCGAAAAAACGCCGAACACAATAATCAACGGTCGTATCCAGGTTTAAATATTCAATGGTATCCGTAAATAACTTTTCCATCGTAGTGCCGAAATACCGGGCATTGTATTCTTCATCCACATATGCATCGAATTCATCCAACAGTCTGAGCAAAGCTTTATAATATCCGGGCTCAGAATCTACAATAACTCCGTCCATATCAAAAATAACTGCTTCTAACATAATTCCCCCCTAAGTACTGCCTTTAACACTTTTAATACACCGTCTTCTTTGTTGGAATCTGTCACAAAATTTGCGGCTTCTTTCACCTCTTCCCTGGCATTGGCTACGGCAAAGCTGTGGGCAGCCCGTTTCAGCATCTCAATATCGTTGATATTATCGCCGAAAGCCAGTGTCTCATCCGCAGAAATATTATAATGCTCCTGAAAACGTTTCAAAGAGTTCCCTTTATTTACTCCAAGGTTCATACAGTCTACCCATTTCTCTCCTGCACTCGCAACGTAGATCCTGCCTCCCCATTTATCATAAAAATCTTTTCCTACCGCATCTTCCGCATTCCGGTTGTGGAACACAGACACTTTGCAGACCCCTGCTTCCACTTTAAATAAATCGTCCACCATCACTGCATTGTATCCATAGTCGTCCTTCATATGGCGGTAAAGCATTTCGGAGTCAAAATAGCTGGTCTCCCCGTCGTTCAGAGCGCAGGTACATCCGGGAATCTCCTTTGCATCCTCCATTATGCTTTTGACGATGAACGGGTCCATCACATCTACATGTTTATATTCTCTGGATGTGATACAGGCACCATTTTCGGACAGGAAAATAATATCATCTTTGATCGGTTCAAAAAAACGCTCAATGCTTTTTCTCTGACGTCCGCTGGCTGCTACGAACAAAACTCCCCGTTTTCTGAACTCCCGGATCACATCGAAATATTCAGGATTCAGATTCATAGCTGCTTCTTCTACCAGAGTTCCGTCAATATCTGTTGCAATTAGTCTAATCATGGGCATCCTTTCTATGAACAATAGTTGTCGCTGTAAGATGGTATCTGCCATAAACTCCGCAAAACAAAGTGGGCAATCCCACTTCAATGCCCCAGCCCCTCAAGCTTTGAAGGGCTTGACAACTTTGAGCGCCAAATGCGATTTGACGTAGTCAAATAGGTTCCTTTCGCATTTGTGCGCATCATGCCCGGAGGGCTATATTATTCCATAGGAAGGTTCTTAGGACTTTCCTATGAAATAATATAAAAGCCTTGATACCATAGCTAATGCTATCATATCAAGACTCTAAATTCAACGCCGCCGATTATAAATCGTGGGTTATTTTTCTATATCCCTCCAAACATCCGATAAACCCTTTCTCTGTCCCAGGGATCTGGTCTCTGACCGCTTTCTCTCCATGGGCAATGGCAAGCATATTTTCAAGATAGACGGAAAAATTCTCATCCCGTAAAAGCATTTCGTTGATGAATCCGCTTCTCAACAAAAGTTCTCCGGCATGGATGATGGCTTCTAGCCTCCCGGAATGATCGTGTAGGCTGCATTCCCCCATCTACGAGTGGTCCCATGACCCAGAAACAGAGCATTACGAGAATTCCTGCTGAAAAATTGTCATAAAGCATCTCAAAGCCTGTCGGAATCTTGTTTTTCAGCAGACTGTCCAGCTTTTTCACAAGCTATCCTCCCTGCAAAAAGATCGCGGTGAAAAATCCCATGCGATCAGAGCACTGATGTTTGGCAGCACCATACCGCTCAAAAAACGTCCGAACTTCTGTACTTGCTGTTTCATAATGTCTCTCTCTTTTCTTAAAAAGATTGTATTGTTGGTATGCTTTTATTATAACGGATGTTCAGAGCAAATAGTTGCCTAAGCAATTTAACCTTGGCAAGAATGAATCCTGTCAAAATTTATAGGGACATATTGTTCGTGTACGAAAAAAAAGCCAAAAGTGACGTTCTTGAACAAGGTCCTTTGGCATGATACCATTATGAATTGCTGAAAGGAGGCATTCTAATTGAACAATAAGACTAAAAAGATACTGGCTTCCTGCCAGGAAAGTCTGAAGAAGAATTTCAGATTTGCCACTCTGGATTTTATTTTTATTATTACTTTTGTTACAGTATTCCAGAAAGTATTTGGCATGGAGAATTCCATCGTCGGTGTTATTTTTACCATTATGATGGCATCTTCCATGTTAAAGGATATGACCGCTTCACCGGTAAAACATCTGGCAGGCCAGGCTGCTGTCCTTGCAGCCATGGCTGTCTCCGCCTGTGTTGTAAACACACTGCCCCCTGTGTTTTCATTTCCGCTGAACTTCGGAATGATCTTTCTGATCCTTTATGTTTTTACTTATGAGCATTCCAGCCACCTTTACTTCCCGTACATACTGTCCTATTTGTTCCTGATCTTTATATCACCGATTACACCGGATCTGCTGCCAAAGCGTCTGGCCGCCATGATCACAGGTGCTGTCTGCATCATTCTGTATCAGTTCATTATGGGCCGTAAACGGGTTGTTGAGACCACAAGAGATGCGCTGTCTGATATGATTGATGAGGCGTGCAATCTGATCGATTATATGATCACCGGAAAAGGCTCCCCTGACACACCGGAAGACGTGAGAAAAAATCTGTTCCGCTTAAGCCGTATGGTTTATGACCGCCGGAAAAGGATTTTGTGCATTTCAGATGCTGATTTTGCAGTAATTGATTCCGGCCGGGGTATGGAACATCTGTTTCTGATCCTTTCCGGTATGGAACAGCCGCTCTCTGTCTTCCAGACTAAAATGCTTTGCTCCGTCTCCGAAAAGCTCTCTGTCTTCCGGCAGTTTGTCCAGGGACAGATCAAAGAGCTCCCTCCGCTCCTTTGGTCTGAATTTCTGTCTCAGAAAGAAGATTTCAAGGCAAATGAACTATTTGACGGGCTTACCTATCTGCGGGAACATCTCCTCCATATGACGGATCCGGAAAAAAAGACCCGGTACCGGAAGACGATGCTCTCTCTTTCCATCCGCCTTAAGGCCGCCCTGGATATCAGTCCCGTCAGAATCGTATATGCCCTGCGCGTCGGTCTGCTCCTGGCATGTTCATGCTTGTTTGTCCAGTCCATGCATCTTGTTCACGGGAAATGGCTGCTGTTTACCATCGCTTCTGTTTCTCTGCCGTATGCCGACGACATCGGACAGAAGGCAAAGAAAAGGTTTGCCGCCACAGCAGCCGGCGGTCTCCTCAGCCTGCTTTTGTATGCGGCTGTCCCGTCTATGACAGGCCGCACTGCGATTATGATGTTATCCGGGTACCTTTCCTTTTACTTTACAGACTATACCGGTACTTTCGCCTGTTCCACCATTGGTGCTCTGGGCGCCGCCGTCTTTACCGATGTTTTTGGGTGGAGCAGTGTGGGAGAAATGCTGGCAATCCGTCTGGCATATATAATAGCCGGAATCCTGGTCTCCCTGATCTTCAACCTCGTAATCTTTCCATTCAGCCGGAGACTTGCAACAGAACAGCTTTGGAATAAATATGCCGCAGCTACAAAACTGCTGACACAGATATGCAGGCAGGAGAATACGGATACACAGCTCTATTACAGCCTGATCATCCAGTCCCATCTGCTGGAAGAAAAGCTGGCAAAAAATGCGGATGATGAAGAATGGGAGAAACTGAAGAATATGCTTCCAAAATGCCGTCAAAGAGTGAGAAATGCCCACAGAAAGAAAACCCGCATTCAGACAGTGTAGGCATCAGAAAAGGGACAGCTGCAGATCCGAAGGCGAAGCCTCTGTTTCACAGTGATTTAGCATAGATTTCTCTTTTCCTGTACCTGATCCCAGGCAGATATACTATACCAAAAGAAAAATGTGGGAAGGAGCTGACCATACTGTGATGTCATACAGATACAAGAACAAAAAGAGATTTACCTTAGTGGAACTCATTGTAGTTCTCTTGCTCCTGGCAATACTTCTGGCTCTTTTGATTCCTTCCCTGATCGGCTATATTACAAATGCTCAGAAGAAAGCATGCCTGATCAACAAAGCAGGGCTTCTGAGGGCTCTCACTGCCAATGAGATCTATGAGCTGGAAGGATCAGGCAAGTACGACACCGCATACCTGAAATCTCTTGCCGAGAAATCCGAATACAAATGCCGGATATGTGGCTGTACGGCGAGAGACATTGTCGGCTTCCGATTCTTTTGACGGAAAACCCCCGTACTTATAACGTGCCCGGAAGAAGCGACAGTGATTGGACGGAGTACACTGGAGTGAAGCAGAGTGAGGATAACAAAAAGAATTATTCAAAGATATATCAGATATTTAAGAACATGTAAAATTAATGCTCCATTACCGCAGGGACGACTCTGAAAAGTCCTCCCTGCGGTAATGGAGCAAAATTATGAAATAACCACAATCTTTTTTCAACAAGCATTATGCCTCTTATTTTTCTTCCGGCTGTTCGTTTTCATCTTTTTTATTATTTTTACTCATAAACTTATGTTTCTCCCTAAAAAATTTTCTGCAGCTGGGAAAATGCTTTTGTTTAGCATCATATGGAATACTGCTTTATTATGTTCTTTTTGTCCCGCTGCTATAATCTGCATATCTTGAAAGTTCTCAGGGATCCCGTCTATAATCTTTTCAACTGATTTTACATCCAAATGCTTTACAAATCTCAACAATGCAGCTGTACAGTCTGGATTTTCAGCGTTTTCAATGAACCGAAACGGATGAATATTTTTATCGTTTTTTAGACAGAGAAAACAGAAAATCGCTATGTCACAGCCTTGGTAGGCCATCGCGCAGCGATTTTGTTCAATTCCAGTTTATATGGCGAGTGATAGATTGGAAGTTGTCAAAATAAAGCATTTCGGCTATGAAAGGAGATATATAATTATGAAATATATTATTAGGATTATTCAGGTTTCTACACTTCTAGGTGGCGCAGAGTTTATGCTAATGTTGCTTTTTGGAGATTTAACCGAAAGTGTAAAGCCAATAGTATTAGGTGCTGTATCTATCAGTCTGATTATATCTGCGGTACTTGACATAATTGACAGAAGATTAGCAAGTAAAAAAATGGGGTATCTAGTGTTTTATCCTGATATTTTAATGAATTTATCAGGAAATATTAGTTAGCAAAGTATTTATCAAATCCCTGTTTATGCAGGGAATAAGCTTAAAATTTTACAAACCGACAGAGTGATCCAGACACGGTGGCGATCGAAGACATAGAGCCACGCCAGCTATGCTGGCGAGTGTCAGCGAGCCGTTCAAAGCCCCCGTTATCTAACAGGGGGGGTACTATTAGAAGAAATAAGAGACAAAGCAAATACAAAAATGCCGATATGCAACGATTTATAAGGTTATAAGAACTTACTGCACTTCACACCCTGTCTTTTCTACCCGACAGGTCAGAAACAGCATATCGGCACAAGAAATTATATGATACAAGGTGTATGCTCCTATGAGTATATGCCTTTTTTGATTTAAAAAAAACAAATACCGGTACCAAGGGCATCCTGATAGATATCTCTTTCATTTGCAATCCTCCTTTCTTTATTTAATTTCACACAAAAAAGAACCATTGATTTTTTCAATGATTCTTTAAATATCCATTATATTAAAGCCTTTTCATAACAGCATGTTACTTTTTTGTTGACACCAATTCTACACAATTTTCCTACAGATCGTAAGGGGTTGCCTGATAAACATAATAATTCAGCCAATTATAATACATGGCATTGGCATGGCATCTCCACGACTTTACAGGCCCCTTTTTCGGGTCGTCATCCAGGTAATAGTTTTTCGGTATCTCAGGGTTTAATCCGCGGTTTATATCCCTTATATATTCCTGATGCAGAGACATGACATCGTACTCCGGATGCCCTGTGACGAAGATCTGGCTCCCGGTCTCGTTTAAAATCAGATATGGCCCCGTCTCCTCGGATTCCGCCACAACCGTCAGCTCCCTGCACTGTTTGATAGCCTCGCCGTCCACACCGGTATTTCTGGAATGAGGGACAAAAAAGTAGTCGTCAAACCCTCTTACCAGCAGCGTCTTTTTGTGAAGCGGATAGTGCCGATACACACCGGAAATCTTTTGGTCCAGAACGTTTTTCTTAACCCCATAGTGATAGTAAAGCCCTGCCTGGGCAGCCCAGCAGATATGTAAGGTGGAAGTGACATTCTCTTTCGTCCATTCCATGATCTCCTCCACTTCCTTCCAGTAATCCACTTCTTCAAATTCTTTCAGCTCCACGGGAGCACCGGTTATGATCATTCCGTCAAATTTTTTGTCCCGTACCTCATCAAAGTACACATAAAATTTCTCCATGTGGGATTCCGGCACATGAGTGGGCTCATAAGAGGCTGTCTTTAAAAATGTAATATCGATCTGCAGCGGAGTGTTGGAGAGACTCCGGAGCAAATGCAGCTCTGTATCCAGCTTATTCGGCATCAGATTCAGGATCGCAATCCTAAGCGGCCGGATATCCTGCGTCACCGCCCGGTCTATATCCATCACAAAGACATTTTCCTCCTCCAGGATGGCCCTGGCCGGCAGGTCTGTATCAATTCTAATCGGCATATTTACACGCTCCTTTGTTCTCTACTTTTTCTTCTTTTTAATTACGAAACCTTTTGTCTTTACAATCGTGCTTCCGGAAGTAGTATTGTATTTTATGTAAAGACATCCTTTAAATCCTTTTTTTACCCTGACCTTCTTTCCGGTCTTCCATCGGTATTTAGCACTGCTTTTCCCCTTTTTGACCAGCTTGTACTGGACATTCTTAGTCCTTGTAAATGACTGGGGTTTGGCCTTAATTGAGATTTTCAAAGGTTTCTTTTCTTTGACCTTATACTTGTTTTTCGCATTGACTGACACGATAGACAGTTTTTTCTTCCCGCTGGACTTCACCGACATCTTTTTCAGGAGCAGTGATGACTTCTTGGAAGAAACATAAGTGCTGGCCCTGGCCGGCTCATTTTTATTTCTGGATGTGCTGACGCTCAGCCTGCTTCCATTGGAAGTAACGATAATATTGCCATTGTCGCCCGTAGTATAAATATTAGACTTGGCAAGTTCCCTCGTGATCAGACCGGACGGCACTCTGTCCTTATTTCGGTATCCATTGCTGATAATCGATATGGCCGGCTGTACTTTGTCAAAAAATTTCTTGTGATTCGATGAAAACTTCCCTTTCGCATCTTTATTGCGCACATCCTCATATCCGTGGTGCGGCACCTTCAGAACCTGGGATTTGAGTTTAAGTCTCTGGTTTATCATATCGTACTCGGACTCCTGCTGAGTATCCCCGGTCATCAGAAATGAATTTTTTCCATAAGTAATTCTGCATACAAGGGAAAATTTATTGACCTGCCGGGAATTAAAATCAACTTCCCGCCCATATTTAAAATTGGTCCGTCCCGGTGAATAAAATGTAAGCTTTGCGTTTCCAAGATATATAGATAATTTCATCCGCGGTACAACAACCGGTATTCCCCGCTTCTCTATCAGTTTATTGACGGCGCGGTAGATTTTTGAGCTGTAAATATCATCCTCGCCCGAATAATGATAATAAACCGGCTGCCGGGTCGCATAGACCCTTCCCACAGAGATCGATCTGTCCTCCAGTATGGAAATAAATCCTCCGATGTGGTCCTTGTGCGGATGAGTCATGATGACAAATTCCAGCCTGCGGATTTTATATTTCTTTAAGTAATTATGTACTCTACGGCTGACATCTATGGTTTTTCCTCCCAGAAGCTGTGTCGTCTGAGGACCTGCATCAATCAGTGCATACTTTGCGTTCTTTCCTGATCCATACTGAAGCAGGGCACCGTCTCCGGTGCCTACCTCGATAAAATGCACTTTAAATGCAGCTGCCGCTTCTGCCTGTTTCTCATTTCCCATCCATACGGCCGCAGATGTCATGACCATCACCGCCGCCAGCATCCATGAAATTAACCTTCGTTTCATTTTCATCATTCCTTACTTTATCATGTCCATAAATTCCTCTTCTGTTATGATCGGTATGGAAAGCTCCATGGCCTTTTTGTTTTTGGATGAAGTGGAATTTTTATTGTTGTTGATTAAATAGTCTGTTTTTTTCGTCACGGAGCCGGTCGCTTTTCCTCCCAGCAGTTCGATCTGCTCCTGGAGCTGCTTTCGGTTTTCGTAGTGCTCTAAAGAACCGGTGATGACAAAAGTCTTGCCGTCCAATATTTTCTCTGTCTTTTCGGGCTGCTTCTTCTCAATCTCCACGTACTGAAGCAGTCCATCCACAGTCTGCCTGTTGTTTTCCAGACGGAAGTATCCGCTGACAGCATCACCGATGACCGGTCCGATACCGTCAATGACTGTGAAATCATCGGCATCCGCATTTCTGATGGCATCCAGGTCATCCTCAAAGTACCGGCAGATCAGCTTTGCATTGGACAGACCTACATTGGCGATGCCAAGGCTGTACAAGAACTTAGGAAGTGTCACTTTTCTGGCTCTTTCAACGGCATCCACCAGGTTATGAAAGGACTTCTCCCCAAAGCCTTCCATCTCTATTATCTCTTCCATGTGATCTTTCAGGGTAAATAAATCGTACAGTTCGTTTAAAAGACCCTTGTTCATCATCTTATGCAGAGATGCCTCTGAAAGTCCGTCTACGTTCATGGCATCCCTGGATACAAAGTGCGAAAACAGCTTAATTTTTTTAGCACTGCAGAATTGATTCGGACAGACCAGGGTGCGGATCCCGTTTTCTTCCTCGATTTCCGTCTTTCCTCCGCAGGCCGGACAGGTATCCGGGATCGGTGCATCGCCGCTTCTGGTCTGATTTTCTGCAAGCTGTGGAATGATCATATTGGCCTTATATACGGAAATCTGATCTCCTACGCCAAGTTCCAGTTCTTCCATCACGCTGATATTATGGAGACTTGCCCTGCTGACCGTAGACCCCTCTAATTCCACAGGATCAAAGATCGCTACAGGATTGATCAGTCCTGTCCTGGACGGGCTCCATTCGATCTCTTTCAGTGTAGTCTCCGCAATCTCATCCGCCCATTTAAAAGCGATGGAATCCCTCGGAAATTTGGCTGTCGTCCCAAGGCTCCTGCCGTATGCAATATCATCATAGATCAGCACCAGTCCGTCGGAAGGCTGATCATTGGTCTCAATGGCCTGCGAGAAGCGTTCCACTTCCTCTGCCACCGTATCTTTCGTCACTGCCACATAATCCACGATATCAAAGCCAAGAGATCTTGCCCAGATGAATTTCTCTTCTACAGAATTATGAAAATCCACATCCGGAACATCCCCCACGGAAAAACCATAAAAGCGGACATTCCGTTTGGCTGTCACTTCATTGTTCAGTTGCCTGACAGAACCGCTGCAAAGATTCCTCGGATTTTTATATCTGCTGTCCAGGTCTTCCATCTCTTCGTTCATCCGCTCAAAATCAGAATAATGGATCACGGCTTCTCCCCGGATTACAAGGGTTCCTTTGTATGCGAGCTTTTTGGGCAGATTTACAAATACCTTTGCATTGTTTGTGACGACCTCTCCCACTTCCCCGTTTCCCCGGGTCACGGCTTTTAAAAGTACGCCGTCCTGGTACGTAAGGACAATGGTAAGCCCGTCCAATTTCCATGACAAAAGGCCCTTTTGGTCTCCCAGCCATTCTTCCAGCTGTCCCACCTCTTTTGTCTTGTCCAGGGAAAGCATCGGGGAGGAATGGGGTTCTTTTTCCAGTGAAGTTAAAAGCTCATATCCCACATGGACAGACGGGCTGTTGGCCAGCACCGTATCTGTCTCTTTCTCCAGCTCCAAAAGTTCATCATAAAGCTTGTCATATTCAAAATTACTCATGAGCTCTCTGTTTTCCTGATAATAGGCTTTGGATGCCTCACTCAGGATATGGATCAGCTCTTTCATTCGGTCAAACTTATCTTTCACGGATCAGTTCCTCTTTTAACTTTTTTATTTCCTCCGGCGTAAGCTTCCGGTAGGATCCTTCTTTCAAATTGCCGAGCCTGATATTCATGACCCGGACTCTTCTTAGTTTGGTAACCCTGTATCCAAAATATTCACACATTCTGCGGATCTGCCGGTTTAAGCCCTGGGTCAGGATGATCCTGAAGTTCTCGGGACCTTCTTTTTTGACCGTACATTTCCTTGTGACTGTGTCAAGCTCTGAAAGGGGCACACCGTTTCTCATTCCCTGGATAAAGTCATTGGTGATCCTTTTGCTGACTGTCACCTCATATTCCTTTTCGTGATAATTCCTGGCCTTCATAATCTCATTGGCGGCTTCCCCGTCATTGGTCAGCAGTATCAGCCCCTGGGACTCCTTGTCCAGCCGTCCCACCGGATAGATCCTGGAGGGATATCCGATGGCATCGATGATGTTATCCGGTTCCTCTTTGCTGGATGTACATACGATCCCTTTCGGTTTATTGTAGGCCAGATATACGGTCTGACTGCTGATCCGAACCGGTTTCCCCTCAAAACAGACCTCCTGGCCTTCAAAAACCTTTGTCCCCGGCAAAGCCGTCTTACCGTCCACCGTCACCTTGCCCTGCTCTACATAAAAATCAGCCTGCCTTCTGGAACACACGCCTGCCTGACTTAAAAACTTATTAATCCTCACGGCGGAGTTTTCATTCCGTCTCTCTTCCTTCATCGTTTCTCCCATATCCTTAAAAATGTCATACTTAATAATTGTATCACGATTGCCTGAAAATTGCACGTCTCTATAGACAGTTCCCGGATCATCCGGGTATTTTATATTTCCTGTGCAAAATACCCCAGCTCCCCCAAAACTTCTTTTGCTTTTTCGATCAGTGTATCATCATCTTCCGGAAGGATGATACTTTTGTCACTCAGTTCAACTTCCGCTTCAATGCCCGCGTCCATAAGACCTATCTTGATCCGGTCCACACAGTGGTCGCACAGCATCTCATCAGACTTTAAAACCTTCATCTGTTTCCTCCTTCATGATCACATCCTATAATGCTCTTATGCTGTCATCGCTCCCATTTGTCACAGAGAGCATTGATCTGATCCGCAAATCTGGCCAGATCCTTGTTGGCCCCGCCTTCACTTTTCCGTATGACAGACATCATGCGCTCACCTGCAGCCAGCAGCCTTGCAAATACAGCATTGGCTCTTCTCGTGCTCTTCCTGCTTTCCGGCACTTTTTTCGGCGCAACTCTGAGCTCCCACTCTCCTGCGGCCAAATCAAAAATATCTCCGCTGTACGGTGCTTCCGCCTTCCTGCCGCATTCACTTTCCAGGTATTGGGCAAAGCTGTCGCAGGTTTCATCCTCTCCGTGAACGATAAAAAATTTTTCAGGCTGGTCTTTAAAAGCCTCCGCCCAAACAGAGAGTCCTTTTTTGTCCGCATGTCCGCTCATTCCTTCCAGGCGCACCACATCGGCTTCTACTTTGATAGTCTCACCGAACAGCCGGACTTCTTTCGTACCTTCCACAAGAGCACGGCCCAATGTGCCGTAAGCCTGGTATCCGACAAACACAATGGTATTTTCAGGCTTCCACAGATTATGCTTTAAATGATGCCGTATCCTTCCCGCCTCACACATACCGGAAGCGGAGATGATCACCTTCCGGTCTTCATCAAAATTGATCGCCTTGGAATCATTGCTTGTGATGGATAATTTCAGATTGGAGAAAGTGATCGGATTGATGCCCTGATTGATCAGTGCCATGGCATCCTCATCAAATGTATCATGTATGTTTTCCTGAAAAACGTTGGTGGCCTCCACTGCAAGAGGACTGTCTACATACACGGCAAAATCTCCGTGGTCCTTCACCCTGCGCTCCTCTTTGATCTGGCGGATATAGTACAGAAGCTCCTGGGTCCTTTCAACCGCAAATGACGGGATAACTACATTTCCGCCCCTGTCAAACGTCTTCTGAATCAAACCTGCAAGTTCACCGACGTAATCGGGATGACTTTCATGAAAACGGTCTCCGTATGTGGATTCCATTACCACATAATCTGCACTCTCCGTATAATGGGGGTCTTTGATCAGAGGCTGGTTGTTATTCCCGATATCACCGGAGAAGACAAGCTTTTTCTGCGTGTCCGCCTCGGTGAGCCATACCTCAATGCTGGCGGAGCCGAGCAGATGTCCTATATCTGTAAAACGGACGCTGATGCCCCGGCTCAGTTCTAATTTCTCGTTATACTGACAGCCTATGAACTGCTCCATAACACTTACCGCGTCATCCATCGTATACAGAGGAGGCTCTTCCGGCTTCCCCGACCGTCTGGCCTTCCGGTTTTTCCACTCCGCCTCAAACTCCTGAATATGGGCGCTGTCACGGAGCATGATGTCACAGAGTTCTTTGGTAGCCTTTGTGGTAATGATACTGCCCCTGAAGCCATTGGCATATAAAAGCGGAAGCAGTCCCGAATGATCAATATGGGCGTGGGTCAGCAGCACAAAGTCAATTCCTGACGGATTCACCGGAAGTTCTGCATTCTCATAAACATTCTTTCCCTGCTCCATTCCATAGTCAACCAAAAAACGCTTCCCACACGCCTCCACGTAATGGCAGCTGCCCGTTACTTCATGGTCTGCTCCGATAAACATTAATTTCATAGTTATACCTCCTCGGTAATATATACGGCGTCCAATGGTATCAGTTCTCTCAGACACGGATGCCTCTCCAATACTTCCTCCCCGCCGTATCCAAATACTGCTTTTGAGAAATCACCGATCGACAGCTCTCCCACAGCTTTTTTGGATGAAGGGCGGATTTCTGTCCCGTCTTTTGAGGCGGAAAACAGGAAAGTTCCGTTATTCTTCCCGATCACAGGGTCCGTTACAGTAAGAATAAATTCTGTTTTCTTTCTGCTCTTCAGGCAGCGGCACAGCGCCTCAAGGGATGTAATTCTGAACATGATCTTCGGGACCGTTTTCCCCTGTTTCAGACAGCCCGCGGATATCTCGATTTTATTGTCCGGAAATGTTCTGCTGATCATCTCTAAAAATCTTTTCTCATCTGTACCGAATCCCAACCGTATATATACTGTATCTTTTTCTTTTCCGTATGCAAAAACTCCGGTTATCTCACCGTGCTCTCTGAACACCATCAAGTCTCCGTCCTGGCTTTTTGCTTCCCTTGCCGCCTGCTGTATATAATCCTGATCTATCACCGTATAAATATCATATGACCGGATCTGCCGGTTTAAGAACCGAAGTACTTCCTGCATATCATCTCCCCGGAACTGTTCCGGAGAACCTGTAACTGCGCCCGCTTCCCCTGTGATCTCTGTCTCTGCCCAGTCCATCACAAACACAAAGTCGAAAGGTTCATAGTAAGCCTTGTCGGCAGGTATCAGATATGTGAACGGCTCACCTCGCTCTGCCATATCATTGAGGACCCTGCAAAGCATTTTTCGCATGACGCCTTTTCTCCTCATTTCTTTCCTTGTGGCCACAGCCACGATATAATGTGCATCAAATTCTTTGTCTGAGATCTTCATGCGGTACGGATTCAGGTGGATCATTCCCTGCAGCCAGACGCCGTCCCATGCCATGAGCACCTGATTTTTAGGATAGATCACATCAAAATAATACTCCGCAAACTTTTCAGGGTCCTTAAAAATATCCTGATACATCTGAAAAATCAGATCCCTGTGGCTTTTGTCGTCATAAACAAGTTCCATCTATTCCCCTTTCCGGCATCCCTGGCATCCCTGACATACGGTCTGTGCGCCCGGCCTCAATACGTCTTCATAGATATAATTATCTACTGCAGTCAGCATGCAGACCGCCTGGGCGCTGATCCCAAGTCCTTCACCGGTAAATCCCAGATGTTCTTCCGTGGTCGCCTTTACGTTGACCTGTTTTCTTCCGACTCCGAGTGTCTCTGCGATCTTCTCTGTCATATCTTCAATATAGGGCGCCAGCCTGGGTCTCTGTGCGATCACAGTGGCATCTACATTTTCAATCAGATAACACTCTTTCTCCACCAGTTCCCTGACCTTCTTTAACAGTTTCATGCTGTCCACACCTTTATATTTGGGGTCTGTATCCGGAAAATGCCGGCCGATGTCCCCCAGAGCCGCGGCTCCGAGCAATGCGTCACAGATGGCATGCAGAAGCACATCTGCATCTGAATGTCCTAACAGTCCTTTTTCGTATGGAACATGCACGCCTCCTAAAATCAAAGGACGGCCCTCTACTAACTTATGCACATCATATCCCATTCCAACTCTCATATCCCATACCTCGCTTTCATATTTTTCTGTCATCTATATAGAATATCTCATTTTCTTTATTATAATATAATTCCATGCAAGATACAAAAAAAAGACATGTTCTAAAAAAACATGCCTTTTCATAGCGATGAGCAGATTCGAACTGCTGACACTACGGGTATGAACCGTATGCTCTAGCCAACTGAGCTACATCGCCATATGTTATGAAATTCATCCATGTAGTTCATGGATAGTGGGACCAATAGGACTCGAACCTATGACCCTCTGCTTGTAAGGCAGATGCTCTCCCAGCTGAGCTATGATCCCTTGTCTCGCGACAAAAATTAGTATATAAAATAATGCGAAAAATGTCAACAATTTTTTAAATTTTTTTTAAAAAAGTTTCCAGATTCACGATTTCCTTGAAAAACAAAGCAGACAAATCCACCTCATCGCCTGAACCCTTTCACTCTTATTATTAAAGAAAAAATACAGCCTGACCGCGTCTGTCCGCGGTTCAGACCGTATTGCTTATTGCTCAGTTTAATCTTTTAAGAAATCAGACAGGGTAGGTCTCTGGCTCTTTTCCATCGGATGGGTCATCTCCCAGAAGGTCTGGCTGATCGCCTTCGTCTGCAGTTCATCCACAACCGTCTTCAAAGAATAATCTTTGATCACCTGTTCTTTTAATTCTACGGATACATGATCCCTGGAATCAATATCCAACAGAGTCACAAAGCTTTCTTCCGTCACAATGGTTCCCCTTTTTAATGGAACAACAACGCTCTGGTGCTGCACCAGGACTGCTTTTAAGTCATTATAGCGGTGCTGTTTCTGCCGCTGTTCCTTTGTCTTTTCCGCATCTTCTCTTGACTTCTTGGCCTTCAGTGCAGCTTTCTCTTTCTTTCCGGGATTATAGATCTCCCAGAATGGCCCTCCTGCGGATGCAGATTTAGACTGCTCGATCACATCTTTTAAACGGTACTTGTATGTACTGCGCTGTCTGCTTCCCACGTCTGCAACCGTGACCTGGTCTTTGTCATCGATCGCCACCAGAGCTATAAAATGTCCTCCTTTGGTAAAATAGCCGGGTCCCATGAGACCGACTACCGGATGCTTCTTTTTAAGCGCATCCCTGATCTTCTTATAGTCCGTTCCGAGTCCATTGCAGCCCAGCTGATAATTTTTAGCCAGGGCCGGCACAACTTCATGAGCAGAACCTGCATTACTGTAATAACCATGCTCATATGCCCAGACAGTCGTGTCAAGCGGAGTTACCCACTTGCCGGTCAGCGAGGTAATACACACTGCCATGGCAGTAGGTCCGCAGCCGCTACTCTTAATGCAGTAGCCATTCTGGTTCCAGGCGGAATCTCCCTGATTAAAATAGGTAAAACCTGCGATGGTTTCCTTCTTATCCTTCATGCTGAGACGCGTGTCATTGTAGATCTTGGGGATAATATTGGAAACTGTCTTTTCTTCCTTAAGATTCTTGTTCTTTTTCAGCTTTTTGACTTTGTTTTTCTGTTTGATCTTTTTTGTCTTTTTGTTAGAAGCCTTAGATGTCTGTTTCTTCTTTTTTGTCGTTTTCTGGTCCTTATGCGCCGTTGTCGTCTGCTGTTCCGTCGTCTCCTGCGGCTGTGCCGTGGTTGTGGCTTCTGTCTGTGCAGCCGTTGTCGATGTGCTTTCGGACGCTGTTGTCTGATCTGTTGCCGAGCTCTGTTCTGTTGTCTTTGCCGTTGCTGCCGCTTCCTGACCGTATGCAAACGTGTTGCTGCCCACTACAAGGCAGCCGCATAGTACAGCAGAGCAGATGGATTTCATGTGCTTGTTCATTCTGTATTCACTCCTTAGCTCACTCATTTATTCTCCATCCCCCAAAATTTATTATAATCCTTTTCTCACAATTTCTCAATGATACTCCCCATATTTTTCTTACGGACCGTAATTTTTTCTTCAATCCGCTCAGACAGCTCCGGAACATGGGAAATAATGCCGATCATCCTGTTTTTTCCGGAGAGCTCCTGGAGACAGGAAACTGCCTGTTCTAAGGATTCACTGTCCAGGGAACCGAACCCCTCGTCTACAAACAAAACTTCGATCTCAATGCCTCCGGCGCTGTTCCTGACAATATCCGATAGTCCCAATGCCAGGCACAGTGCCGCCTTAAAGGACTCACCGCCCGAGAGGGTTTTTACAGACCTGCGCTTTCCGGTATAATAATCCATTACTTCTATTTCTAAATTATCTTTTTTTCTGGCATCTGTGACTGTCTCACTCCGAAACATCTCATACCGCCCTCCGGTCATTTTCAGAAACCTGATATTTGCGGCCTTTAAAATATCCCGGAAATAAGTAATGAGAATAAACTGTTCAAAGGTCAGACGAAGTGCATTATTTCCGCTCAAAAGCCGGTCCACATCTCCCACAATGCCGTAACTCTCTTCAAGCTTTTCTCTCTTTTTCTGCTTCTCTTTTAAAGAACAAAGTGCCCTCTGTCTCTGATGCACAAGCACGGCAAGCTGTTCTCTTTCCTCCTCTGTTTTTTTGATCTCTTCTTCCAGTTTCTCCAGATCACCTCTTGAAACCTTCCCGCGTTCAAGCTCAGCCTGCTGTTTCTGCTTTTCCTCAAAATCCGCACGGCGTTCCTCCAGGAGAGTCCGCGTCTTGGAAAGCGCCGTTTCCGACTCGATGCTCTCTGCCGTCAGCCGGTCTTTCCCGGATTCATATTCTTCCAGCTCTTTTGAAAGCATGAGATGCTCCTCCTGGAGTTCCTCCGCTTTGCCCCACGATTTCAGCTGTTCTCTGAACGCCCTCATCTGGCCTTCTGCCTTCATCAGCTGTTCTCTGATGTCCGCCAGACATTTTTCTTCCTCCTGTCTGGAAAGCTTTTCCGCTGAACAGGCTTCTTCTCGCGTGATCTCCTCATATTCAGGTTCTTCTCCGAGCTCTTCCTGTTTTCTTTTCCATTGTGTCTCTGCCGTATTCTTCTGTTCTTTCAATTCCAGCATTTTTTCATACCATTTACGGAAAAGTTCTTCTGCCTTTTCTGCCCGGTCTTTTTGTGCCTCCATCTGCTCCCTGTCCGGAGCTTTTGAAGGAACCCTGGCCGGCTTTGGATGCTCCATGGAACCGCAGACAGGACATGGTTTGCCTGCCCTTAAATCTTTTGCCAAAATGCCAATGCTGCCCGCATAAAAAGCGGACTGCATCTCCATATAGGTGCCCTGTTCTTCTTTCCTTAATGTATCTGCCCTCCGGTACTCGCATTCAGCCTGATCAAATTCATCTGAGAGACGCTTAAAAATCTCAGAAGAAGCCTTTGCCTCTTCCTCTGCTTCAAGCCATTCCTGGTAAACTGCCATCCTGGTCCTCTTGATCTGCCCGAACTCTTTCTGACTGGCTTTTTCATATTCTGTTTCCAGCTGTCCCAATCGTTCCAGTTGGTCTTTGATCTCCTTTAATGCGCCGAGACGCTCCTTTTTAAGATCCATCACATCCCTGAGGCTGTAAAGTTCTTGCTTCTTTTTCCGGATATTCTCACGCTTTTCTTTAAGCTTTACTAATTCCTCTTCCAGACTGCGGATCTTGGAAGCCAGAATTTCTGCCTCCTCAGATATTGTCTTCGACTGCTCAAAAATCTGTTTCTTTGAGTCAAACTCTTTTCTCTTATGCCTGCTGTTTATTAAAGCCTCGGCTGCCTGCTGTTTCTTTTCCTTGTAATCGGCCTTAAGATAAGCGATCACAGACGGGAAATCTTTGTTTTCCCTCATTTCTTCGTATGCCGGATCTTCTCCTGACAGTTTGGCCGCCTCTTCCATCTGATTTGTGATCTCACGTATTTCACCAAGCAGAGCTCTGGCTTTTTCACCTGCCAAAGCCTGGATTCTTTTATAGATCTGCGTATGAAAAATAGAGCGGAACACTTCTGCCCGGTCACTGGATTTTGCTATGAGCAGCCTTTGGAATTCCCCCTGTGCCAGCATGGAAATCTGGCGGAACTGGTCATAATCAATAGAGAGGAGGCGGGCTAACTCCTCGTTAACTTTGGACGTTCCCGCTTTTACAGTTCCATCAGGCAAAGTCAGCACAGCATCCTCTTTTTTTACCGTCATTCCCGAACCTTTTCTTTTGGCTCTCCTATATTTCGGATGGCGCTCTACCCGGTACTTCTCATTCCTGTGTGTAAATTCGAGGATCACATAGGTATCTTCCTTTTGTGAAGCGAAATCACTCCTAAGATTTTCCTTCGTGCGGATGCTTCCGCTGACTTCTCCGTAGAGAGCATAGGTCAGCCCGTCAAATATTGTAGTTTTCCCGGAGCCGGTAGGCCCGGTGATCAAAAACAGTCCTCCCTGAAATTTTGAAAAATCAATCTGGTTTTTGCCCGCATATGGGCCCCATCCGCTGATCTCGAGAAATAATGGCTTCATGAGTCCAATCCTCCTTCTTCCAGAAGTTTTTTAAGAAATTCCATCCTCTTTTCTTCTGCCTCACCGCAGGTCAGCTTAAGAAACGATTCCCCGAGTTCCAGCGGTGTCTTTTCACGGACATCGGCATAAACCTCACCGCCACCGGATCTCTGTTTTTTTTCCAGGTTCAGTTCCATAATATTCGGATAAGAGGCACGGAGCTTTTCCATAGGATCTGCAAGTTCCTCATCATCTGTCAGCACAGCGCTGATATAGTCTTCACAGTCGGCGGCCTCAACCACCTGCGGATCGAGTAGGTCTCCAAGTTTTCCTTTGATCCGGCGCATATCATGTCTGGGCCTGAGCGGGTAGACTGTCAGTGTTATATTGCCTTTTTCTTTCAATTCAACCAGCGTCACAGATTTCTTGTGAAATTCTTCAGAAAAAGAGTATTTAAGTAGGGAACCACTGTATCTCACGGTCTCCCTTCCCGCTTTTTGAGGGCCATGGATATGCCCAAGTGCAGCATAGTCATAGTCTTCAAAAATGGTGTAAGAAATCTGTTCTGTCCCTCCCACACTCAGCAACAGTTCTGAATCAGACTGCCTGACAGGTTCCGTCCCTGTGACAAACTGATGGGTGACCAGCACATTCCGCTCTGTCCTGTCCACCGGATGACGGGCGAGGACGGAGCGCATGGCATCTTCATGTGTGCGGATCTCATCCTCAGGAAACAATGCTCTTGCCTCAGCCGGCTTAAAATACGGAAGCAGGTGCAGGCAGACCGGCCCGTATTCATCTTCCAGCCTGACAGCGGGGAATTCTTCTCTAAGCGTCCCTTCCATATAAATGTTCTGCTGTCCGAAAAGCTTCTGCCCAAACTCCAGCCTCTCGCCCGAATCGTGGTTTCCCGCCACTAAAAAAACAGGCACCATAAGCTTTGCCGTACCTGTCAGAAACCAGTCAAACAAGGTCACAGCCTCAGCCGGAGGAATACTCCGGTCATAAATATCTCCTGCCAAAAGGAGCCCGTCAACGGGCTCCTTCTCCATCAGTTCCAGTACCTGTGTAAGCACATGTCTCTGATCTTCTATGAAATTCATTCCATTTACTGTCTTGCCCAAATGCAGGTCAGCCATATGCAAAAGCTTCATGATCTTTCGTTCCCCTTTAGTTCAGCGCGAACCGCTCGATGGCATAGGCGACTCCGTCTTCCTCATTGGATTTTGTAACAAAGTCTGCTATATTTTTCAGTTCATCCATTCCATTCTCCATCACTACACCGAAGCCCGCTGCCTGAATCATAAATGTATCATTGGCTGCATCCCCGCACGCCATCGTTTCCTCGATCGGTATGGAAAGATGTTTTGCAAGCTGTGTGATCCCGTCTCCTTTGTCACATCCCATCTGAGTAATCTCTATATTATTAAACAGTGCGCTGGAAACGCTGGCAATCCCCAGATCACTCAGTTCCTTCATGACACGTTTTCTCTCTTCCAGATCACCAAAGAAGGCACTGATCTTTTCAATGCCGTCACTGTTTTCTTCCACATAGGCTTCCAGATCATTGATCTCCTGTCTGGTTCTTAAAATAAGGTCTTTCTGCTGGCTCTTAATATCAAAATCTTCTAAATGATGATAGAATTTCCCTTCCATATAGCCCTGGCCGTTCCTGTAAATATCTCTGGTACAATTATATTCAGTAAGTTTCCTGAGCAGAGTCAGAGCTGTCTCTTTCGGAATGTGGTTCTTGTATATAATTTTATCTTCCAAAGCGTCATAGATCGTCGCCCCATTGCAGCAGACGGCATATCGGACTCCCTCTAAATTCCTGATAAAATCTGGGATTGCTTTGTAAATCCGCCCTGTGGCCGGCACAATATGTACGCCTCTCCTCGCTGCTTCCTCAAGTACTTCCCTCGTATGTTCCGAAATCTGCTTCTGGTCATTCAGCAAAGTTCCGTCTAAATCCATGGTTACCAATTTAATCTGGCTCATAACTGTCCTCCCTAGGTAAAAAAGTAATGCTGTATCCGTATCTGCAGGCTCTCATTTCCCCTGTATACGTTAATATCCGGATAGTAGGTGCAAGTGATGTACTGCTTTCCCTCTCCCATCTTTTCACGGAATATATCTTCCTCTTCAAAGATCATGCCCGTCATTCTTGTTCCCCTGTTACTTAAAAGCGACAGCCGGATTACATTTCTATTATCGCCGAATACCTGGATTCTTTCAATGAAAAGTTTTCTGTGGGCAAACAAAGGCCTCTTATTTTCCTTTCCAAACGGCTCCAGCACCGCCATCTGGCGCACCAGTTCTGCAGAAATATAGTCAATCGGCATATCCACATCGATCGAAACCTTTTTTATGAAATCATCCTCTTTAAGATCACAGCAGCCATTGATCCGTCTGCGGAATTCCTCCACTTTCGACTCATCTGACAGAGAACACCCTGCAGCCATGGCGTGTCCCCCGAATCTGGTAAAGACATCCTTCACTTCATTCATGGCTTCAAACATGTGATAGTTCTCGATGGAACGTCCGGAACCTTTGATCCCCTCTCTTCCTTTGGTCAGTACAAAAACCGGCCTGTGCACCTTGTCTTTGACCCGCCCGGCAATGATTCCCGCGATGCTCTCATGGCAGTCCGGAAGATAGATCACGAGGACCTTGTCTTCCCCGTATCCATTTTGTTCTATCTGATCCAGCGCTTTTTTGACTCCCTCGTTGGTCATTCCCTTTCTCTGGTCATTGAGCTCTTTCAATTCCTGAGCTGTCTCTTCTGCGGCGGCCATATCCTTTTCCATGAACAGTCTTAAAACCTTTTCCGCCGATTCCAGTCTTCCGCTGGCGTTGATGCACGGGCCGATGACAAACCCTAAATGATAAGAATTGACAGATGCCTCTTCAAGATTGTGTACCCTTAAAAGCGCCCTCAGACCAGTATTTTCAGTAATACCGATTCGGTTCAGCCCTTCTCTCACAAAAATGCGGTTTTCCTCCGTGAGATCCACCACATCACATACTGTGGCGATGGCCAAAAAACAGAGCAGCGGTTCCAGGTTCTTATCCTCCCTGCCCTCCATTCGGTAAAGTGCTCTCATGAGCTGAAACGCCACCCCGGCCCCGCAGAGCTGTTTATAGGGGTATACGCACGATTCCTGTTTTGGATTCACGACCGCATCCGCCGGCGGCAGGATCTCCCTCTTTCTGCCTTCTTCCATTTGATACGGAACCTCATGATGGTCTGTGACAATGACTTCTATGCCCAGATCTTTTGCTTTTTTTACCGGATCAAAAGCGGCGATCCCATTGTCACAGGTAATGATCAGTCCGACACCGTCTTCTTTGGCATTCACAGCCATCTCCGAATTCATTCCGTAACCGTCCTGGATGCGGTCGGGAATGGTAAAGTCCACACTCCCTCCGAGATCACTGAGGCCTTTCCACAATATATAATTAGATATCACCCCGTCCACATCATAGTCAGAGATGATCCTGATTCTTGTGCCCCCACGGATCGCATGATGGAGCAGTCTGCATGCTTCCGTTGCGTCCTTCATCATGAACGGATCTGAAATATCCGAAAGAGTCCCGGATAAGTACCTGCGTATCTCCTCCTCTCCCGTGATATCCCGGTTCCGGATCAGCCTGGCTATGACCGGATCGATGCCGAATTTCTCTCCGATCCGGATAAAATCTGCTTTCTTCTTGCTGATAAACCATTTTTCCATAAGTAACTTTTTGTCCCCTTCTCGTGATGTAAGAAAACTGCAATCAAACTTCTTGTCTGATCACAGTTTTCAAATGTTCTATCGGATTCCTTTTTTCTTTTTCTTCTTCTTTTTCTTAGGCTTTGGCGCAGCAATGGTCTCCTGCCCGTTTTCGGTCTCTGTTTTATGGTCAGTGACAGCAGCCTTCTGCTCTTTCTTAAACCCTGTCTTCATAAAGTACCAGAGCGGTCCCGTGATGCACACAGAGGAGAATGCCCCGCACACAACGCCGACCATCAGGGTCAAAGCGAACTGGCGGATGGATGACACTCCCATCAGGAACAGTACAAACACCATGATAAACGTAGTGAGCGACGTATTGATGGATCTGGTGAGTGTCTGGATGATACTCCTGTTTACAATGCCTTTCAGCTGTGTATTGTCCGCCTCCTGTATATTCTCCCGGATACGGTCAAATATGACGATGGTAGAGTTGATAGAGTATCCGATGATCGTAAGCATACATGCGATAAAGGTTCCCCCGACGGAGAGCCTTCCGATAGAGTATGCCGCAAAGACGATGAGCACGTCATTCAGCAGTGCGATGATGGCACTGGCTCCGAATTTCACATCTTTAAACCGGATGGCGATATAAATCAGCATACAGATACTTGCGATCACCACGGAAACGATTGCATCCCTCTGCATCTCATTGCTGATAGTAGAGCTTATATTTTCAGTGGCAACGGATTTTGCCTTAAAATCTTTCTTCATGGTATTCTCGATCTGCTTCCTCTGACTAAGGTTCAATTCCACAGACTTGATTACCATCTGATTATTTGCTTTTACTTTCTGTCCCTGGACCGAAGTGGATTTGCTGACTTTTTCGTAGGCAGATACTACCTTCTTCTCAAGGCTGTCGTCTACTTTTACACTCTTATCAAATGTAATCGTAGAAGATGTCCCTCCGGAAAATTCCAAATCAAAATTAAGCGGCGACCCAATCTTTGATTTATTGACCGGCAGGAATGCCAGACCTACAACGATCACAAGCAGCGCTGCCGCCATGCACCGTCTGCTGACTCCGATGAAATCCCGTTCTTTTAAAGCTCTCGCTTTTCCATAGAGTTTAGGGCTCCTCAGACCGAATTTGTATGCGGCGGTAACCAAAAACCTGCTGATGACCAGGGCTGTAAACATGGAAATCAGGACACTCATACCGAGTGTCTGCGCAAATCCCTTGACCGTTCCGGTCCCCTTAAACCAGAGGACTGCCACCGCGATCAGCGTGGTCACATTTCCGTCGATAATGGCTGAGGCAGCCTTGTGAAATCCCGACTTAATGGCAGTTCCCACATTTTTGCCAAGCGCCACTTCTTCCTTGATTCTGGAATAAATGATGACATTGGCATCCACCGCCATACCGATACCGAGTATGATACCGGCCAGACCCGGAAGGGTCAGCGTCACATTGAATCCATTCAGCGCCAGCAGCGTCATGAGCACATAGATGGCCAGCGCAAAACATGCGATCACTCCCGGAAGATAATACAGGGCGATCATCAGTATACAGACTAATGCAAATCCAATGGCACCGGCTTTGACACTTGTCTGGATGGCATCCACTCCTAATTTGGCGGAAACCACATTGGAGCGCAGTTCCTTTAATTTTACAGGGAGCGATCCGATCCGGATGGAAGATGCCAGATTCTCGGCGGCTTCAAAGCTTTCCATTCCTGTTATGCTGCATTCTCCCTTAGTTATGACAGTCTGCACGTTCGGCGCACTGATGATCTGATTGTCATATATGATATAGATCGGTTTTCCGACATTCTTCTTTGTGGCATCTGCAAATGCCTTGGTTCCTTTCTTGTCGAACTCCAGGGCTACGACATAGTCTTTTGCCCCATTGTCTCCCTCGGTTGTCTGTGCTTTTGCGGATTTGACGTTATTTCCGGTCAGAACTGTCTTCATGGACTTGCCGTCCTGGACCATAAATGCCAGAGTTCCTGGCTGTCCCAGTTCATCAAGGATCTTATTGGCATCTGTCACACCCGGGATCTCGATGTTGATTCTGTTTTTACCCTGACGGTAGACTTCGGATTCTGTACTGTATCCTTCCACACGCTTCTGCAGCTTATATACCGTATCGTCAATGTTTTTATCAGATACATTTTTGCCGTCCACTTCATAGGTAATGCTGACTCCTCCGGCCAGATCCAGACCCAGTTCGATGTTTTTTGCACGGCCTATCTTGTTTTTCCCAAGCCCCTTTGCGGTGATAAAAACTCCAAACACACACAACGCGGCCAGCAGGATAATCCCGACAGCGTATCTTCCCTTCTTATTTTTGTTTGTCTTCATAAGTTTTCTGCTCCTTTATTCTTCACTCTGATCAGCCAATGCAGCCTTTATCATCAGTGCACACTCCACTCGCTTTCTCTCCAGCTTACAGCCCACTTCATAGGTACCGTTGATCGTACCGTTCAGTTTATGAGAGTTAGCACTGCATCCCCCGCTGCAGTAAAATCTGGCGAAACACTCCCTGCAGTCTTCTTTCGAGTAAACACTGGTCTTCTTAAACTCAGAGACAATATCACGGCGGGTGACTCCGTCAAACACATTTCCCACACAGAACTCATCTTCCCCCACAAACTGATGACACGGATACAGATCTCCCCACGGTGTCACCGCGAGATATTCGGTTCCCGATCCGCATCCTGAAAGGCGTTTTGCCACACAGGGTCCTCCGGTAAGGTCGATCATGAAGTGGAAGAACGTAAAGCCCTTCCCTTCTTTTTCCCGCCGGATGATTTCTTTTGCCAGAAGGTCATATTCTTCCATGATTTTTGGAAGATCGGCTTCTTTGATCGTGTACCGCTCCTCTTCGGGTCCTACCACAGGTTCCACGGAAATCTGGTCAAAACCTTCGTCTGCAAGGTGCAGCACATCTTTTGAAAAGTCCAGGTTGTCATGGGTGAAAGTACCTCTCACATAATAACTTTTTCCGTTTCGCATCTCTGCAAACTTTTTAAATTTATCAATGATCAGATCGTAGCTGCCTTTACCGTTTCTGGTAGGCCTCATCTTGTCATGAACCTCTTTCCGCCCGTCAATGCTCAGGACCACGTTGGCCATCTCACGGTTTGCAAACTCCATCACATCGTCATCCAGAAGGACGCCGTTGGTCGTCAGAGTAAAACGGAACTTTTTATTGTGTTTCTCCTCCAGAGACCTGCCGTAAGCCACCAGCTGTTTTACAACTTCAAAGTTCATCAGCGGCTCCCCGCCGAAGAAATCCACTTCCAGGTTTCTCCTGCTGCCTGAGTTTTCAACGAGGAAATTCAATGCCTGTTTTCCTACCTCCAAACTCATCATCGAACGGTCCCCGTGATATTCCCCTTCTTCAGCAAAACAGTATCTGCACGCCAAGTTACAGTCATGGGCAATGTGCAGGCAGAGTGCTTTGACCACGGTGGGGCGCCTTTTGAACTCCGTTATGTAATCCTCATACTCGTCCCTTGTAAAGAGTGCCCCTTCGCTCTCCAGACGCCTGATTTCCTCATAGACTTCCTCGATCTCCCCGGCATCGTATCCGGAAAGTTCTTTTTGTATTTCTTTCAAAGTGTGGGTGCCGTAAAGCCCAACAACGTCATAGCTCAGATCATCCACGACGTGGACTGATCCGCTCTCCACATCCAGCACCATATTATATCCGTTATTTTTGTATTGATAAACCACGCTGCTTCTTCTCCTTTATCTGTCCTTAACGAAAAGAGACGGTTCAAAAAGGAACCGCCTCTCATTCTTCTGCTCTTTCCCACCGTGGGTTATTTGCTGTGTTCGCAGCTCTGGTTTCCTACGGTGCAGGATGTCTTGCATGCTGACTGACAGGATGTCTGGCACTCACCGCATCCGCCTTTCTTTACTGTGTTCTGCAATGTTTTATTCGTTAGAGTCTTAATGTGCTTCATGCCAAGTTCCTCCTTCAATATGAATCTCTCTTATTCCCTTTTTAACTTGCCCATTATATCATATTCATTTCGGAATTACAATAAGTTCTTCAGTTCATCGTAGAGGTGATCCGGGACCTTTAAATTGCCCCGTCCCGTCCCGATCTCAATGTCCGGTTTATTGCTCCCATGAAAGTCCGAGCCTCCTGTGGCCAGCATCCCATATTTCCTGCACCATTGCCTGAGCTTCACGATCTGTCCGTGATGATGGGAAGAATGGTAGACCTCTATTCCCCCCAGGCCGTAAGAGATCAGCTCCCTGATCAGTTCCTCAAGATCCGCGTTGGAAAGATGATACTGAAACGGATGCGCCAGGACCGCAGTGCCTCCTGCATCTTTGATCAGCCTGACCGCATCCCCGGGCGCAAAATAAGGCTTTGGAATATAGTATTTGCATCCATCACCCACATATTTCTTAAATGCCTGATCTTTACTGGCACAATATCCTTCCTCGATCAGCACTCTTGCAAAATGTGCCCTGGTGATCACCGTCTCTTCGTTGCCATGCAGAAGTTTTTCGAGCGTCATCGGTATCCCGTCCTCACGGAACTTTTCAATCATGGAGAGATTTCTCTGCCTTCTACCTCTACGCAGCCCCTCCAGTGTTTCGAGGAGTTTCTGATCACAGATATCAATATTATAACCCAGTATGTGGATCTCGTGTTTTTCCGCCTCACATGAAAGCTCGATCCCCGGCATAAAATGAATATCTGTAAGTTCTCCCGAATAAAGGATTGGCGGAATTCCTCCGACTGTATCGTGATCGGTGAGTGCGAACGCATAAAGTCCCTTTTGTTTGGCTGCACGCAGCACCTCTGTCGGCTTCAGTGTTCCGTCCGAAGCATCCGAGTGCAAATGTAAGTCAATCATCGTCTGTCCTTTCTCTCTATGTGTCATAGAATGACCCCCTCCTGCATAAAATCTTACTAAAAGGAGGCATCCCATGGAAAATAAAAATATCGGTATTTCAATCTTAAAAAGCTTAATCTTTTCCTACATATTGACAGGAATTATTCTATGTATTCTGGCTTTTATTATGTATCAGACCGAAGTCAGCACAAAAGTGGCAAACCTTGGTGTAACCTTTACCTATGTGGCTGCGTCTGTATTTGCAGGGTTTATCATCGGCAAAAGGATGGGAAAGAGAAAATTCCTCTGGGGCCTGGCCGTAGGCCTTCTGTACTTTGCCGTACTCTTTCTGATCTCCCTTCTCCTGGATCAGAACCAGGCACTGATGAGCGGAGAGCGCATCACCGCAATGCTTCTGTGCGCAGCCGGAGGAACCCTGGGCGGGGCTCTGGCATAATCTTTTGCCGCCGGCAGCGGGCTCTAAGCCCCTGCCGGTATCTTCCATACTTCCTCCGCAATTCTCTTCATATTCCTGATCTTCTCCCACTGCTGTTCCTCTGTCAAAAATCTCTGTTGTTTTTCTGAGGCAAATCCGCACTGCGGGCTTAAGCAAAGCTGTGTCAGCGGAACATAGGACGATGCTTCCATAATTTTCTTTTGAATTACTTCATCCTTTTCCATCACAGGAGACCTGGTAGAAATCAATCCAAGCGCAACTTTCTGATTCTTTATGTATCTGAGCGGCCTGAAATCTCCGGCCTGCGCACTGTCATTATATTCCAGAAAAAAGCCGTCCACAAGACAATTACCGAATAACTGCTCTGCCACTGCCTCATAGCTTCCTGATATCATACAGGCAGAATGGAACTTTCCCCGGCAGATATGAAGGGTCACCGCCATATCCTCCGGTTTCACTTTCAGCACCTGGTTGATCAGCCAGACATAATGCTCTGACAGGTTCTCTGTGTCAATCCCCCTGTTCCGATAAACCTCCCTCCGTTCTCCGGAACAAAATTCTCCCCAGGAGACATCATCAAACTGAAGGTATCTGCATCCTGCATTGTAAAAAGCCCTCAGCGCTATTTGATAACTCTTGACGATATCTTCAAACAAAACTTTTTCATTCCTGTAAAGCGGAATCGACTGGTATGACTCAGAGTGTACACAGCAGATTAAATGGAACATAGCCGGTGACGGAATCGTCATCTTAGTCGCCGTATTCCCGGCAATCGACTTTAGAAACCGAAAATGGTTTAAAAACGGATGATTGCCGAAGCTGATCCTGCTGCAGACTGCAAGCGTCTCCGGCTCTGTCTCTTCTTCCCTGAAAATGTCCGGTCTCCGTTTATATTTCTTTCTCTCGATTCCGTTCAAATACCAAAGAAAATCCAGATGCCACCATCTTCTGTGCAGTTCTCCGTCGGTAACTGCCTTAAGTCCTGCTTCTTTCTGCTTCCTGACCAGTTCCCTGACCGCCTGATTTTCAACTCTCTTTAATTTTACTGCACTCATATCACCCTGTTTATACTGTCTTTTGGCAGCTTTCAATGTCTCTGTTCGCAAAAAACTGCCAACGATATCATAATAGTAGGGAAACGATGTCCTGTCCATGATCACTCCTCCTGGATGCTTCTGATAACCAACTTCTTTTGACTCACTCCTTCTTAAAGCGCCCTCTTGGGTACAGAAAAGACGGCGCAAAAAAGCGCCGTCCCTGCATATTAATCTTCTTTTGTTCCCTGATTCGGTTTCTCAACCTGAGAAATGGCAGCACGTTCCATAGGAATACGGCAATGTTTGTCATTTCCGAATTCTACAACGATCGTTTTGTCATCTACGACATCCACGATCACACCATAGAAGCCGCTGATGGTAAGTACACTGTCCCCAACTTCCAGAGAAGCCGCTAATTCCTTCATCTGCTGGTCTTTTTTCTTCTGCGGACGGATCAGTAAGAAATACATACCTCCGAACACAATAATAAGCCACAGAATCATACTAAATTGTGATTGCATTTGTTCTTTTTCCTCCATTTAAAATAATAATATATCAAATTCAATTTCTTGAATCCTGATCACTTATTTTCCATACCAGAAAGCTTTCTCTCCTTGTACTCTCTGTATCGCCCCTGTTCAATGGCCTCCCGAATCTCTTCCATCATTGTATTATAAAAATATAAGTTATGCAAGACACACAGTCTCATACCAAGCATTTCTTTTGCCTTGAGCAGATGTCTGATATAAGCCCTGCTGAAGCTTCTGCACGCCGGACACTGGCATCCTTCTTCTATAGGCCTGTGATCCAGCTCATATTTTTTATTGAACAGGTTCATCTTGCCGTGGTTGGTATAGACATGTCCATGCCTGCCGTTTCTTGTCGGGTAAACGCAGTCAAAAAAGTCTACTCCCCGGTCTACCGCTTCCAAAATATTGGCGGGAGTGCCCACTCCCATCAGATAAGTAGGTTTTGCTTCTGGAAGATACGGGACGGTTTCATCCAGAATACGATACATCTCCGCGTGGGATTCCCCTACCGCCAGGCCTCCCAGGGCATAGCCGTCAAGGTCAAGCCTGGAAATCTCTTTTGCATGAGAGATACGGATGTCTTCATAGGTTCCGCCCTGATTGATTCCAAACAGCATCTGATGCGGATTCACCGTATCCGGCAGACGGTTCAGACGATCCAGCTCTTTTTTACAGCGGTGCAGCCATCTGGTCGTGCGGTCCACAGAATCCTGCATGTATTTTCTCTCCGCTGGATGGGGCGGACACTCGTCGAAGGCCATAGCGATAGTAGATCCCAGATTAGACTGGATCTGCATACTCTCCTCGGGTCCCATAAAAATCTTCCGTCCATCAATATGGGAAGAAAAAGAAACACCTTCCTCCTTTATCTTACGCAGCTTGGCCAGGGAAAAGACCTGAAATCCCCCTGAATCTGTAAGGATCGGACGGTCCCAGTTCATAAACTTATGAAGGCCCCCGAATTCCTTGATCAGCCGATCCCCCGGTCTTACATGGAGATGATAGGTATTGGAAAGTTCCACCTGTGTTCTGATCTCTTTTAAATCATCTGTGCTCACTGCCCCCTTGATCGCAGCCACTGTCCCCACATTCATAAAAACCGGGGTCTCTATCGTCCCATGAACGGTCGTAAACCGTCCTCTTTTTGCTCTTCCGTCTTTTTTTATTAACTGATACATATATTCACCATTGTCCGTATATTTTTTTTACAGAGTCCATGCTGGCACTCAGATTCATAAGCAGCCCGTCTGCAATCGTGACCGCTGCCATGGATTCGACCACTACCACAGCTCTTGGAACAATCATCGGATCATGTCTTCCCCCGATGGAAAGGTCGATATCTGCTCCGTTTTTTCCTGCCGTAGGCTGGACCTTTGCGATAGACGGAGTCGGCTTGACTGCCGCCCGGAACACGACCGGGCTGCCGTCACTGATTCCTCCCAGCACTCCTCCTGAGTGATTTGACTTTTTTACAATTCTGCCTTCCCGATACTCATAAGCGTCATTATTCTGGGATCCGCTGGATGAGGCCGCCGCAAAGCCGTCACCGATCTCAAATCCCTTTACGGCACCGATCGAAAGCACTGCTTTGGCCAGATTGGCATCCAGCTTTTCAAACACCGGATCACCGATCCCGGGCTTTAACCCTTGAACGGTACACTCGATAATACCGCCCATAGAATCCTGCTCTCTCATCATGTGGTCCGCATATTCCTGCACTTTCAATGCTGCTTCTCTGTCGGGCATATAAAACGGGTTCCGGAAGATCTCTTCTATATCAAATCGTTTCTCGTCTGCCGTGATGCCGCCGATCTCTTTTGCGTATGCCGTTACCGTAATGCCAAGTTCCTTTAAAAGCTTGACAGCCACTGCCCCGGCAGCCACACGCCCGATGGTCTCTCTTCCGGAAGACCTTCCTCCGCCTCTGTAATCCCTGATTCCATATTTGGCATCATAAGTATAATCCGCATGCCCGGGCCGGTAAACATCTTTGATCTGACTGTAGTCTCTGGATCTCTGGTCCTTGTTATAGACAGCCATGGAAATGGGAGTTCCGGTAGTTTTTCCTTCGAAAACTCCGGACAGGATCTCTGCCTGATCGTCCTCTTTCCGGGGCGTCGTATATTTTGACTGTCCCGGTTTTCTGCGGTTTAAGTACTGCTGAATATCTTCCTTTGAAATAGAAAGTCCGGCCGGGCATCCATCTACGACGACTCCAAGCCCCTCTCCATGGGTCTCTCCCCACGTTGTAATTTTGAATAATGTGCCAATGCTTGAACCTGCCATCTTTTGATTCCTCTCTGAATTATAACTTAAGATTTGCCAGTAAGTCTCCGAGGCTGGTCTGTGCCTTTTCCTCTTCCTTATATTCAATTCCGGTCTCAACTTTTTCCGCCTCTCTGGATTCCTCCAGTACCTTCATGCTGAGACTGATCTTGTTGTCGGCGATTTTTAAAACCTTTACTTTGACCTTTTGTCCTTCTTCTACCATTTCTTTCGGGCTTTTAATTCTTTTTTCGCTGAACTGTGATATATGGATCAAGCCGCTAAGTCCATCGCCAAGATCCACAAACGCTCCGTACGGCATGATATTTTCTACAGTACCTTCCAGCACCATGCCCGGACGCATCATGGCCATCTTGTGGTTAAGCTCCTCCTGAGCCTTTGCCTTTTCCACTTCTTTGGCTGAGAGTACAAGTTTATTCCTGCTCTCATCTACGTTAATGATCTTGGCTTCCACTTCTTTTTTGAGCCATGTGTTCAGGTCTTCCACATAATTTAAGGAAAGCTGGGAAGCCGGGATAAACCCGCGGATTCCTTCTACGTAAACGATCACACCTCCGTTGACGACTCCGCCCACAGTGAGACTGAGAACTGCTTCTTCATCCATCAGTTTCTGAAGGCGGTCCCAGGCGAGAACCTGATTGGCCTCTCGCTTGGACAACAGGATATTTCCCTCTCCGTCATCCACGGAAATTACTTTTGCTTTTAGCCTGTCGCCTTCACGGAGTGCTTCTGTCAATGTGATATTCGGATCATCGCTGTATTCAGAAGCTTTCAGAATACCCTGAGCATAATATTTTAAATCGATAACTGCCTCTTCGTCGCTGACGCTCAATACATCCCCCTCAACTATATCTCCCTCATCCATCTTACGGAAGGATGCTTCCAATTCATTCTCATACTGTTCCATTGTTTCTTTCATTTCTTCTGCCATTTTTAAATCTCCTTTCACGAAACCTCTGCATTAAGCCTCATTATAACACAGAATAAAGAAGATTTTAACTTGTTTCTTATGATTTTCGGCTTCGGAAAAAGAAAAACATGAGATAAAGTGCCGTAAGGAAATAGATCCCGGAAATCAGAAACCCGAATGGACGTTTTGAATGTTTTCTCTGTTTCGTACTGATTTTAAACTCCACCGTTCTGCCGGACTTAAGCCCCGACCTTCCCACGGCCTCAGCCTTTAGCCTGTGATTTCCGTCTGTGCCGCACCGGATCACCGTCTGTCCGTCTGAAAACTTTATCTTCCTGCCGTCCATCCATAAACCCGTTATCCGGTCCTGATCATCCTGAACTTTTACCTGGATTTGCTTTTTCTCCCGATAAGTGATTCCGTGTCTGACCCCGGATATGAGGATCACAGGAGGTTCCGCATCATAGTGAAGATTCAATGGCTTTTTCAGTGTACTGACATGGCCGGTTATATCTTTCATCTTCACTTTTATCTGGTTTGACCCATTCTTTAAATACTTATTGCTTATATAGACATAATCTCCCTTTCTCTCATAGGGTACGGTCCGGCCATTCACAACAAATTCTGTCACATAAGAAGGCACTACATTTTTCATCCGAAATCCGAATGATCCCTGATCCTTCATTGAACTGCTTTGGTGTACGGTATTCCCGTCCGGTATGATCTGTGTTCCCTTACAGCTGACAGTAAAAAAAACTTTTTCTGATGCCGTATTTCCGGCACTGTCTCTGGCCCGGGCTTCGGCACAATAGTATCCGTCTTCTGACAGCATCGGGTACGCCGCTTTCCTGTTTTCTCCTGGCTTTACGTTCTCTCTCTTTAACAATTTACCGTTTAAGTATAAAGAAACCTCCGTAGGAGTATCGTCCATACAGCTCACCTTGGCCTCTGGCGCAAAATTATAGATTCCAAGAGAACTGATCCCCGTGATTTTAAGCTGTGGTTTTGTTTTATCTATGAAAAAATGCCCGGCAGAAGCCTCTGCGGAATTTCCGGCCTGATCCTGACATGAGACTGACAGCTTTTGCTCCCCTTCTTTTTCAAAATATATATCTGCTTTCAGCACTCCTTCTTTTGCTGTTTGATTCACAACTTTCCCCGTAGTCTGCCACCGTATGCTCTCTGCATCCAGATAGGAATCTTTTATGGTCACTTTGAGTTTGCAGCCATCCTTCTCATATAGATTCACCGTTTTTCCTTCCAGGCTGATCCGGGGCTTACTGCCGTCTATATAAATATTCTTTTTCCATTCTTTCTTTGAGATATTTCCTGCCTCATCCTTCTGAACCACTCGGATCTGGTATTTCCCTTCTTCAGAAAGCAAAAGACTGTTTTCTTCAATAGTTTTTTTCCTCCCCGTATCCAAATTCTTTGCTGTGATAAAGGTTTTTAGTCTGGGACCCTTTTTCTGCCTTTTCTCTGCACGGATCCTCACCTCTTTTTTGTGCCACTCTCCATCCGCGGAGCCGGGGCAGTTTACCTTTGGTTTTCCGGGCTGTTTATCCCAGAACTTCACAAAGACATCGGCAGCGGCACTCCGGTTCCCTGCTTTGGAAACCGCGCGCACTTTGTATCTGTGTATCCCGTTTGTCTTAACTGTGATACTGTCTCTCTCAGCTTCTTTCCACTCTCCCTGTTCTGATTCCAGGTATTCAAAGCCGGATCGTCCTGAAAAAGAGCTTCCCTGAGACAAATTTATATGCACAGGGCGGTTTGTCCATGTGCCCTGCATATAGGAACCCGTATCCGCCTCCGGCTCCTCCGGTTTTGTTGTTTCCAGACAAAATTCCTGAAGCATACTGGATTCACCATCATATTCCACACTGACTCTGTACCAGCCCTCCCTCTGAAAGATAACCCTGCCTTCTTTGTCTGACAGCCAAGTTATATTTCCTGCATCCCACTTTTCTTTACCATCGTTCCCTTCGGCGCGGCAGATTACTTTGTCCCTGTCTGCTCCTTCCTTCAGCAGAGTAATTTTTAGTTCCCGCTCCTTTGCTGTATAAGTTTCCTGCTCTCCATCCGCAAACTCCGCCCTCAAAGAAGGTTCCTCTTTCTCACCGCCAAAAACCGTGCATCCCGCCGCAGCAAACACGATCATAAAAACTCCTGCTATCTTTTTTCGATTCAGCATCTAATTATTTTCCTCCCCCAAAACAGCTCCGAGTTTATGAAGTTCCGTATCCCCTCCTGCACCGAGGCCCTTTGCCCTGCGGTACATATTCTGTGCCATATCCCTCTTTCCTGCTTCCGCCAAATAAAAACCATATGCTATATATCCCTCAGGCCATCCCGAATACCGTCTGATGACTGCCCGGTACACTTCCTCTGCACTCTTTTTTCTCCCATACCCGGCGAACAGTCTGGCCTTTTTCAGCTGCATCTCTGCCTTTTCCTTTTCCTGCTCCAGCATATCTGTGTACCGGTCTGCGGCCTCTATCCATGCCTCAAGGCCGCAGCTGTCTATCATGCGCTCATAATATGCCGCTTTTTCGCGCAGTGCAGTCCTCCTTTCATCACTGTTCTCAGACAATTTTTCCATGAGATCTGCCAGTTCCTCCTGCTTTTTTTCAACATCCCCGAACTTCTTCAGCTCCTGCTCTTTTTGTCGGCAGATCTGAAATAAAAGATATGTCTGCCGGAAATCTTCTGTCTTTTTCCCGCACCGGTCCAGAATTTCCCACAGCCTGTCTCCCTGATAGCTCTTTCCTGATAAAATCCCCGCGAGTTCTGTATAATCTTTTTCGATATCTGAAGGATGCTCCTGCATCGCCAGATACCGGTATGCCAAAATCGGGTCCGGTGGGAATCCTTCCTTTCCCTCTTTTCCCTGAAGATATAAAAGACCCATCCTGTATAAAAGAGCTTCCTTCCCCACGGCATCAAAGTCTTTAGACTCCACATATTCTGCCAGAACTGTAAGGCCTTCTTTTTCCCTTCCGGCAGACTGATAATATTTCAGCAGTCTCTCATATGCCGGTGTCTGACCCGGGCCCCGATCGATCGCCAGCTCATAATACCGGACTGCTTTCATCGAAAACCTGCTCCCTGCCTTTGACCGTTCTTCTTCGGCTTTGGATAACAGCTCAGCATATGCAGACTGCTCTTGCCCGTCTCCAGTCTTCCAGCAAGTTCCCGCCGCAAGAATCAAAAAAACTGCTGCTCCGGTCCGGATAGCGGCCCGCTTTCTTAAAGCTCTCTTAAGCCCGCGTCTCACTTCTGATACCGTCAGATAACGGTCTTTCTTATCCTTTTGCAGGCACTTGTTCAGCACCTTTGAAAATCCCCTGGAAAACCCATAGTTTTTATCATCTTCCCATGGTTTCTTACCAGGGTGGTGTCCTGTGGCCATGTGATATAAGGTCATGCCAAAACTGTAAATATCACTCTGTTCATCTGCATATCCGAGTCCATCCATCTGCTCCGGTGCAGCATATCCGCAGGTCCCCAGCTTTTGATTCCCATCCTTCCCCAGAATTGCCGTGCCATAGTCGATCAGAAAGAGCCTGCCTCTCTTCGTGATTATCAGATTGGACGGTTTAATATCGCAGTGGATCACCGGCGGAGATCTCCTATGAAGATAGTCTAAAATATCCAGCAGCTGTATGCCCCATACAGCTGTCCGGCGTTCGGGGATCTTCTCATGAATCCTGATATACTCTTTCACTGAGATGCCCGGAATATATTCCATAAAAAGATCTAAGTGTCCGTCTTCCGATCTCCGTCCAAGATACTCCGGTATCCCCGGATGACATAATGACTCCAGTATCCGCGCTTCCCTGATTCCTTCCAAGAGCTGGCTTTCAAACCTTTTAACCGCTGTGTAGCTTGATTTCTCTTCATCCCAGGCTAAATAGATCTCTCCCTGTCCTCCCCTGCCCAACCGCTTTAAAAGTATACAGTTTCCTGTACAGTCTCTGTCCATGTCAGGAAACTTTTACGACAATGCATGATAAGTTGTCCAATTCCCCTCTTTCTTTTACTTTATCAAAACATTTTCTCACCCATCGTCTCATCTCGTCTTTGGAAGCTTCCACTTCGTAAATCTCCTCCTCCCTGAGCATACCGTAGAACCCGTCTGTGCAGAGCAGAAATTCCATCCCCGGTTTAAGTTTCCCATTGTAACAGTCAATGGTGATCTCCTTTGTAACACCAATGCACTGCATCAGAATATGTTTTCTGGCATCGGTCTTCGCTTCCTCTATGGTCAGCAGTCCGCGGCTGACTTCTTCCTGGACCAGGGTATGATCCCTGGTGACATACTTCTGGTCCCGGTCAAACCAATAGGCTCTGGAGTCACCGATGTTCAGTACAAAAAACCGGCGGTCTGCCGCAAAAAGAAGCGTCAGGGTGCTCCCCATCGTGTCCCCGTATTCTTGGCTCAAAAGGATCAGCCGGTGGTTGATCTTCTTGATGGCAGCCACCAGTTCCTTTTGAATCCTCATGATCTTCATCTTTTGTTTGAGGAGGACCGGGAGTGTGTGGGCAAACCACCGGTCCAGCGAACCTACAATGTATCCGCTTGCGATCTCTCCCCTGCTGAGTCCTCCCATGCCGTCGCACATAACCGCCATCAATATCTGCTGTCCGCAGATCTCTTCTTCTTTCAGGAGATAAGAGTCCTGATTGGAATCCCGGCCATTGCCCATATCTGTCATATCTACAATTTGAAACATAATGTAAATCCTCCTTTTATTTCCATTTATTGATCTCATTATACAATTATTTCCAGTCGCAGTCAATTTATTTTTAAAAATTAATTGACTTTTTTTCCAGTCTATTATACCATTGTACTAGATACTTAATACAAGAAAGCGAGGTTTATTATGGCATGGGAATTATCCGATGACCGGCCGATTTATCTTCAGCTGATGGAACATATTCAAGGCGATATCCTTTCCGGTGTCTATCCTCTCGGAGGAAAGCTGCCTTCCGTCCGGGATCTGGCCGCCTGTGCTTCTGTGAATCCGAATACAATGCAGAAAGCACTGTCCGAACTGGAGCGCAGCGGCCTGCTCTATTCCCAGAGGACCAGCGGACGATTTGTCACCGAAGATGAGCAGCTGATTCAGTCACTGCAGGCTTCAATTGCCGAAAAGGAAATTGCAGAGTTCCTGAAGAAGATGGAACGATTTGGTCTGAAAAAAGAAGACATTATCAAACTAATAAGATAGCAATGAGAGGTATCTATATGAACTATATTCTTGAATGTAATAATCTTTCTAAGGTTTACTCAGGTTTTTTAGCCTTAGACAGACTCAACTTAAAAATTCCCTCCGGACGTATCATCGGTCTTTTAGGCCCTAATGGAAGCGGCAAGAGCACACTGATCAAACTGATCAACGGCCTGCTGACGGCAACAGAGGGAGATATCCTGTTTGACAGCCAGCCCCTCGGCATCCATTCCCGGGAGCACATTTCCTATCTTCCGGACCGGATGTATCTGCCGGAGTGGATGAAAATCCATGAAGTATTTACTTACTTTGATGATTTTTATAAAGACTTTAACAAAGAAAAGGCGCTCTATATGCTGAAGGATCTTGGAATTGATGAGAATAAGCGCCTGAAAACACTGTCTAAGGGAACAAAAGAAAAAGTACAGCTCATCTTAGTCATGAGCCGGAATGCAAAATTATATCTTCTGGATGAGCCGATCGCCGGTGTAGATCCCGCTGCCCGTGATTATATTTTAAAAACGATTATTTCAAACTACAATCCGGATGCCAGCCTGATCATTTCCACCCATCTGATCAGTGACATCGAAACTGTCCTGGACGACGTCCTGTTTTTACAGAACGGAAAGATCACTCTGTCTGCAACCGTCGACCAGATCCGGGAGGAGAAACAAAAATCTGTGGACCAGTTATTCAGGGAGGTATTCAAATGCTAGGAAAACTACTGAAATATGAATTGAAAGCCACCGCCCGGTATTTTGTGCCTCTGCTCGCAACATTCGGCGGGATCACACTGTTATTCAAACTGTTTATGATGATGATCGGATTCGGCAATGATCCGCTGCGCATGACTCTCAGCATTTTTATTGTGACCATCTATGTAGTGGCCGTGATCGCTCTGTACCTCATGTGCTTTATTATCTCTTTTTACCGGTTTTATAAGAACTTTTATACCGATGAAGGATACTTAAGCTTTACGCTTCCTGTTTCCATCAACCTTCAGATCCTGAACAAACTTCTGATCAGTATCTTCTGGTTTGTTATCTCCTCCGTCGCATTCATGTTCTCTATTTTTATTTTCCTGGCAGGTACGCCATACTGGACCGATTTCTGTCATGTGCTGTCCCTTTCATTCCAGGAATTTAACAAGATTGACCCAGGAATCAGATTTTTATTTATCACTGAGACTTTGTCTTCATTGATATTGAGTGCCATATCATCACCGCTGTTCGTATACCTCTGTATTACCATCGGAGGTCTTTTACCGAACCACCGCCTGGCGGCATCCATAGGAACTTATTTCCTTGCAACTGCGGCACTTTCACTTGTGACCAACATCTTCTCGTCCATCTTCCCGAACTTTATGAATTTTACCGGACTTGAGAAATTCTGCTACTATCTGCTGCCTATGATGATCATCGGCAGCATCATAGAGATTATCGTCTCCTTCTTCCTGACAAGATATCTCATGGAAAGAAAAACAAATCTCTGATCACACAACACTAAAAAGCCGGCAGGATAAAATTTCCTGCCGGCTTTTATATTTTACTAATCTCAATCTTACGATTCTTCTTCTCTGACCATCTCAAGGTCCGCTTCCATGACTTTGATATCTCCCCGGATCTTTTCGATCAGATTAAACAGATCAATATATTCGGCTTCCGGATAATCCATATGAGACTCAAAATACTGCCGTCCAACCTGCTCATACAAATCATTTAATTCACGCTTCGCAACGCGGATATCATTTTTAATCTTTGCCGTATCTGCTACTTCCCTTGCCTTTTTCGCCGCTGCCTTCCCAGTAGTCGTTATGGTCTGCTCGATCTTATCAAATAAATCCTTTGGCATAATCACCGTCTCCTCACATACTTTTTCTTAAATTATACCTTAACACGCGAAGCGTGTCCACCCGTAGGGTATAAAATACGGGATGCCCTGTGGGTATACCTTAACACGCGATGCGTGTCCACCCGCAGGGTATAAAATACGGGATGCCCTGTGGGTATGCCTTAACACGCGATGCGTGTCCGCCCTCAGGGTATGGCATTTTTATCTCTGAGGCATCTTAAAGCTTTCCAATGCTCTGTTCAGATAATCATTAAACGGTTTCATTTTATGAAAAATGTCTGCAGCTCTGTCCAGAAATTGTTCCCCATCCAGGAGTTCCTCGTCTTTTATGAAATATTCCAGATACCAGCTTTTATTCTTCAGATATTTAGCCTGTAGATGATCCTCATCGTAGCCTGCAGGCACATTTTTCAGTGCCGTGCCCTTTACAGCAAAATAGCTCTTAAACTCTTCAGACCCGATGATTTGTTCCCACTCCGCAGGATGTTTTGAAAGATAGTCCCGCACCATCCTTGTAGCGTCTTTAAACATATCCGCAAATAAACCTCCGCCTAAAAAAGACTGATCACCCGGCCGGATCATGATATAATATCCAACGGGAACCGGCAGTTTGCCTTTTGATGAAATGTGAGCGCGGAAACAGGGATTATACGGAGACTTATCACGGCTGAACCTAGTGTCCCTCACCAGTTGCATTGGCCTGCTGATACTCTTCCTTGTGCGCATGATACCACTCCCGGTTATTATTTCGACTGAGTTCCGATAAATAATTTAAAATCAGTTCCATATTCATGTATAATCCCTCCTTACGATTCTTTCACGACAGAAAACGGAGCAGAATCCAGAAACTCCATGATAAACTGTTTCATTTTCTCCGGTGACCCATAGGATTTACAAAAAGAAAATTTCATTGATAAATCATCAATATCTTCCATTGCATCCTTCACATGAAACAATGTCTGTTCTGAAATTTTATCTGCCGCCGTATAATCCAGCTTGCCCGGGTCCAGGCGGTGATTCTCGATGGCATAGTTGAGCCTGTCTCTGCATCTGCATGTCCCCCGGCCAAATTCACCGCAGTAGCAGTCAAGGAAATCTGCAACTTTGCCGCGTATTCTGGAAAGCCTCTTTCGGTATGCCTCCGGTGTCATTCCCAGGATATCACCTGCGATACGGCTGTCCAGTTTAAACATTGTTCCCAGAATAAAAATACATCTGCTCTCGCTGTCCAGACACTGCAGCAGCACATTGGTACATGACATTTTCAGTTCTTCTTCTAAAATAGAAACCTCTACATTCTGTGTAAGATCAGGGATGTCCCGGATTTGGGCATTCTCAATATCATCCCTGTAAAAATCCAGACTCAGAGGACTATTGGCAAACATGTGCTTTTTATAATCCTTCAAATGGTTTACCGCAATCCTGTAGACCCACGTAGAAAAAGCACTCTCTTTTCTAAACGATGACAAGTGGGTGATGACTTTCACTATGATGTCCTGTGACGCATCCTCTGCATCCGCAAAAGTCCCGAGCATCCTGAGGGAAAGATTGAAGATCAGGTCCTGTACGCTCATGATCACTGTTTCCAGGGATTTTTTGTCTCCGTCTACGGCTTTGCCGATGAGCAGTTCAAGTTGTTGGTTTGTTATCTTATCCATAAATTTTACCTCCTGCAGTATTAGACATCAAAAATACTTTTTTGTGACAAAAAAACGGCAGAGAATTCAACTCTGCCGTTTTTAAAAATTGGTATCTTAAATATTCAAGATTTTTTTCATTTCTTCTTCCATAGCTGCCGTCTCACAGACTGTATCGTGGAGGATCGGAGCCGTCCTGATCTCTTCGATGGCGCCGGGGACAGTCACGCCGGAAATTCTATGTAACTCATCCACTAATTCAAAATCAGACTTTTCATCATATTTTGGATCGATGGCATTCATTACGCTTCTGGTAAACTTATACGGGCTGGCGGTGGACGCTATGACTGTCGGTGTCTTGTCACCACTGTCTTTGATATATTTGTCATATGCCACGGATGCTACTGCCGTATGGGTATCCAGTACATAATGTTCTGCCTCATAGATCTGTCTGATCTTCTCCATAGTCTCTTCTTCTGTGGCATAAGCCCCGAAGAACTCTGAGAGCTGGTCTCTCATCTCCTGTGTGATCTCATATGCGCCGTCTTCTGTCAGAGCATTCATAAATTTCGCACACTGTTCGGCATCATTTCCAGCAATTCTGTAAATCAAACGCTCCAGATTGCTGGAAATCAAAATGTCCATAGAAGGAGATGATGTCACAACAAACTCACGCTTTCTGTCATATTCTCCGGTCTGGAAGAAATCAAACAAAACTTTATTTTCATTGGACGCACAGACAAACTTTCCGATCGGAATTCCCATCTGTTTTGCATAAAACGCTGCCAGGATATTTCCAAAGTTACCCGTAGGGACTACGACGTTCATCGGATCTCCTGCTTTTACTGCACCTTTTTTCACCAGATCCGCATAGGCTTTTACGTAATATACGATCTGAGGAACCAGACGTCCGATGTTAATTGAGTTTGCAGATGAAAACTGATACCCGTTCCCGTCCATCACTGCTGCCAGTTCCCTGTTGGAGAACATCTTTTTCACGCCGGTCTGGGCATCGTCAAAGTTACCTTTGATGCCGATAACGTAAGTATTTTCACCCTTCTGGGTCAGCATCTGCTTTTCCTGGATCGGGCTGACCCCGGATTTCGGATAAAAGACAATGATCTTCGTTCCCGGCACGTCTGCAAAACCGGCCAGAGCAGCTTTGCCGGTGTCTCCGGAAGTGGCTGTCAGGATCACGATCTCATTTTTCACATGGTTCTTTTTTGCGGAAGTAACTAAAAGATGAGGGAGGATGGAGAGAGCCATATCCTTGAATGCGATGGTGGAGCCGTGGAACAGCTCAAGATAATATACATCCCCTGCTTTCACTATCGGAGCGATCTCCTCTGTGTCAAACTTGTCATCATAAGCATTGGCAATACAGGTCTTTAACTCTTCCTCTGTAAAATCTGTGAGAAACTCCTTCATAACCGCATACGCAATTTCCTGATAGGTCATCTCTGTCAGGTCTTCTACGGAAACCTGGAGCTTCGGAATAGAATCCGGCACAAAAAGTCCTCCGTCATCCGTCAGTCCTTTCAGGATCGCTTCAGAAGCAGATGCCGTCTCTTCCCTGTTTCTTGTACTACGATAAACTAAATTCATAATTACCCGCCTTTTCCCTGGTTTATAATCTGTAAGGCCATAAATGAGGCCTATTTTTTCTTTGGCTATGATTATAGCATACTTGTGAATTGCGGTCTAGCACGAAATACTGTACATTCTGCCGTTTTTTGTACTGCTCATCCCTGCGAACTGCCTACTCTTCCATGACATAAGCAAGCATCAGTTTCACTCCGCTTACCAGTGCCTTTTCATCCATGTCAAATCTGCCGTGGTGATTGGGAAACTGATCTTTACCTCCTCCCACAAATGCAAAGGCTCCCGGAATCGTCTTTAAATAGTTGGAATAATCTTCTCCTAGCATCATCGGAGGCACATGCACAAAGTCCTTCTCGGAAAAAATCTTTCCTGCTCCCCGCATGGCTCTCTCCACCGTCGATTCCCCGTTGATCAGAGGCGGATGACTGGACGGCGGATAATCTACGGCCGCTTCTCCTCCCAGCTGACCGGCTGTTCCCACGGCGATTTCGATGACCCGTTCCTTCACCATTTTTTCAGTCTCCTCCGAAAATGTCCGGACCGTTCCCTCGATTCCGGCAGAGCCGGATATGACATTTCTGGCTGTACCTGAGGTCATCTTTCCCACAGTAACTACAGCTGAGTCCAGAGGATCGGTATTTCTGCTCACGATCGTCTGAAGGTTCATGACCGTGGCGGCAGCGATCACCGATGCGTCCGTACAAAGATGAGGTTTTCCGGCATGACCGGATTTCCCTCTGATGTCTATAGAAAACCAGTCCGTAGCAGCCATTCTCGGCCCTGCCTCCAGAGAAATCTTCCCGGCTTCGATCCCGGAAAAAATATGGAGGCCGAAAATTTCTTTTACACCTTCTAATAGCCCTGACTCCAGGACCAGTTTTGCCCCCTGGGCAGTCTCCTCCGCCGGCTGAAAAACAAGAAATACTTTTTTTGATAATTCCTTTTCATGCTTTTTCAGAATACCGGCTGCGCCCAAAAGAATGGCTGCATGCCCGTCATGTCCGCAGGCATGCATATATCCCTGATGTTCTGACGCAAAAGAACACCCTGTCTCCTCTTTTACTTTTAATGCATCAATATCGGCCCTTAGGGCAGCCGCTCCCCTGCCCTTCCCGATCTCCACCACAATACCTGTGGGATGCAACGGTGTATAGGATATCCCCATGGCATCCAGCTGCCGCTTGATATAGGCTGTAGTCTTATATTCTTCAAAGGCCGTCTCCGGACATCGGTGAAGATCCTGCCTGTACTTTACGATCCTCTCCCTGGCCTGGTTTACTTCCTGAATGATATCCATTTTCTGCCCTTACCTCTTTCCAAAAACATTTTTGATCAGGTAGATAAGAAGAAGGATCATAATGATCGGTCCAATAAAGCGGAGCGCTACGGCGAACACGCTTCCAATCAGTATGATGACAATGATCACCGCTGCCAGACACCCAATCTTCGTCAGAAAAGAATCAAACACAAAAACTTTCGGAGAACCTTCCTCTTCATTCACCTGTTCTTCATAGGTATCTTCATAATAGATCTGCTCCCCGCCCTTTGTCTCGATGATGGATTTTGCGATAAGTCTTGGGCTGCCTAGTTCTTCCAAGATCTCCTGCTCACTCCTTCCATCTGCCTCCTGGCGGCTGAAATAATCTCTGTAATAGGAAATGGAATCCTCAATTTCACTCATCGGCACCTGTCCCTCCAGCGCTTCCCGGAGTTCCTTTAAAAACTCATATTTCGTCATCGTATGTCTCCTTTAGCTTCTTTCTCTTTCTGAATTTCAATAAAGGACCTCTGCCTCACTGAGAACACAGAAACGGCCGTCTTTTACTTCTGCCGTACTTATGGAACAATTCTTCAGCTTCGGCCCCTTCCAAAAGTCTCTCACATCTCTTTTATACATGTTTGTCAGCATTCCGTGAATAAACGCTCCGTGCGTAAATAAGATCACACTTTCTGCTTCCTTTTCCATCGGAAGAATAAATTCCTCCAGAAATATTTTCGACCGCTCTACGACCTGAGCCGGGGTTTCCGCGCCCTCGATCAGTGTCATCTTGTGCGGACGGTCAAAAAAGTCCAGAATAGGTTCTTTTTTTTCGTATAATTCATTCAGGTCAGCCCCTTCATACGGTCCGAAATTGGCCTCTTTCAGGCGTTCGTCTTCGATCAGCGGAATATCTCTTCCTGCAAGTACGATCTCCCCCGTTTCCCTGGCCCTGCTGAGCGGACTCGTATAGGCTGCGTCGAATCTGAAATCTTTCAGAGCCTTACTCGTGAGCCTGGCCGCCTCTCTGCCGGCCTCATTCAGATCAATGTCCGACTGTCCCTGAATCCTGCGTATTTTATTCCATGAAGTTTCTCCATGCCTCATCATGTATAATTTCAATAAGATTCCTCCTCACCTTAATTTTAATATTATATCCGTCAAAAACTATTTTAACGTATTTACCGGCTTTGCACCATAGCCTTTTCAGGACTTTTACAGCCTTACGCTGTGAGAATCATCTTCAGACATATATAGATTACAATAAATTCTTAAAAAACTATGGCATTTTTATCTTATTTTGCTATACTAAGTGTATGAAATGTTACCTATCCTAAAATGATATGGAATAAATCAAGAGAGGACAACTTATGAAGATTGAAATTGGAGACAAGATCACCCTGTCAGAAGAAGTTACTGACGAACTGACTGCCGCCCGCTGGGGGAGCGGAAGTCTTCCTGTGTATGCCACACCTGCCATGACACTCCTGGTAGAAAGGGCTGCCGTAAAATTATTAGAGGGAAAGCTGGATGAGGGCATGACCACAGTCGGCACCAATTTAAACATTTCCCATGTATCTGCCACTCCCGTAGGCTGCAAAGTGACCTGCCAGTGTCATCTGACAGAGATCAACCGCAAGAAATTAGAGTTTCAGGTGGAAATTATGGACAATAAAGGCCGAATCGGTATCGGCACACACGAGCGCTATATCGTAGCCGCCGATTCATTTTTAGATAATGCAAAACAAAAATTAAATTAAACATTCATCAAAAAACGTCAATCCTTAATTTCGGATTGACGTTTTATTATATTCTGTGATAGTTGTCTTAAATCTTAATGTTTTCCTTTCAAGATCGGGGATATCCTCTTATATACCAAAAATGTGATTACAACGCTGAACATTCCTTTTACGAAGGTAAATGGCATGTTAAACCAAATTAATGCATCCCATAAGTTCCTGACATTGTGGTTGATCGCCTGGTAAGCTCCGATGATCGCTTCCATCGGCATGAAGTTTTCATAGACCGGATAGACGATAAAGTAGTTGGAAAACACACTCACGACTGCCATTATAACGGCTCCTGTCAGGGCACCGATCAATGCTCCCTTCTGTGATTTATTTTTCTTATAGATCAAACCTGCCGGAAGTACAAAGCAGACTCCCAGGATGAAGTTGGAAATCTCGCCTACTCCGCCGGACGTGGTGTGCAGAAGATTTACGATATTTTTAATAAAGCACACTGCGATGCCGGATACCGGCCCCATGGAAAACGCGGCGATCAGAGCGGGAAGTTCGGAAAAGTCCATCTTAATGAATCCCGGCATGATAAACGGCACGCTGAATTCAAAAAACATCAGGATTGTGGCCAGCGCTCCAAGCATGGCGGTCACTGTGATCTTTCTTACATTTACTTTACTCACTGCTGCTGTTTCATTCATCATTTTCTTTCTCCTCCATTTAACAATTCTTTTATTCTGAGGGGGCTGTCTGATCCAATCCCGCAAAATAAAAAATGCCCATGTCACCAAAGACAGGGCTGTGCTGAACGATACAAAAATACCGTCCATGGTTACTTCTTTCATCCAGACTATACTGTTGGTTTGAGATTCACACTCAATCGGCCTTTCGGTTCGCGGACTTGGCTTCTAAATAAAGAAGAATCACCGCCAGTCGAGAATTGACGCTTTTAAACGCCTCACTCTGCCCTGAAGTTGGAGAATTATTATTCTCTACTTCGATATGCAATTTTATACTACGTTTATTATAGACAAATTTTTCCCGTTTGTAAAGTCATCTTCAGAATTTTTTCGGGTACACATCGTTTTGTCTTTCCTTCTTTACAGCACTGTGGACATTTGGTAAACTTATAACAATCGGCTTTATGGGCCGTCTACATACAGATTGAGATATAAAGGAGAGGTAAGATTATGGGTATGCATAGAATCAATAAAATGCCGTCTTCTGAGGAACTTCAGCAGGAATTTCCTTTGAGCGAAGAGGCAAAACAGATAAAAATGGCGAGAGATGAAGAGATCAAAAAGGTCTTTACAGGGGAGTCCGAAAAGTTTATCGTGATCATCGGTCCCTGCTCTGCCGACAATGAGACAGCGGTGATGGACTATCTGGGACGACTGGCCGGCGTTCAGAAAAAAGTTTCCGACAAACTTCTGATGATCCCCAGGATCTATACAAATAAACCGAGAACAAACGGCGCCGGATACAAGGGAATGGTTCACCAGCCGGATCCAGAGAAAGCTCCGGATATGGCAGCAGGTCTCCGTTCCGTGAGAAAACTCCACATCGACGCTCTGGAAGCATTCCACATGCCTGCGGCTGATGAGATGCTTTATCCCGGAAACTGGCCTTATATGGAAGATATTTTATCCTACGTAGCCGTAGGTGCCCGTTCCGTAGAAAATCAGCAGCATCGTCTAACTGTCAGCGGGTTCGACATTCCCGCAGGGATGAAAAACCCAACCGGAGGCGATCTCACCGTAATGATGAATTCTATCGTGGCCGGACAGAGTTCCCACAATTTCATTGCCAACGGCTATGAAGTAAATACAGACGGAAATCCTCTGACCCATGCGATCCTCCGCGGCTCTGTCAACAAGCACGGCAACAATGTGCCGAATTACCACTATGAAGATCTGGCAAGAGTTGCTTATATGTATGAAAAATTCGGCCTTGCGAACCCGGCTGTCATCGTGGATGCCAACCACTCTAACTCCGGAAAGCAGTGGGATCAGCAGCCAAGGATTGTCCAGGAAGTTCTCCACAGCCGAAGCTTCCTCCCCGAGATCAATTCTCTCGTTAAAGGCATCATGATCGAAAGCTACATTGAAGACGGCAGCCAGCCGATCGGAAACGGCGTGTACGGCCAATCCATCACAGACCCCTGCCTTGGATGGGAAAAGACCGAGGAATTACTTTATAAGATGGCTGAACATGTTTAAAATTCCCGGATTGACATAGCTCTCTAAAAAGCAGCCCAGCACCAGCAGTATCAGTTCCAGATGAATGGAAAACTTTTTTAAGAAGGAATGACCTGTATCAAAGGTTATTTCTTCTTTTTTTTCATCTCTTACATTCCGCTGGTACAGAAGATACATAGACCCGCCGTAACAGATATAGTGCGGAAACAGGCTCAGTATCACAATCAGCAGGCCTGCAATTCCTAAATTCATCACCTGGAGAGACAGGATAGAGCCCAGAAAAAAAGAAAGGCTGAAAAGTCCGCCGTATAAAAGCACAACCGGCTTCAAAATAAAACCGATCAGAAATAGAATTCCGTACTGTTTTCCCCTCTTAAATAAAATATAGGGCAGAAGGCTGCTGCCTGATATGTATAATCCTTTCCCGCTGAGCACAAGGGAATCCATCTGTCCCCCATACTCCAGATAATCTTTATACACTGCATTTGTAAAAAGGCTTCCCAGCACAAGACCGGTCAGCACGAACACGCCGATGAAAAATTTCTTCCGCTCCATCTAAATTCCCTCCCAGATATCATTTGCTCCGCAGATATAAAAAAAGAGCCACATAAAATTATATGTGCTCTCTTTTTTCTTTATGACACCGGGTATCTCATCCTTACAGCGTATTTAAATATGTCATGATTCCAGAAATCGTCTTGGCATCCACGATCTCTCCTTTTAGGATCATATCCTTCACTTTCTCCGGCGTAAATTCATATACATCGATAAACTCGTCTTCGTCCAGATTCTGCTCTGTCTTATGAAGTCCGGTCCCGACAAAGATCGGGATTTTTTCGTCGCAGAAGCCAATGGCAGTTACAATCGTGATCAGAGGTTCAATCTTTTCTGCCCTGCATCCTGTCTCTTCCTCGATCTCCCTTTTTACACAGTCGTACCCGCTCTCCCCCTGTTCAATTCCTCCAGCCGGTATCTCATAAGTCATTGCATCCAGAGCATTTCTATATTGACGGACCAGCAGGATATTTCCTTCCTCTGTGACCGGAATAATCGCTGCCGCTCCCGGATGCTTTACCAGGTCCCAGGTGACAGTATTGCCATTGGGCAGTGTAATGATATCTTCATAAAAGCCCACTACTTTTCCCTGGTGTACAAGATTCTGTCTGATTTTTTTATATCCATCCATATGATTCCCCGCCTTTTAGCTTACAGACTGATGATAATATTCGATTACACGTTTTGCAATCGGGCTGTCTGCGTCCAGACCAGTATATTCAGATACCGCCTGTTCAATTCCGTTATTTTTAATTTCCTGCTGAAGTTTCTGTGCGTTTGCGTCCCTGGGCTCCGCATATTGGAATCCGGCCGCCATAGCTTTGGCGATCGAATCGAAACTGACGCCGTGTTTCAGACACAGCTCGGCGGCTCCTGTCAGACGGTCTCCTTTTGACAATTTACGAATCGGATCGTATCCTACCCTGTAGATAGAATCCGGAAGCACACCCTTGGCCGGTGCAAAATAAACGAGATTGTGCAGCTCTTCCGGTGTAATCGGATATTCCTTCATAACGGCTGCCGTGATCTCCTCTACCACTCCTTCCACAACTTCCGCGATCTCAGGATCAGCCTCAGATTCCGGAATCGTACTGTACCCCTTTAAATATCCCATATAGGCCAGCGTTGCATGGGGACCGTTGACTGCGGTGACTTTAATGTCTTTGAGCATCTCAATCTTGTCCGTAAGTTCCATCCATTCCACATCACTGAAATCGTTATTGACCGGCTGCTGGATCAAAAGCGAATTAACTGCAACGGTATCAATGTGAACATCGTAATTGCTCTTCGCATCTGTACTTCTGCGGATAATAGAGTCGCGGATCACTACATTCTGATCAAACCACTCCTTTGCTTCTTCGGACAAGTCTTTTCTGAATGCCTCCGTAATTCCCGGGATCAGATAGTTTTTATTTGTAATACAGATCATAGTCAGTCTGCGGTCCGGATGAACCCTGTAAAATTCTTCAAAGCACTTCGCCAGATAACCTGCCGCCTCTTCAAAATCTTCCGGGTAAAGGGGAAGTACGATCACATCCGTCTCCAAGAAAGCTTCCATGCATGAGTATTCTTCATCACAAGTATATGCTTTAAAATTTTTGACAGTACGGTTTTGTATTTCATCCACCCGGTGTACCTTCACATAATAGCATCCGTGTTTTTGTAATTCTTCTGAAACTCTCGGGTCCTTATCCAGGAATGTAATATTCCATCCCGCATTGTCAAAAGTTTCGCCTACAAACCCTTTTCCTAACCGTCCTGCTCCTACAATCAATACATTCTTCATTTTTCCTCCTAATCAGTGTTATGTCTGAAAGACAGCTCTATATTTACTGATCAGAATCTGTAATCAAATATGTAATGTCACCTGTCTTGCATATGACATAATTTGACACAGATCCGATCTTTTCCTTCGTCACAAGCGCTGCAGTCTGATAAGAGACAGAAAGCATCTTCTGTTTCAGCTGGCATTCTTCTATGGATGAATGGCTGATGCCCACTTCACTGCTCATACAGTAAATTCCCATAAAATACAAATCCGGATGAAGCAGTTCCAGCTGTTTGATGACTTCATATCCATAAGTGGCCATGGAAGACTTATACAGATTCCCGCCCAGTGTGATCACATCGATGTTTGGATAATCCCTTAAAAGAAGGATGATCGGGATACTGTTCGTAATAACCGTACAGCGCATGTGTTTATCCAGGTGCCTGATCACCTGATAATTGGTTGTTCCGTCATCGATCAAAATCACTGATCCGGGTTTAATCAATTCTACGCCCTTTTTGGCCAGACGAATCTTTTCTTCCAGATTCAGATCAATCCTTGCATCAAAATCTTCCTTCAAAGGTCCGTTTTTTACCGCTCCGCTGTGCACCTTCTTCAGAAGGCCTCTCTGGTCTAATTCTTTAATATCTCTGCGGATCGTATCCTCAGAAACTTCAAGCCTCACACTTAATTCGCTGGCAATAATTTTATTTTCGAGGGACAGTATCTCCAGGATCTTATCCTGCCTCTCTGCTTTTAACATCTTCATCGCTTTACCTTCTCCTACACATACATTCTGTTGATTAAATTAATATTATTATAACGAATCCGCCGAAAAAGGGAAAGCAAAAGCGGCCATTAAATATTCTTCAATATTTCCATTATCTCTTGTTTGTTTTCAGCGCGCCTCATCTTTTCAATATTTTCTTCCTCAGCACAGATCAATGCTATGTTGCTGAGCATATTCAGATGAGTGCCGTCTTTTCCGGCGATGCCTATGACTACATATGCAATATTTCCATCACCAAAATCAACGCCTTCCGGAACCTGTACTACAGACAGGCCCGATGTATATATTTCCGAATCCGACGATTCTATCCCATGAGGGATCGCCAAATGGTTTCCGATATAGACAGAGAATCTCCTCTGCCTCTCCAGCATATGTTCAATATACTTCGGAGTCGTATACGCGTTTTCCATTAAAATTTTTCCGGCATACCGGATTGCCTCTTCTTTATCTTTTACCTTTACATTTAACGCAATATTTTCTTCTGATAAAATAGGTTTTACTTTTTCTTTGCCGTTTCTGTCTTCGATCACTTCCAGAGCCCGGTCGTAATCAGCTTCTTTCAGGAAGTTGTTGATCGCCAGAAATTCCTTGCCTGTATTATCTACACTGAGTTTGGCCCTCTCAATCAGCCCTTCCAGCGTGATAATCATGTCTGCATCAGGATCGATCCGGCTGGCTGATGAATTCTTTACTTTAATATCTTTGTATCCTTCTTTCTGGAGACGGTTCTTTAAAACCGATGCTCCCATGGCACTGGACCCCATTCCCGAATCACAGGCCACAATGATGTAACGAATGGCGCCTCCTAAAGAAGGCTTATGTTTCTTAAAGGCCGCTTCCGGCTTTTCTGCCTTTGTTCCCATATCGACACCGGCCACGGCAAGATCTGCCTCTTCCTCCGGAGAGCCTATGGTCTTCAGAATAAATGAACCGATCAGCAGCGCCACCGCGAATCCCGCTCCGATTGCCAGAACATTTGCCACCGCAGCATCCTTTGGTGTCATAAGGGCTATATTTATCAAACTGCCCGGAGACGGCATGCCGACCAGACCGCCGCCCAACACGACCAGGAGCAGAAGAGAGGTTGCAAGCCCTCCCATCGTGGCAAAAATCATGATCGGATTTGCCAGGACAAAAGGAAAATACACTTCCCCGATACCGGCGATTCCCGCAATAAACATCGCCATGGGAGCTGTCTCTTTTGCTTTTCCCTTTCCAAAAACAGCAATGGAGCATAAGGTGCCCAGCAGCGGACCACAGTTAGAATCGAGCAGGAACATCAGGGATTTACCGGCCTCCTGAGCCTGAGCGAATGCAATCGGTGAGATGATTCCATGATTTACTGCATTGTTCAAAAACAACACCTGGGCAGGACACATGAATACAGCCAAAAGCGGAATCAGTTTCTTCGCGATCAGGAAGTTTATTCCTGCCGTCAAAAATACGATAATTGCATTTACCACCGGCCCGATGATCAAATAACCGAGGATAGCCAAAGCAAATCCAAGGATTCCAAGGCTGAAATTATTGATGAGCATTTCAAATCCGGGCTTGATTTTTCCCTCCACTGCACGGTCAAACTTCTTTAGAATCCATGAGGAAAACGGACCCATGATCATGGCTCCGCTGAACATAGTGATATCAGAACCCACAATCACTCCCATGGTAGTAAATGCACCGATAACACCTCCCCGCTGTCCATGGATATTATAGCCTGCCGTATAGCCGATCAGAAGCGGCAGCAGATAATTTAATATCGGACCTACCATCTCATTTAATTTTTCGTTGGGAATCCACCCTGTTGGTATGAACAATGCTGCCAGCAGTCCCCAGCCCACAAATGCACCCAGATTCGGCATGACCATCCCGCTCATATGCCCGCCAAATTTACGAATTCTGTCCAGTGCCCCTGCTTTTGTTTCCATATCTTACACCTCCGGTTCTCATTCTTATACTTTTTACTATTTAAATGCTTTTTAACGTGTAGACTTAGCTCCGCTGATATTTACAGTAGTTCCTGATATGTAACTTGCGCGGTCGGACATCAGGTAGCAGATCAAATCGGCAACTTCATCTAATTTCCCCGGCCTTCCCATAGGAATAACTTTTTCATAATCAGATGAAATATTGTTCTTATCCTGTCCTCTTGTATAAGCAAGTGCTTCAAATGCTGCGTCGTTATTCATAGGAGTTCTCTCGTTAATCGACGGCGCCACACCGACAACACGGATATTATAAGGGCCCAGCTCTTTCGCCCATGACATTGTGTAAGAAAGGACTGCTCCTTTGGTGCCTGAATAGCAGCTCTGGCCTTTAGATCCCTGCATCCCTGCCTCAGATGACATATTTACGATCACTCCGGATTTCTGTTTTATCATGTAACGTGCAACAGCCTGTGAGCACAGGAACACTCCTTTTTGATTTACATTGACCATAAAATCGAAGTCTTCTTCTGAAAGTTCATATTCCGGCCGTTTTCCGTAAAAATCAACCAGCAGTCTCGGACGGCTGACTCCTGCATTGTTAAGAAGGCCATCAATTTTTCCATATTTTTTTATAACCTGCTCAACCATCGCATCCACACTTTTCTTGTCGGCAACGTTGCACTCAACAAAAAAGATATTCTCATCCTTTTCAAATCTCTCATTGTTTCTCAAATCCGCTACTACTACTGCCGCACCGTTTTGTCTCAATGTCTCAACTACATGTTCACCGATCCCCTGGCTTCCGCCTGTTACGATCATAACTTTCCCGCTTAAATCCATCCATTTTTCCATATTTGCTTTCCTTTCTTTCTGCATTTTTTTGCGTCTTCATTTGCATTTTATGCGTCTATTTGCTTGTTTTATTTGCTATATCTTTATAATACCAGCATATTTTTGCATTGTCAATGCTATTTCTTGCAGTTATATGCGTTTTTATATAAAATAACCCGCATTTTTCGTACAAAAATGCGGTTATCTGCATGTTTTTTGCGGTTCAAATATGTGTAAAAGATTTCTCACAGCAGAAAAAGACAGCAGATGAATAAATTCATCTGCTGTCTCACTTTACATTGATTATTTCGCATAGTCCACAACCCGTGACTCACGGATAATATTGACCTTGATCTGTCCCGGGTAATCCAGGTTATCTTCCACCTGTTTTGAAATATCCCTGGCCAGCAAAATCATATCGTCGTCACTGATCTGTTCCGGAACTACCATTACCCGAATCTCCCGACCTGCCTGAATCGCAAAAGTTTTATCAACACCCTGGAAGGAGTCTGCGATCTCTTCCAGCTGTTTCAGCCTTGTCGTATAGCTTTCCAGTGTCTCGCTTCTCGCTCCCGGTCTCGCTGCAGAAATTGCATCTGCAGCCTGAACAAGACAAGCGATTAATGTATCTGGTTCTGCATCCCCATGATGGGACTCCACTGCATTGATTACGATTGGATGTTCCTTGTACTTCTTGCACAAGTTCACTCCAAGTTCTACGTGGGAACCTTCCACTTCGTGGTCGATAGCTTTTCCAATATCATGGAGCAGCCCAGCGCGCTTTGCCATCCTGACATCGACTCCGATCTCAGATGCCAGCAGCCCTGAAAGCTGTGCCACCTCCATAGAGTGCTTCAGTGCGTTCTGTCCATAGCTGGTACGGTATTTCATCTTGCCCAGCAGGCGGACCAGTTCAGGATGGATGCCGTGAACTCCAAGTTCCAGAGTTGCAGCCTCCCCGTCTTCCCGCATCTTCGTCTCCACTTCTTTTGTGGCTTTTTCGACCATCTCTTCGATCCTGGCCGGATGAATCCTTCCGTCCACGATCAGCTTTTCAAGAGCAATCCTTGCAATCTCTCTCCTGACCGGATTAAAACTTGACAATACGACTGCTTCCGGTGTATCGTCGATGATCAATTCTACTCCTGTCATATTCTCAAGGGCACGGATATTTCTGCCCTCCCGGCCGATGATGCGTCCTTTCATCTCGTCGTTTGGAAGCTGTACAAGAGAGATCGTCGTCTCAGCCACATGGTCTACCGCGCACTTCTGAATGGCTGTGACCACATATTCCTTAGCTCTCTTTCTCGCATCTTCCTTTGCTCTGGATTCCATCTCTTTTACGAGCATCGCTGTCTCGTGCTTTACGTCTTCCTTAACTGCTGATAATAGTTGTTCTTTTGCCTGATCAGAGGTCAGCCCAGAAATTCTCTCCAATTCCTGTAGGTGTTTGGACTTGAGCTCCTGCACTTTTGCCTTGTCTGCCTCAAAATTCTTTTCTTTGGCAGTCAGAGACTGTTCTCTGCGCTCCAGCATCTCAGCCTTTTTGTCAACAGTTTCTTCCTTGTTGAGAACGCGCTTTTCGTACTTCTGCAGTTCGCCCCTGCGTTCCTTTGTTTCCTTTTCAAAGTCATGTCTCGCTTTTATAGTTTCTTCCTTGATCTCAAGTGAAGCTTCGCGTTTCTTCGCATCCGCTGCTTTTATGGCTTCATCTATAATATCTCTGGCTTTGCTCTCTGCATTTCCAATGGTTACTTCCATGGCCTTCCTGCTTCTTTGATTGGCAACAAGGACGGAAATTGGCGCTACAATGACCAGAGTTGCGATAATGGCAATAATTATACTTACCACAGGCCTCCTCCTTATTCAATTTTTTGTGCATAAAACACTCTTCTAATTTTAAATGTTTTTGCACAAAAAGTCAAGAAAGCCTAATGCTCAGGTTGAATAATTACAGCCTGGTACGGAGGAATCAAAAGCCCTCCCCCAAAATCCTTCTCTTCTCCAGTCAAGAGATCTGTACCTTTTCCCGCTCTGGCGTCAAAATGCAGCGTGTATTCCTCCGGTCCTGCATTCAGGGCAAAGATAATTCTCTCTTCTCCGGCTTCCCTCTCAAAAGCGATGATATCCTGTTCCGTGCGTATTTCTCTGTAACCGCCGTCTTTCAGTGCCTGACTGTCTTTCCTCACCTCTGAAAGCTTTGCGATGTATTTATAGAGTTCTCCCTGCTTAAGATCCTCAGGTCTTACTCTCGGACGAAGTGAATCGTCACTGCCAGGTTCCTTAAATCCTTCGATTCCCCACTCACTTCCGTAGTAGACGGACGGTACCCCCGGCATGGCAAACATGAGTGCATAGATCAGAGGCAGATGCTTTTCATCCGTAAGCTGGGTGGCAATCCGCATCACATCGTGGTTATCCACAAAACTGTACAGAGGGAGCCCCTGGTAAAGCGTCCATGGTTCCGGCCCAAACTGCCGGTTCAGAGAATAACCGATCTCATGCATGTTGTGGGTATTAAAACTGGAGTACAATCCCTTATAACATTCATAATTCGTGACAGAATCAAGCATATGGTGATTGACCAGCGTGCTGTAATCCCCGTGCAGCATTTCTCCTATAAAGACCATCTCGGGATTTCTGTCTCTGGCAAAATCCACCAGAGTCTTCATAAACGTCCGGTTCAGCATATAGGCTACATCCAGGCGGATACCATCGATCTCGAATTCATCCATCCACATACCCACTGCATCCAGAAGGTGGTCTCTGACTGCCGGATTATCCAGATTTAATTTTACCAGTTCAAAATGGCCTTCCCAGCCCTCGTACCAGAATCCGTCGCCGTAGTTGCTGTTCCCGTCAAAATTGATATAGAACCAGTCTCTGTATTCAGAATCCTGTCTCTTTTCCAAAACGTCCTGAAATGCCCAGAACTCTCTGCCCACATGGTTGAATACACCGTCTAAAACAACTTTTATCCCTTCCTCATGCAGGGTGCCGCATACTTCCTTAAAATCCTCGTTGGTTCCAAGCCTTTGATCGATCACTTTATAATCTTTCGTATCGTATCCATGGCTGCTGGACTCAAAAACCGGTGAAAAATAAATGGCATTGGCTCCGAGTCCTTTGATATGGGGTATCCATTTCTTCACTTCCAGTATTCCATGTTCTGCCTCATCATCCACAAAAGCTCCCAGCGGAAAAATGTGATAAAATATCAGGTCCTTCATTGTTAATTCTTTCATAGTCAATCTCCCTTCCTACCTTTGGGGTGTCACTCTGTGCTCTTTAAAGATTCTACCATGTTGATCTTCCGAAGCTGGAAAAACATCATGAAATTGATCAGCGCCGCAAACCCTATGGTGAGCAGAACACTGTATAGATAACTGGCCGGCAGGATCTGTCTTCCAAACATGATCAGATCTACCTCCGCAGTCAAAATCACATATCGGTGGAGGAGGATGCCCAAGCCCGCTCCCACAGCTGTGCCTATGATGGTGAGCAGGATATTTTCCCTGTAGACATAGGCCGCGGTCTCCATGTCAAAAAAGCCCAGGACTTTAAGGGTTGCAAGTTCCGCCTTCCTCTCCGCGATATTAATGTTGTTCAGATTATATAATACTACAAAAGCCAGTAGTCCGGCAGATACAATTAAAACAAACACAACAATATTCAGATTGTTCAGCATGTCGTTCATCTCTTTCTCAAAATCCGAAGTGAAGGAAACAGATGCAGCTCCGTCCTGTTTCAGCAGGCCTTTTCCGAGATTAGTTTCTGTTTTATCAGATCTGTCCTTGTTTTTTAAAAGAATCTGATTGTACTCCGGCTTTTCTTCATATAGCTTCTGGTATAACTTTTTGGACATATAAACATTGTGGCGCATATAATTCTCTGTGATATGCTCTACTTTTGCTCCAACCGACTTTGTTTCTCCTTCCTTGATCGTGACGGTATCTCCTTCTTTTATGCCCAGGAGGGTGCATACTTTTTCCGTAAGGATCACACCGCTGTCAGAAAGCCGATATTTCTCCCCGGACATCCGGTCCTTAAACCGGATATAAGCCGAAAGTTCTTTCGCATCTTCCGGAACAAACAGAGAAGCCGACTTGCGGTCCCCGCCAAACTCCACATCCACAGAGACATTGTGGATTTTGGTGCTGTTCCGTATTGTATGCTGTTTTTGTATCCAAGATGCAATTTCCTGCTCCTTTTTTACAGACAGATTATCTTCCAGGGTAACCGATGCATCATAGGTCATAATATTTTGATACTGATTTTTTGATATGGCAAAAATAGAATCTTTCAATCCAAAACCGACGAGCAGCAGCGCCATACATCCGCCGATCCCGAATATGGTCATAAAAAACCGCTTTTTATACCGGAACAGGTTTCTTAACGTGGATTTCCACGTAAAGTTTAAATGCCTCCACAGAATTCCGATCTGCTCCAGCAAGATCCGTTTGCCCTCCTTCGGCGCCTCCGGGCGCATCAGCTGCGCCGGTTTTTCCCTCAGCTCCTTATAGCAGGCAAATATGGTGGCTCCAAGCGTAATGCACACAGAAGCCGTGGATGCCGTCAGTGCAAACCTGGTCTCAAACGGATGTTGTACCGGACCGATCCCCGTATACATCATAGAATATGCCTCTATAATGATCTTGGGGAGAATTGTCTCTCCCACAAGCACACCCGCGATGCTTCCGCCTGCCGTGGCAAGCAGGGCATACAATCCATACTTCTTTGCCACATAGAAACCTGTGTATCCCAGAGCCTTTAAAATGCCGATCTGGGTCCTCTGTTCCTCCACCATCCTGGTCATAGTCGTCAGACTCACCAGTGCGGCTACCAGGAAGAAAATCACCGGAAATACTTCTCCGATCGCCCCGATTCTTTCGGTATCCCCTCCGTATTCCACGTAAGACTGGATCCTGTTCCGGTCCAGCACATACCATTTAGGCATCTTTATATCATTAATCTCTTTCCGGGCATCGCCGATCTTTTTCTTTGCCTTGGCAAACTTGCGGTCCGCCTTCTTTTTGGAAGATTTATATTCTTTCTCTCCCTTTTCAAGTTTTTTTCTGGCGTTTGAGAGCTCTTCTCTGGCATCCCGAATTTTCTGTTCACCGCTTTTCAGCTCTTTTTCGTTCTGTCTCAGCAGAGCGGCAGAACGATTCAGCTTTTGTTTATTCGCCTTCAGTTCTTTTTTCCCTTTAGCCAGTTCTTTTTTGGAAGCCTTTAGGACAGCCTCCTCTCTGGACAGTTCTTTCTTTGCCTGCTCAAATTTCATCTGCATTTCCGGAGGAATCTGCCCCATGACACCTGCCTGCTGCATCTGTTCTCTCAGCTGTTCTTTCGCTTCAAAGAACTGTTTTTCTGCCCTGGCAAGCTTTTTTTCATTGGCCTTGATCTCTTTCCCGGCCTTTGCAAGCTGCTTCTTCCCGCTGTTATAGCTCTGCCATCCTTTTTTTATTTCTTTTTTACCCCGCGAAATCTCAGTCTCCTGGGTTGTGATCTCCCTCTCCCCGGTGTTTATATCATTTTTGGCGTCTACCAGTTTCTTTTTCGCTTTGACAAGCTCTTTATCCGCCTTTTTCTTTTCTTTTATATATATGTCTTCTGCTTTCTTTACTTCCTTTTTGGCCTCATCCTTTATTTCTTTTTGTCTGGCCTCACAGCGGCTGTCGGAAATACCCCTGATCTTTTTTTCTGTTTTCTCTACGATATTGTCGTAATCGTCCGTATATGCGGTCTTCTCTGCCGCTCCTTTCACAGTGATATACAAATCCGTGTAGACATCCAATTTGAAATTTTCTTTCCGCACCACGGCAAAACCGCTGATCTGCCCATTTCCTATGGTTGCCGTTCCCCTGTCCCTGGAAAGGTAATATGAGGAACTTCCCACTCCGACTACTCTGAGTTCTGATTTTTTTAATGTCTCCCCGATATCTTCATCAGTTCCCGAAGACACTGTGATCGTATCGCCGACTTTAATATCCGAATGTTCCATCAGATAAGAATCGATCAGGCACTCGCCATTCGTTTCGGGCATCCTGCCCTCTGTGACTTTGATCTGGTTGAGCCGGCCGGTCGCCGCCATGACTTTTAAGACCATCTCTGTGTCATTCAATTTACAGATCGTATCCACAGAGCAGCTTGGCTCCGCCACGGAAACCCCGGAAATTTCTCTGACCGCCTTTACATCTTTATCTGTGATACCCATGGTGCCAAGGACCCTTAGATCCATGAGCCTGCTCTCGTCAAATTGGGCATCTGCGGTTAACTTCATATCAGGCTCTGTAACCCGGACCCCTGAAAAAAATGCGACTCCCAGGGCTACAATAAAAAAAATGGACAGAAACCTGGGCAGTGTTTTTCGGACCATCATAAAATTGTCTTTATGAAGCGCTTTCTTCATGTGACCCACCTACCATTCTATCGTGTCTACCGATTTAGGTTCCTTATTGATCCACATGTCATGTACTTTTCCGCTCTTGATCTCGATTACACGGTCTGCGATCGGGGCGATCGCAAGATTGTGAGTGATGACGATCACGGTCTTATTTCTCTCCCGGCATGTATCCTGCAAGAGTTTCAAAATAGACTTTCCTGTCTTATAGTCCAGCGCCCCGGTTGGCTCATCGCAGAGCAGGAGCTTTGGATTTTTGGCGAGGGCCCTGGCAATGGAAACCCGCTGCTGTTCTCCTCCGGAAAGCTGGGCAGGGAAATTAGACAGGCGCTCAGAGAGTCCCACATCCGAGAGAATCTGCTCCGCATCCAGCGGATTTTTGCTGATCTGAAGGGCCAGCTCCACATTTTCCAGCGCCGTCAGGTTGGGCACCAGATTGTAAAACTGAAATACAAATCCGATGTCATTTCTCCGGTACTGGGTCAGCTGTCTCCTTGAATACTTTGCGATATCATTTCCATCTACAAAAACAGAACCGGAGGTGACTGTGTCCATCCCTCCCAAAATGTTCAGAATCGTCGTCTTTCCGGCGCCGCTGGCTCCTATGATAACGACAAATTCTCCCTCACTGATGGTAAAATTAATCCCATCCACGGCCTTGGTAACGACCTGTCCCGTCTGATATATTTTCCTCACTTCTTCCAACCGAATAAAACCATCCATATGCAGTTCCCTCCGCTATCCGAGATACATAAATTTTAACATATTTTTGCCCAAATTAATACCTAAATGCGCTGCTGCAGCCCGATGAGGGCGGATTTCTCATGTTTTTAGGATTGTGGGAACACAAAGTGCGGAACAATCCGCAGGTATCCAGGGGTTAAAATATATTTTGACCCCAACATCATTTGATATGTTATGACGAAGTCTATAAAACGTATGTCTGGTATATAAAATTTGAAAGGACTGGCAGCTTATGATCACTAAAGATGACCTGAAATTTTATCGTGAACCTCATCGTGTTCTGGAAAAAGGAGAAGATTATATGTATCTCCTTCCTCATCCGGCACTGCGGGATTGGATTTCAAGTTGCACTGTTACCTTCCCCGGCAATGACATGATCTCAAATCATTACACCGTCATCCCCATGGGTACGCAACTCTGGTATGTTCATGTGATGAGACCAGAATGATCGGCCGGTTTATATGCATTTTTTCCAGCCTGGTCCGCATCAATACAGCATCACCAATGCCTGTAATTTATCCGGGTTTTATGATCTGCCTAACTTTATCCACGATTTTAAATCTGTATGCAAAATTTCTCCACAGGAATGCCGTCGTGAGATGTCCCATTTTTACAGCGAGATTGCCAAATTCTGATCTATAATGTAGGTACAAAGCAGAAAGGAGAAAATATGATATACGGCAGTACGTTGATTTAGGTGTCTGACATGGAAAGATCAAAAAATTTTTATGAGAAGGTAATGGACAAACGGTAGAAATGGATCTGGAGTTTCTCCATGGAATCAAAGAATATCCTTGGGGCCAGTGTGTTATGCAATTTTACGATTATGACAAATATATCGTAGAGGTAGCATTGAGTATGTAGAGCGTTGCAAAACGTTTTGAGTTTCTTATGAAATTAAAGAAGCTCAATGCCTTATAATGATTTCTATTTATTGTAAAAATAATTCTAGTACAACTCTTGTTTTTATTTTGGTCCTATGTCAAGATTTAGTACAAGTTAAAATGAGAAATTTATCCTCATCTTAACTCGCCAAAAGCAATCCGTCTTTCTAGTAAAAAACACTACATGCGGTTTAAAAAATGGATTTTACCTGCCAATGGTATTATTTGTGATAATATTTATGTTATTACAGGCATTCATACATGCTTTTGATGTCAACAAGATACACGCGTTATTGGCTTTGGAACTGATTCATTTTGGGATTTCACAGATGATGAGGAAAATGGTGAATATTATTGGTCTGATGCATTACACGTAACCTGACTATATATAGGTTTAAATTAACAAATGACTTAATTATTTTATCTCTATAAAGAATGATTTATTTCTGTAAAAAATAAGGAGTATCCAATTTGAATACTCCTGCTTTCTTTTATGATATCACCCTTGAGATGTGAACTGCCAGATACCCTATTTCTTCTTCCGTTATGGTTTTTTGAATGGTGCTTTCGATATATCGTTGTATCTGTCTTGCACAACTTAATTCTTTTGGCAGTTTTTCTTTGATATGTTCGTAAAACATCACGCCCTGGTCATCCAGCATTTTATCTTCAAATAGTCTTTGAAGGAAAAACTGGATATGAATGACCAGACGTGTATAATTCATAGAATTAACATCTAATTTCTTCTGAAAAGTCATCTGGATAATATTAAAAATGTTTTTCTGCATTTTGATTCCCAGAATTGTATTGCCCATATCTTTCTGTCCCGACTGAGCATTTACAAGATGAAAAGCAATATTCCCTGCTTCCTCCTCCGGAAGTTCAATGGACAACTCCTTATTTAAAAAGGCTAATACTCTTTCACTGACCTGATATTCCTTTGGATAAAACTGTTTAATTTCCCAAAGCATCCTGTTTTGAAGCACAATATGATTGTTATATCTTTCCAGAGCATAAATCAAATGATCAAACAAGGTAACAAAAAGCTGTTCATTTAATTCTTTTTCCGACCACAGATTTGCAAGACGAACTGCTTCCTGAACTGTTTCTACGTACTCCTTCGGTGCTTCTTCCAAAAGACTCATGTAATTTTTTGTATTTTCTTCTTTTAATACATATACTTTCTCTATGTCCGACTCTACCAATTCCTTGCCCACAGTATTGGTAAAGCGAAGCCCTCTGCCCATGACGATATGCTCTCTTCCCTTTTCATCGGATACCAATATCAAATTGTTATTTAATATCTTTTTCACAATCATGTTCTTCGTTCCTTTTATACGTCTTTTTTCCTATTCTACAGGCTTTTCCCGTTTTCGGCAATCACTTTCTGATACCAGAAAAAACTATCTTTCGGATACCGTTTCATCTCCTTTAAGTCAAATTCCTCTCTGTCCACATAGATAAAACCATATCTTTTCTTATATCCCTGATGAGTACTGACGACATCAATCGCTGCCCACGGACAATATCCAATCATTTCTACTCCGTCTGCAATGGCCAGTTTCATCTGAATTAAATGCTTTTTCAGAAAATCAATTCGATAATCATCATGTATTTTCCCATCTTCCAGAATATCCGGTGCTCCGATTCCATTTTCTGTTACCAGAATAGGAAGATGATAACGCTCATATACCTTTCTTAAGGTGTAACGGAAGCCTACAGGATCGATTACCCATCCATATTTTGTTTTATCCACATAGGGATTTTCTTCCGGTCTGTATACCCCCTGTTCTCCCAGCATAATCTGCTGGTCTCCTGCCCGCGCGGCCACATCAGAACTATCATTTCTGCTTGCTCCAATGGTAGCGGTAGAATAATAATTCATAGCAATAAAATCCGGATCTGCGTCTTTTAGAATTTCCATATCTCCTGGCAAAATCTCAGGAGCGATTCCCCGATCTTTCATATAAGAAAACGCCAGTGGATGATAGGTTCCAAACACAGGGACATCAGCGAAGTTCCAGCACCGAATCGACACCCAGTTATGGGCAGCGATTGCGTCTTCCGGTCTGCATGAAGCAGGATACATAGCAGTAAGATTTAAAGCCGGTCCAATTTTTCCATTCCGCACCATTTTATGAAACAGCTTCATAACTCTGGCCTGCGCCAGCATCATATGATGATTTTGCTGGTAAAGCTCCTTTTTGGTAGGAAGAGTGCCTCCTTTTGGCAAGCCGATTGCTCCCGGATGCAAAATCATTGTATTTTGTTCATTAATTGTAAGCCAGTAAGTAACTTCTCTGCCGTAGATTTCAAACAAAACCCTGGCATACTCTACAAAAGCATCTACAGTTTCCCGTTTATTCCATCCACCCTGTTCTTCCAGACAATAGGGCAGATCAAAATGATACATGGTTACAACAGGCTCTATTTTATATTTTCGACATTCGGCAATGATATTTTTATAATAATCCACTCCCGGCTGATTGATTTTCCCTGTACCTTCCGGTAAAATCCGGGTCCAGGCAATGGAGAAACGATATGCCTTAAGCCCCATTTTGGCAAACCACTGAATATCCTCTTTATAGCGGTGATAATGATCACTGGCTATTCGAAAACCCGCTGTATCTTTTGGATGTTCATACATATCAATAATAGAAGGACTTTTTCCATCCTCCAGGACAGCTCCCTCTACCTGATAGGCAGAGGTTGAAGCTCCCCATAAAAAATTTTCAGGAAAATTCGTTTTAGTATTATAAATCATTTTTCTTACACCCTTTATGCTATTACATGAATGAATTCTTCTGTCAGATTAATTTCTCCTTCTCTGATTGGAACAATCTCTTTATAGTTGTCTGTGTTTCCAACCAATACAGGAGTCACTGTCTCATATCCTGCTTTTTTAATCTCTTCTATATTAAATTCCAGCAGTTTTTCTCCCTTTTTGATCCTGTCTCCAGCATCCTTAACTGCAGTAAATGGTTTTCCTTCCAGATTTACAGTATCAATTCCAACATGGATCAAGAGTTCCATTCCATCATCACTTACTAAACAAATAGCATGTTTTGTATCAAAAACAGAAGCAATTTTTCCATCAAAAGGTGCATAAACACATCCTTCCTCCGGTACGATCGCAGCTCCTTTTCCTAAAATGCCATTGGAAAATACTTCATCAGGAACTTCTTCTAATGGAATCACTCTTCCTTTGATTGGCGCGTAGACAATCTCACCTTTTATTTCACTCTTTACAGTAACATCCTGCAATTTTTCTGATTCAGAAGAAATGTTATCCTTCACCGGACTCTCCTCTTCAGGATCATCAAATCCAAGAATCCAGGATGCCGCAAAACCTGCTGCAAAAGAGATAACAATTGTAATCAATGCATGTACCACATTCATTGGATTTTCCCCAATAAATGCCGGAACTGCTGCCAGTCCCGGAGAGACAAAAGAGTATCGAACCAGTCCGGAAAGACCTGCATAGATTCCACCGATTCCACCGCCGATCATAGAAGCAATAAATGGACGTTTTAATTTCAGATTCACTCCATAAAGACAAGGTTCTGTAATACCCATCACACCTGTAAAACCGGAAGAAGATGCCAACTGTTTTAACTGTCTATTTTTTGTTTTTACTGCAACAGCCAGTGCAGCAGCACCCTGTGCAATGTTTGATGCCAGCATACCAGGACCGTTGACTGTCTCAAATCCTACATTTGTAATCTGCACTGTTGCAATTGGTGTCATAGCCCAGGCTGTTCCTGTCAGAACAAGGAATGGTTGGAAAGCACCCATCAGCATTGGAATCAGCCAGCTTGCTTTTCCATTAATAAAATCTGCTCCTGCCTGTACCATATCATTTAACAGATTACCAAATGGCCCAACAATCAATAAACCAATTGGAATTGAGACAAACATAATAATCAACGGTTTTATAAAAAATTTGATTATAGATGGAGAATATTTCTCTGCAAATTTTTCTACATAAGACAGAATCCATACACCTAAAATAATAGGAATCACAGAATAGGAATAATCTACCAGAGTGACCGGAATTCCAAAGAAACTGATTGCTTCCCCTGCTGCCACGAAACCGCTCCAGGTTGGATGAAGCAAGGCGCAAGCCATAGTCATAGCGAGAATAGGGCTGCAGTTAAATTTAATTGCAGCTCCATATGCTAAAAGGACCGGCATGAAATAAAATGGAGCATCTGAGATAAAATTAATGATTCCATAAGTAGTGCCAGTTGTATCAACCAGATTCAGCAGTACTAAAATAGAAAGGACTGCTTTCATCATACCTCCTCCGATTAATGCCGGAATGACAGGAGTAAAGGTTGTAGAGATCACACTGATAATTCTGTTAACTATGCTTCCCTTGTCTTCTTTCTTTTCCTCTTTTCCATTAGAAGCTGCCTGATCTCCCATTTCATCTACAATCACGCGAAACGTAGTCTGGACCTCATTTCCGATGACAACCTGAAATTGTCCTCCTTTATCTACGACGTTGATTACTCCAGGTGTATTTTCAATCCTTTTTAAATCTACTTTATTTTTGTCGTAAAATTCAAATCGCAGTCGGGTTGCACAGTGTGTCAGTCTGCTGATATTATCTTTTCCTCCCACTAGCTTAATTAACTCATGGCCTAATGCCTTGTAATCCATAAAAACTCTCCTTTTCTTTTTTCCTCTCTGTATAAACAACCGCGGACTCGTTTATACAAAAAAAGACCAAGCAGCAATAAAGCCTTATCTAAGACTCTATTCCAAACTTGGTCTTGCCTGCATTACCAGTAACAGCCATAGCTATTCTTTTTTCAACAGCGATATAATAACAAATTTTTTATCCATATGCAAGTATGAATTTATACAAAAATCCCTTAGGTATTTTGGTCACTTTTCACATATTCCTGTCTAACTGATTTTCTTCCCATTATGTCAAACACTAAATCCTTATTTTTAGGCTTTTTCCTACATTAGTTGCTTCTTAAAAACTATATAAATTTTTGATTATCTTTTCATAAGTTGGCAAATGTCGGTTTAGCCTGTATTTATGGGCTTTACCGACGTTTTTTGTTTTTGGAGTTTCAACGTAGTAGCCAACCTGCGAATCTTTCAATAGCTGATGGTCTACATTGATTATCCTGATTTCAAAATCCAGATTGTCAGTCAGTCCGCAGCAGTTAATTTCCAAACGTACACGAATTGCGGTTTACCGTTTGCGTCCATGTATTTGTATGCGTATCTTCCGTCTTTTCTCTGACATGATATAAAGCTCCTTTCCATACTGGAATGAGCCGTAATACGATATATGTATATTATACCATATTTTCGGCTTTTTTCATCATATTACGACCAGAGAATCAATGATTTTTTACTCTGGCAAGCTCCACAGGACTTTCACCTTTCCCATTCTGATGGGTGAACCGTGTCATACGGGTGTATCATTATCCAGATATACAGGTCATAGCTGCAACCTTTCCAACAGTTGCCTGCGGAACATTACAGGAATCGCTCACTTTATCTCAAAAGGTCATGGCGTGCAATTTCCGCTGGCTCGCTGCATATCGAACGTATCTATCTGCTTTATTCAGTTGTCAAAGAACTCTTGACTGTGATTGCCAGTCTATGAAAAACCACTATCTGAATAATGGACTTTCATAGATTGACAAGTGGAGCAAAAAAAGGGGGCTCCGCCCATCAGAATGGTTAAATTACAATAATCTCAAAGTTTGCAATCATATCCATGACCGCCGCCTGTATTCTGCCTTTCAATTCAGAACCCACCACCATGTAGACGTTTTCATATTCGTCATACAACTGGTGTAAGCTCAACTTTGATATGTACCCATCATAGAATTTTAAGATTTTCTGTATGGCAGCTTCATCACCATCGGTAGCCGCCACAATCACAGCAAAGGGTATGTGTCTTTGGTTGTTATCCGCGGTTATTCCTCCATCATTTTTCTTAATTCTTCCAGAATACTTGTCCTGTGACGGTAAACAGTGGTGCGTAACACGTTTATAAGCTCTCCGATTTCTGCGTCAGACATATCCATAAAGTATGACAACAAAATGATATTGCGTTTTTTCTCTGGTAAACATTTGAGTGCTTTGCTTAACTGGTCGTCAGATACTTGGACTTCCATGCCAAGAAGATTGAACGCTGTATAATCGCTGGAATATCTGTCATAAATGCCAGCCTTATTCAATTCCAAATCCGAAATTTCAGAGAATGGAACTTCATGTTGCAAGCGTCTTGAAATATCACGTTTATACTTCAACGCTGCTCCTTTCATGACTTTTTTCGTAAGGCAATCAAACTGGTCCTATGTCAAGATTTAGTACAAGTTAAGATGAGGATAAATTTCTCATTTTAACTGAGAGTGTGAAACTTTTTCTGTAAAATAGAACTTAGAAGGTTCTTCTATGATAAAATAAAAATCATAGGAGGGCCTTTTATTATGGCAAGAGAAAAGAAACCCGTACACAGAGTACAAATGACGGAAGGGAAACGCAGCATAATCCATCAGCGCCTGGAGGAATACGATATCCAAACTGCTGAAGACATTCAAGATGCCCTAAAAGCTCTCCTTGGCGGAACCATCAAGGGCAAGATCGGAAATCTACTTTTGAACCACAAGTGGTGAAAAACGGCAGAAAGACATTTCTGATATTGACCAAAAGATCATTTCCATGTATGCAAAAGGAATGACGACCCGGCAGATATCAGAAACCATGGAGGAGATCTACGGCTTTGAAACCTCGAAAGGATTTATCTCTGATGTCACAGACAAGATCCTGCCCCAGATGGAAGACTGGCAAAACCGGCCGCTGGATGAAGTCTATCCAATCCTTTATATTGATGCCATCCACTATTCTGTCCGTGACAATGGCGTGATCCGTAAACTTGCCGCCTATGTCATTCTTGGGATTAATGCGGAAGGGAAGAAAGAGGTACTTACGATTCATGTTGGAGAGAATGAAAGCTCAAAATACTGGCTGTCTGTTTTGAATGAGCTGAAAAACCGGGGCGTAAAGGACATCCTTATCATCTGTGCGGATGGTCTTACCGGAATAAAGAAGGCCCTTGCAGCCCTTGAGCGTGTGACAGAGAGATGGGCACCCAAATATCCGAATTCGATGAAACGCTGGAAGGACAACTGGGATGCTGTTTCTCCAATCTTCAAGTTTTCAGCAACCGTCAGGAAGGTGATATACACTACCGATGCCATTGAATCACTGAACTCCACTTATCGGAAGCTGAGCCGCCAGAGAAGCGTATTCCCAAGTGATACGGCGCTGCTGAAAGCACTGTATTTAGCGACATTTGAGGCTACAAAGAAATGGACGGTAACGATGCGGAACTGGGCACAGGTGTATGGGGAGTTACGCATCATGTACGAGGGACGACTTCCAGATTAATTCAAAGACGGCCTAAAAACGGGCGGATTTACCGCCTGCTGTTGACATGTTTTTTGTAACTGTTATATATAAAGCAGGGGCGAAAAGCCTGTTGTTCAAGACTTTCGCCCTTCATTATCATCGAAGAATCTTATTTACAGACTTTTTTTATAGTCTCTTTTAACTTGTACTAAATCTTGACATAGGACCAACACTTGTTTTTATTTATCTTTTGCGATATATGCGGCTGTTATTGCGGAACATAATTTCAATACAACACTTGTTTTTATTTATCAGTTATGCCGATTTCGCAGAACTCATTTTAGACCTATTTCAATACAACACTTGTTTTTATTTATCGCTACACTGCTCCCAGTTTGCACATGAGAAGCATTTATTTCAATACAACACTTGTTTTTATTTATCGAACCTTGGGACATATCATACCTAAGTTTTCCCCTCGATTTCAATACAACACTTGTTTTTATTTATCGACAATATCCCACGGGTCAAGCCGGGGGTCTCCGAATTTCAATACAACACTTGTTTTTATTTATCATTTACACAAAAGAAGAATACTTATCATATAACTAATTTCAATACAACACTTGTTTTTATTTATCCCAAGATCGCGCAAAACATTAAATATGTATGTAAAATTTCAATACAACACTTGTTTTTATTTATCTTATTTACCAAAGTAATCCGGTGGCAGTAGCACAATTTCAATACAACACTTGTTTTTATTTATCCGTCAGGAGAAAAAAGATATGGATGAGGCATATCGGAATTTCAATACAACACTTGTTTTTATTTATCTTAATACGGCCCCAATTCCTGAGTTTTCTGTTAGAATTTCAATACAACACTTGTTTTTATTTATCAACAGCTGAATGAAGCAAAAAAAGCATACTTAAAATTTCAATACAACACTTGTTTTTATTTATCGCAAAGAGAATATTGAGATCGTCGAATCACAATAATTTCAATACAACACTTGTTTTTATTTATCTGTGGTTAAAAACGACAGAGGACTTCCATACTTCCTATTTCAATACAACACTTGTTTTTATTTATCTTTTCTTTCGCCCAATTACGGAAGATCTTTTCTACCATTTCAATACAACACTTGTTTTTATTTATCAGATGAAATGGAAGAAAAATCATACAAAAAGAAGAATTTCAATACAACACTTGTTTTTATTTATCGGCCGTGGCCGCTTGGTCGTACTTGATCTTTGATTATTTCAATACAACACTTGTTTTTATTTATCAAGTGGAGAATTTGTCACAATACTGAAAGGAGGAATATTTCAATACAACACTTGTTTTTATTTATCATTCTCTTATCCCACGCCTCTTCAGTTGTCTCTATGATTTCAATACAACACTTGTTTTTATTTATCCTTGGACTGGGATCAAATACAAAAGAATCGTTGCTAAATTTCAATACAACACTTGTTTTTATTTATCAATCTTCGATTTTACATAACCATGCACATCCTGATATTTCAATACAACACTTGTTTTTATTTATCATGCAGAAATATGGCGTTCCGGCATCCCGTGTGATTATTTCAATACAACACTTGTTTTTATTTATCAATATGAATAATTTAAAAGATTTAAAAGAGATACTATTTCAATACAACACTTGTTTTTATTTATCAGAGATGGAACTATACGGTTATAAGCCGGAAAGTATATTTCAATACAACACTTGTTTTTATTTATCCAACGTATTTCCGCCATTCCTTATTTCCATTATAGTCATTTTTCCTGATAAATTCAACGTTTCTCTGAATTTTTCCCAACCGTTTCTGTTTTTCCGGTATTTTCTTTCAAACCGGCTACCAACCGCCATGTTAAGCGGTCTCCCGGCATTTCGTATCTTTTTCAGGTTGGGAAAACCAATAAAAGCCGCCCATCCGGCAGCCTTTATTCTCCACTATCTAAATTGATTTGTCTCAGGATGATATTCATAACCGATACCCGAAAGTTTTGCACTGATCTCCCCTGAGTCCACACACAGACTCTTGCACAGTTCCTCGAAACTGTCATAATAGTCCCTGAGCTGTGTGTTGATGTAGCTTAACAGTATCACCGGATCATTCGGCAGCATTTCTTTTCCTCCTTACTTATGTCACAACCAAAAAAAAGCAGTGTTCTTTTCCAAATTCGTAATAAATCTTTTGTTCTTCAATATGATGAATCACATAAATCAGCCCAAAGCCATGTTCCGTCAACCAGCGTTCCATGGCTCTCCATATTTCTTTATCTTCCTGCGCTTCGGCAATCAACGTCTCTGTCCCCTGCTCCCGGTCACAATAATACAGCTTCATAAGCAGGCACCTCCTTTAACTCCTTTTTAAGAAGAATGCATAGGATACCAATATACTGACGGCAAATACGAATAAATCCATGATCAGCATATCTTTCTTTAACACGGCGGTATATGCGTCAAACAATCCTCTGATAGCCACACAGCCCAAACCGGTCCCCACGGCCAGGCGGAGCCAGTAATATCTGATATGCCTGTACATAAACCGAAACATCAGAAGGCCGTAGATCAGATTCGGATAAATTAAAAGCTTATAGTGCTCCTCCACTTTTTCGCTGACCGGAAACAACCACCAGAGAAATTCCGGTCTTCCAATCCAGTCATAGATAAAATGCCAGAGGCTGCCCACCACAGCCGTAAACAGAATGCCTCCAAGGATAAACTTTTTGGTTTTAGTCATAACCATCCCTCCTTTGGGATAGTATATGCAAACTTTTGGTTCTCATCCTGCAACGGCCCGTCCAGCAAAAACCACAAGGACAGAAAACAGCACACTCAGTACGACATATAAAATACCTTCACTCACTCTTCCCTCTGAGACAAGGGTCCCTGTCTCAAGAGCAAACGTAGAAAATGTAGTGAATCCTCCGCAGAGTCCAGTCTTTAAAAACAGGATCAGATTGGGATTTTGGGCCGGTATCTTTCCCGTCCACCCGGCGATCATGCCAATCACAAATGCTCCCAGCACATTAATCCCCAAAGTGACCACAGGAATCCTTATCTGCGCCGATACCGGGATCAACCCAAGAAGATAGCGGAAGACTGCGCCGAGAAATCCTCCCAGACCTACAAATACACACTGAATCATGTATTATTCTCCTTTGAATTCTTCTGTTGTCATAATCTCTCCGGTATCCGTATTCATCACATACCCGAATATCTTAATGTCGTCCGGAATCAGCGGATGCGTGCGCAGAAGTTCCACAGTCTCATTGACAGAGTCGGAAACACAGTCAAATCCTGCAAGCCAGGAATCAAAATCAATGCCGCAGTGTCTGATGAAATTAATCTTGTCTTCTTCTATCCCCCGGTCGATCATGTGCTGGATCATGCCATCGCTGTTCATATGCCCAACACCGCAGTCTGTATGGCCGATGACCATGACCTCCTCGATCCCCAATTCATAGACTGCGATTAAAAGACTTCTCACCACACTTCCAAACAAATGATTGGTGACTCCTCCTGCATTTTTAATGATCTTTACATCCCCGTTTTTTAAACCAAGGGCTGCCGGAAGCAGTTCCGTAAGCCTGGTATCCATACAGGTTAAGATCGCAATCTTTTTGTCCGGATATTTGCTTGTCTTGTACTGTTCATACATCTTATTTTTCACAAATACCTTGTTATATTCCAAAATATCTTCAATCATTTTTTCGTCCTCTCTTGTCTTTTATCAAATCCGCCGTGCTTCCCTTACAGGCTCTCAAATAATCTGCAGGATTAAGCTCCACCTGTGTTCCCCGCTTTCCGCCGCTGACGATAAGTGTCTCCAGATTCTTCACGCTCTCATCCACCACAGTGCGGTAGGCCTTTTTCATCCCTATGGCGGTGCAGCCGCCTCTTATGTAGCCTGTGACTTTGTTTATATCCTTTACGTGAATCATTTCCACTGATTTTTCGCCCACGGCTTTAGCTGCCTTTTTTAAGTCCAGCTCCTCGGCAATGGGAATGACAAACACAAAATATTGCCTGCTCTTTCCCTCCGTGACCAGCGTCTTAAACACCTTATCATAGGGCTGTCCAAGCATATCCGCAATGGCCACTCCGTCAGTAAATTCTTCACATTCATAGCGGTGGATCTCAAACCTGATTTTTTCTTTCTCCAAAATCCTCATCGCATTGGTCTTCGGCTCTTTTTTTGCCATGTTCCTTCCTCCCAACATTCATAGAATGTATGTTGCTGTCTATTATATCACATTTTTTCAGCAGGACAATAGGGGCCTGAAAGGCGGCATACAGCTCCTGAGCAAAAAAACATCCCGCAAAAATCTGCGGGACGTTTTCAACTCCGGTTATAATGAGTACTATACTAAAGAAAAATTTAAGCTTCTACAAATACATCTTTTCCAAGGCCGCAGATCGGGCAGACCCAATCTTCCGGAAGATCCTCAAAAGCAGTTCCCGGTTCGATTCCCTGACTCGGATCACCTTCTGCCGGATCGTATTCATAGCCGCATGGTTCGCAAAGATATTTTTTCATTGTTATTACCTCCATCTATTAACTTTTTTATATTGTGATGTAGGGGTCAAAAGGTATTTTGACCCCCAGATACCTGCGGATTGTTCCGCACTTTGTGCTCCCACAATCCTAAAAACATTCGAAATCCGCCCTAATCGGGCTGCTTTCTCATGTTTTATGGGTCCCAAAGCCCTGCTTTTTCATACAAGCATGAAACGCATGCCCTTTTGACCCTGGTATCATATTATCTTTCATCTGTGACGTAAGTATACCATGCTGCCCATGATTTTTTCTGTTGCATTTGCAACATTTATATGCCATATTTAAAAAAAGGAGGTTTTTTTATGCAGTACAATGAAAATCCGCTGTTCACAGATATCACATCCAAGGACTGCCTGAAAATGCTGAACTGTTTTCACTCTGAGGAAAAACTGTTTTCTTCCGGTGAAATGATCCATCATTTTTCTTCCCAAAAACCTGTCATGGGCATTCTTCTCTCCGGCACTGCTTCCGTGCTGCGCTATGAATTCAACGGAAGCCGGACCATTTTAGAGAAGCTGGAACCAAACAGCGTGTTTGGTGAAATTCTGGCTTTTCATTCTGAAGAATATGAAGATATTCACCTAAAATGTGATACCGAATGCAGGGTTCTCATGATCGATTATGAGTCTCTTATGAAGCCATGCACCAATGCCTGTGCCTGCCATACACGGCTGATCCAGAATGTCACCTGGCTGATATCGAAAAAAACGATGAGTCTCAGCCAGAGAGTCGAGGTTTTAAGCAAGCGCACCATCCGCGAAAAGTTATATTGTTATTTCATGCAGGAATCCCTGCGGCAGAAATCCAATTTCTTTCATATCCCGTTTACCATGTCAGATTTGGCGGATTATCTGTCCGTAGACCGGAGTGCAATGATGCGGGAGCTGAAAAAAATGAAAGAAGACGGCATCCTTTCCTCTGAAAAAAGAATGGTCCGCCTTCTCCCAGAGCATACTGCGGGTGTTTAATCTTCCAGCGCAGTTTCATATGCTTTTTTTGTCTTTTCGTCGAAACAGATGAATTCAATGCAGTCAAAATCATCTTTGTTTCCGCAGAATTCTTTTATGGTCCTCACCGCAATCGGCGCAGCCTTTGAGAGCGGAAACCGGAACAGGCCCGTGCTGATGGACGGAAAGGTCACATGCCTGCATCCATGCTCTGAGGCCAGCTTAAGACAGCTCTCATAACAGCCTGCCAAAAGCTCTTCCTCGCAGTCGTCTCCGCCTCTCCACACCGGTCCCGGCGTATGGATTACGTACCTGGCCGGGAGGCTGTAAGCCTTTGTGATCTTGGCGTCTCCGGTATCACATCCGCCCAAAGTGCGGCACTCCGCCAAAAGTCCGGGTCCGGCCGCCGCATGGATGGCACCGTCCACACCTCCTCCGCCCAAAAGCGTCGGATTGGCGGCATTGACTATGGCATCTGCCGGAACCTTTGTGATATCACCTAGGGTTATCTTTATCTCCATTTTTCATATCCTTTCTAGCGCGCAGATAAGCCGTAAAGCATAGCTACATAGCAGGCAAAATCTCCAATCCGTTTTCTCTGGTCACCGAGCTGCTTTCTCCATGAAACATCCAGCCCTCTCTGCTCCATCATGCCGCTCAGAAGATTCAATGTGTGTATGACATTATCATGCTTTCTCGTCCTTCCGTCATTGTCCCGCTGACCTTTCCTGATCTGCTTCCAATTTGCCCGGAGGTCCGCATAGACAGTCATTGCACTCAGAGCCAATTCCCAAAATTCTTCAAACTCTTCGTCATCCTCCGGCGAATTCTGAAGGATTGCCTCATAAATCTCCATAGCTTCCTCAAAAGGGAGTGAATTCGGCTGTGTCAGATAATTCTCATATTTTAAATCTTTGTTCATAAAAAGGCTCCTTTCCTCTGCATAACTGCTGATCTGTTCTGCACTTTCCCGGCTGTCTTCCATTGCTTTATATCTCTAGTTTAACTTGCTTTCAGGTCTTTGTAAATCTAAAATCCTTATCTCACCGCATCTTTGATCTGTTCAAGAATCCCTTCCTGTCTTTCGTCAAAAAGGAGGCCTTTATTATATTTATAATAAGGATCACAGCCGTTTTCTTTAATAAATCGGACACTGTAATAATTCACATTCAGCTCCGTGACAAAGACCACCATTTCCTGTCCGTCCCCGAAGGCTGCCTCCATGAAATCAAAGGCATAAAGAAGGGCATTCGATATCTTCTCCACCAGCTGCTCCCTGCTTTCTGTCTCTGCTTTAAACCAGCTTCGAACCGCTTTCGGCTCATCCTGCGGTTTCTCTTTCTTCAAATTTTCAAGGTAAGTTTCCAGTCTCCCGATGACCTTCTTCCATATATGTTCTTCCTCCTTCGCAATCTGCTCGGCTTTCTTTCTCTTCTGAAATTCTGACTCAGCTTTTTTATGTGTTTCCTGCATAGACTCATGCTCCATGTAGTCTTTCAGCCATGAAAAAAGCTCACTTACATAGGCATCTGTTTTCGCATATTCCATGAAAAACTCATTTAATTTTCCGTTCAGCAGATGGACAATGCTGAGCCGCTCGTCAAACGGAGCAAATTTCAGTTTCTCCAGCATGTCTTCCGTGAAAGAACCCTCGAGGATCTCGTCAATTTTATAGTCCTTTCTGTATTTTCTGTAAAGTTCCAAATAATTTGCAAACTCTTTGGCAATCCCTAAATGCCGGATATACTGATAAATCACATCCCGATCAACAGTCTTTCCAAGTCCTTCGTACGCCTTCATAAGGTCGGACAAATCCTCCCATCCCCTGGCAGTCACAAAGGCTTTTCCGTCTACTGTTGTCTCCATCCTGTAAAAATGATTTTTCCGGATCTCAAGGTAAGCCATGACAGCAGGATGGATTCCTGCTCTGTATGCATATTCCTTCCAGACATCATAGTCTGCTTCCACATCGATCAGTTTGATCCTGTCCAATGTCACCACATCAAACTCCCTGACAGACTTATTGTATTCCGGTGGATTCCCGGCCGCCACGATGACCCATCCCTCCGGTACCTTCTGATTTCCAAAGGTCTTGCACTGCAAAAACTGCAGCATGGTGGGCGCCAGCGTCTCAGAGACGCAGTTGATCTCATCAATGAATAAGATGCCCTCCTCAAGACCGGTCTGTTCTATTTTTTCATATACCGAAGCTATGATCTCGCTCATAGTATACTCTGTCACGGAATATGTGACATCTCCATAGGTTTTTTCTTTAATGAACGGAAGCCCAACGGCACTCTGTCTTGTGTGATGGGTGATCGTATAAGCTACCAGCCCAATGCCGCATTCCTTTGCAATCTGTTCCATAATCTGTGTCTTTCCGATCCCGGGAGGCCCCATCAAAAGAATCGGCCTCTGTCTTAACGCCGGTATCCGGTATTCCCCGTACTCATTTTTATTTAAATACGCTTCCACAGAATCTTTAATTTCCTGTTTCGCACGTTTAATGTCCATAATCTTCTCCTTCAAACTCTTCTTCGCAAACAATCAGTTTCATCGCCCACGGCGGTACGTGGGCATCCTCGTATTCTTCTTCCATGAAAATAAAAGCAGTCTCAAACGGCGGCTTTTTCTTCGGATAAATCCCCTGCCCGTCTGTAAAATACAAAACTCCCTTGAGACTGTAAAATTCTCCTTCTTCCATGAGCTTTACTATATACTCAAATGCCGGGCGGAAGTCTGTACCGCCTTCCCCTTTGAGCTCCAAATGTTCCATATATTCTTTCAGCTCTTTTTTATCACGGATCTTTTTATCTTTCTGGATTTTTTCATCACATTGAATGATATGGATGTTGACCTTTTTAAGAAATGTTTCTTCTTCCTTTAAAATGCCATAGGTCTCTTCCAAAAACTTCTTTACCAGTTCACCGGAACAGGACATGGAGGTATCAATGACGATCGCAAATTCTTCTACTTTTTTTACTTCTTTCCACTCCTGTGGCTCCACTAACGGCATGTTTCCGTACATACGAAGCCCGTAGGTGTAGAACACATAGTCAAAAGAATCCTCGTCCACACCGATTTCCTCTCTCAGCACCGCAAATTTTTTCAGAAATTCCCGGTAATCATACCTCTCCCTGTTTTCGATCTGCATCTGCCGGACCATATCTCCCGCGTCCGCAGACATCTCCTGGGAAAATGTCTCCATATCCAGTTCCATCTTTTCACTGATGTCCTGCCACTGGTTCCGGATCTCCTGCTGCATCTTTGGCTGGTCTTTCGCCGGCCAGAAGCTGTGGCTGTCCATGACAAACTCTTCCCCGATGCGCTTTATTTCCTGTTCTGTAAGCTCCCATTCCTTGATCCTTTTGTAGATGCCTTCCGCCGTCAGCACCTTCAGTTCTTTCCTGAGACGTTTATAAATATCTTTTCGGAACACAGTGCCATATAAAGAAACCGACGCGGTCTTCCACTGGTCGATCACGGATTCGACAGCAATATCACAGCTGATGTCCCACAATTCTTTTTCCCTGTTTTTCTGTCCGGTCAGATGATGAAAAAGGCAGTGCAGTACCAAATGGAGATACATCCGGTTCACCATTCTTCTGTCCTGTACATACAACTTTGCCAGATACCCCTGATGAAAGTATATAACCCTGCCGTCAGAGGCGATTCTCTCTGCGTCTGCATGGCATATATAAAAAAAGCTGCTCAATGCCAGATCCATGAACCTCATGTGCAGATAAAGTTCATCTCTTGAAGCCATGAGGATCTGCTTTCCGGCTTCGGCAAGCCTCTCTGCTTTTTCTGTTTCTTTCTGCATATTTCTCCTAACTATAACTCAAAAATTTTCTTTTTCGGAGGAAACAGGCGCTGCTTTTCATTCATCAGAAAACTCATGATCTCTCCGTCTTTCTGTGAGAATGCCTGCTCTATAGCCGCTTCCATCGCCTTCTCATTCCAGAGACCCTCCTTAGATAAGAACCGCAGTGCTTCCATATCACGTTGTTTGACAAATCCTTTTGCAATATTCTTTGCACGGTCTTTTACATATGTTGTATACTCTTTTCTTGCTTTTTCACTCAGTTCATATGGATATCTGAGCCGTCGGACGGCAATTTCCGATACCAGCTCCGGCCGTTCTTCTATCACTGCAACGGAAAACAGCTGGTCATAGGCCTGATAGTCCACTTCCCTTTTCTGAAAGCACTGACGATACTTATAGCCCGACCCATTAAAATATTTCTCAATGATCCTTGCCGGAGTATTTTCTACCGCCTCTTCATAAAATTCGGGAAAGACCAGCTTTGCTGTCTTTACGGGCCCAGCTTCTGTACAGTAATGCAGGTCGGCATACAGCTCATATCGTATTTCTCCGACGATATCTTTAAGACACGTGCTTTTCCCTTTATTGCAGAAAATCTCCACATGACGGAGCCTGCATCCGTTAAACACTCCGGTTCCGGTGACTTTCAGTGCATCTGAAAAAGTCAGTTTTTTAAGATTGCTGCATCCGTAGAAAGCATATTTACCCAGTTCCTCTATTTCATTAGGTAAATATACCATTTCAATCATGTTCCCGCAGAGCAGTTCACTTTTATCGTCAAAAAATTTGTTATCTGTTACGTCATATATTTCTACATCTTCCTCTTCCTGTTTCTTCCACTGGGAAAATGCATAGTCTCCTAGTATTTTAAAAGGCTGTCCGCCCACAGTGTCCGGAAATGATACAATGCCGTCATTTCCATAACAGCGGATCAGTTTAAGACCTCTCTTTTCTTTCCGGTAATAAAGGGTAAGTCCCATTGCGTCCATCCTTTCCGCAAATTTGTCTGATAATTACAGTCCTATTATACTACATAAGAAAAAAAAGAAAACAGCCTTATTTTGGGGTGATCTGATATGTTATTTACTGAAGTACGGCCTGTCCAGCAATTTCAGTTTTTGACTGAAACAATTTCTCAATTAAAAAGCATTATAAAGATGTACAAAATAAAAATCCGGACATGCCGGATTAAGTAGCTATGGGATATTCATTTCTTACGATATTTTTTCTCTATCACTGTCACATAGACAGCCATAGTCACAATAGCCTCTGCCATGACTTCTAAACTTGAAAACAGAATAAATGGAGAATTTTGCTTTTTTAAAAGGGGCAGCCCCAAAACAATTAGAATTAAACCGAACACACACCATAATTTACCCATCGCGCGGTTATATGATTTTACATTATTTACAGGAAAAACTTCTGCATTCGCCCAAAAACCAAACGCAACTTCCTTCTTTGCGTTGAAAGCATAAATGCCAAGAATAATAAATGAAAGACCTACAAATAACCATATTAAAAATGATATCATTGTTGCGCACTTCCCTCCTGTAAACTGTAATTACACTTTGTTCAAGGGCAGTAAGACAAATTCTCTTAACCATAATAGCAGTTATAATGTAAAAGAAAAAAACGAGAGGCTTCAATATTCAACTCTTGTTATTGTTTATCGGACATTGGGGCAGATGATACCCCGAAGTTTGTCCATTTCAATACAACTCTTGTTATTGTTTATCTCCGCCGCCCACGGATTAATACACGCAGATTTTCCAATTTCAATACAACTCTTGTTATTGTTTATCGTTTTATTTGCTCCACATTCATTCTTTTTATAAGTTATTTCAATACAACTCTTGTTATTGTTTATCGGTAAATAAAAGTGGGTATTTGAAAAGCGATTTATAAATTTCAATACAACTCTTGTTATTGTTTATCTGAAATAGCAAATAGTAAAAACTTTGATCACATGGTATTTCAATACAACTCTTGTTATTGTTTATCTTTGCAACTGTCTGTGTGTCCATGGTCGTTCCATCCAATTTCAATACAACTCTTGTTATTGTTTATCCAACGTATTTCCGCCATTCTTTATTTTCATTATAGTCATTTTCCCTGATAAAATCAACGTTTCCCTTATTTTTTCCCAACCGGCAGCAGTTTTTCAGTTTTGTCTTAAAAATGATCTCTAACCCGTAGTTTTATGCGGTTTCTACGTACTCATAGAATTTACCGGTTGGGAAATTGAACAATTCTTTTAGAAAAATTTATGAAACTTCCCTATTGTACTAGAAAGATCATTGCCGCTGAAACTGCCAATGTCAGCAGTCCTGCGCAGACTGCCAGCAGTAATTTCTGATACGGCCGTTTTCCGGACTCCCGGTATTTCTCTATTTCATCGAGTTTTTTTCCTTCCGTAAAAGCCATGATCTCTTTATACGTCTGAATATCATGTGTCTTCTTCTGTTTCTCAACGCAGCTTGCATAATAAATTGCACAGCCGAAAATCACTAACCAGATCACGATTCCGACCACGTCTCCATAGAAAGAAAGCGGTACTGCCAGCACTGCTGTTGCTACGAGAAGCAAACCGAAGATGAAACTGTCACGATTCCATTTTTTAATATCCTCAGCTTTAATCTGTTCTCTCATCTCTTCCAAATCTCCTTTCACTAAGGTATCAAGAGAAAAATGAAAAAGAGTGCTCAGCAGAAGCAGACTTTTTACGTCGGGATAGTTCTTACCGTTTTCCCAATTTGAAATTGTCTGCCGTGTGACGTATACCTTCTCTGCCAATTCATCCTGTGAGAGATTTGAATCAAGCCTGTATTTCTTTATTTGTTTGCTGAACTCCATTTTCTGATTCCTCCTGCTTGTGTTTTATGTTGTATCGACATTATATCGATTGAGATTCAGATTTTCTATCAAAAGTGTTTGACATCCTCGTTTTTTCAGCATGTAAAATAGATTTGACATGTCCTTTCCGGGCCAAAAATGGCCCTGCAGCCTTCATCCATTCATCAGGCAGACAGACAGCATAAATCCATTGACCGATTTTGAGAAGACCCCTTTTAATAATTCGGCTCATCAATTTTTATAATCCGGATTTCTTTATCCCCGGCTATTTTTTGAACCAACGATTCCACTCCCAAGATTTCCGTATTCGTATGACTTCCCACAAACAGGTTCATTCCCACATGCTGTGCGTATTGCTGTGAATAGAGCACGTACTCCCCTGTGACATATGTATCACATCCGGCCTCTGCAGCTATTCTCATTTCTGTTGTCATGTTGCCTCCGCCTGCGGCCACTGCCACTTTTCTTACCGGGTTTGCATTATTCTGGTAACAGCGCACTTGTTCCTTAAGAATATCGGTCAGCATTTCACTGAACACATTGAAATCAACGGGCTCGACCTCACCTGTCACCCCGCCGTAATAGATATCTGCATATGGCATCACTTTTTCAAGGCCTCTCATCCCAAGTGCTTTTGCCAGTGACGCACTGGTTCCAAACTCCGCATCATCTAACGGCGCATGAAAATAAGCATGGGTAATTCCGTTTTTTTTCTAAGATTTGATTGCAGCTTTCTTTCAGTCCAAAAATAAATTCCCATGAATCATGATGGGTCACGAGAAACTCTATCTGTTTCTGACAGACTTTTTCTATGAGTGCCTCTGTCAGATTTACTGCATACCCGATAGTTTTAATTTCTCTCTCGAATTCATTAAAAAACCCCCATTCCTGCGGAAGCATCTGCAGTTTTTTTTTCGTCAAACATACCCATGAGATCTGCTTTAAGTTCACTGTACTTCATCATATACTACTTTCCCTCCCATCAAAGCTTTAGATATCATTCTATCACCTCACTGTAAGAATTACAACAATGGCTCTGGGCTCAAAAAAATCCCTGAACGCCGAGTCTGATCTAAACAGCCTCTGCACACAAGGATTTTTCATGGGAATTATTTATTTGCTTTGTATTCTTCTACTTTTTTTGTATCAGTATTTTTCTTATAGATTTTTCCGTTGTCTTTGTCGACGTAGAAATCACCGTATTTTTTACCGGAGTCTTTGGATGTGTCATAAATTTCAAAATGGTAACCTTTTGCCCCATCTCTGTACTCTATAACATTTTTGTCTTTATTTCTTACTTCATACTGACCGTCTCCATCAGAACTAAGTTTATTGATCAGATAGTCATGGGCATCATCATAATCATCAAATCCATTGGCTACATCGTCCGCCAGGTCCTTTGCTCCGTCTGCCACATCATCAGCCGCATCTTCCACGTCGTCACCCAAATCATTGTTTGTTGCTGTAGTGGATGAACCGCCTTCTGTGGTTTTTTCTGTTGTTGTAGCATCATTTTTGTTTGAGCATCCTGTAAACATCGCAGCGACACTTAATGTGAGGACTGCAACCATTGTAAGCATCCAACATTTCTTTTTCATTATGAACTCTCCTTTTCCTTTGGAATAATTATTTGATACCACTATTGTTTCCAATGAAAAGGAAAATATACCTTAACAAATTTTGTGACAGGTTTTTATCAATATTGGAGGAACGCATTTCAAAGCGTGACGAAAATATTGGTAAAAAACTCTTAATCAAAAATTTTATTTGGATTTAAAATATTTTTCGGGTCCAGGGAAAGCTTCACCTGCTTCATCATCTGAAGGTTTAAAGGATCTGCTGCTTTTTTTAAATATTTTTTCTTGCTCAGCCCGATCCCGTGTTCTCCTGACGTCAGGCCGCCAAGCTCACTGCTTTTATCGTAGGCCGAAGCCAGTACTTCTTTCCGGTCTTTTTCCCACTGCTCCTGTGTCCTGCCGCCCCGGACAACACAAAGGTGTACATTCCCGTCTCCCGCATGTCCGAAACTTACCATTTGAACTCCGGTTTTCTGTTCTAAATCATTGATATATTCTATGAATTCAGCTGATTTATTGATGGGAACCACAATGTCCACCGGCTCCTGTTCCGATTTTGCCTCCACGGCTTTTACAAGGGCTCCCCGTATTTTCCACACCGTATCAATCGTCTCTCCGTCTCTCAGCACGAGCGCGTCCTTAGCTCCGCTTTCTTTGGCGATTATTCTCAGTTTTTCGACCCGTTTATAAATTTCCTCCAAGTCGTCTCCGTCAAAGGTCAGAAGAATATATGCCGCTGCATCTTGATAAGGAAAAGCAAGACCAACGTATTCTTCTCCCAATGCAACTACTTTCTTCTCCACAAATTCAATAGCTGTCGGGTCCAGATTACCCCGTATCACGTTTAAGACCGCCCGGATACCCGTATGGAGATCATTAAAAGGCAGAAGAACACTCAATGACTCCTGAGGTTTTGCTGTAAGCTTCACAATGGCCTTTGTGATTACTCCGAGGGTTCCCTCTGAGCCGATCATCAGATGTTTCAGGGAAAGACCAGAACTGTCTTTTACGACTTTACCGCCAAGCTCTGCCACACTGCCGTCGGCCAACACTACTTCCAATCCACGGATATAATCTCTGGTGACACCGTATTTTACGGCGCGCATTCCTCCTGCATTGGTGCTGATATTTCCGCCGATGGTCGCTGTCTTCTCGCCCGGGTCCGGAGGGTAAAACAAGCCTTCCTGCTCCACCAGCTCCTGAAAATCTTTCAGCACTACACCGGGTTCCACCGTTGCCGTAAAAGTATCCTTATCAATCTCCAGCACCCGATTCATGCGGGACAGATCCAAAACGATCCCTCCGTCCGCCGGTACCGTAGAACCTACAAGATTGGTCCCTGCTCCTCTCGGTGTAACCGGAATCTTATGATCATATGCGTATTTCATAATATCGCTGACCTCTCTTACAGACTCAGGAAATACCAGCGCTTTTGCCCGGCCCTTGAGCCTTCCCAGAGTGTCCGATAAATATTTTTCTTCTATATCAGAGTCAAAGATCACCCGCCTGCTGTCGGGGATCAAACTTTCAAGTCCGTTCAAAGTCATCACCTACCGTTTCGTAAATTTTAATGCTACCTTATCTCCGAGCCACTGCCCGAGCTGGACAATGAAGATCAATACGATTACTGTAAAGGTCAGGACACCGGTCTCATACCGGTTGTATCCGTACCGGATCGCCAAGTCTCCGATCCCGCCTCCTCCGACGCTTCCTGCCATGGCAGAGTAACCGATTATGCTTACAAATGTCACCGTAAGTCCACGGATCAGACTCGGAAGAGCTTCCACAAACAGAACCTTGCGGATGATCAGGGAAACACTTGCCCCCGTAGCCACCGCTGCCTCCACGACTCCTTTGTCCACTTCACTGAAAGATCCTTCCACCAATCTCGCATAAAATGCTACAGATGCGATTGAAAGAGGAACCGCCGCCGCTGCCGCACCAATGCTGGTACCTACTAAGATTCTTGTCAGCGGCAGGAGTACTACGAGCAGAATAATAAACGGCATGGAACGGATAATATTTATAATTGTACCTGCCACCGCATTGACTGCCCGGTTCTTGAAAAACAGGGGATTAGCCGTCAAATGCAGCACCAGCCCGATCAGCATTCCGAATACAACGGCTGCTGCCATGGCGATCAGTACCATCTGTATGGTCTCTACTGTTGCATTTCCAAATTCTAATTTTATAATCTCCATCGTTTCCTTCATCTTACCGTCCTCCCTCTAATTTTTCTACGCGGTACACATTTTCTTTCATATAACGAAGAGCTTTTTCCCGTTCTTCTTTTCCGCCTCTCAAGATCACAATCAGCACACCCAATGGTTTCTTATGAATATAGTCGATCTTTCCGTTGATGATATCGATCACCACGTCAAATTGCTTGGAAACCTGGCTGATCACAGAGGCATAAGCCTTTTCTCCGGTATAACAGAGTTTCACGAGTTCCTCTTCCTCCGACAGCTTCACCTCATCAGGAACGCCCACATTGAGCACCCGCTCCACAAGACTTTTGGTAATCTCTTCTCTCGGCTCTGCAAATGCAGAATAAATATCCCGTACTTCCTTGATTTCTCCGTTCTCCATGAATGCAATCCTGTCAAATAATTTTTTTGCAACTTCCATCTCATGTGTGATGAAAACTATGGTGATATGATATTTTTCATTGATCTCTTTTAACAGAGCCACGATTTCTTCTGTATTCTCCAAATCCAGTGCAGATGTCGCCTCATCACAGAGCAGGATCTTCGGATCGTTTGCCAGCGCTCTCGCGATCGCCACTCTCTGTTTCTGCCCGCCGCTTAAGTTGGCCGGATAGGAATCCGCTTTTTCAGGCAGATGTACCATTTCGAGGAGTTCTTTTACTCTTCCCTGTATTTCCTCTTTCGGATAATGGTTTGCATGGAGAGCAAACGCCACATTTTCTGCGATCGTGGAACCGCTGATCAAATTAAAGTGCTGGAAGATCATTCCGATGTCCAGACGGACCTTACACAGCTCTTTTCTTTTCAGGGAAGTGATTTCATTCCCTTCGATCAGTACCTGTCCGGAGGTAGGCGGCTGAAGCAGATTGATCACCCTGACAAGCGTGCTCTTGCCGGCTCCGCTGGGCCCTACAATACCAAAGATTTCTCCTTCCTCAATGGTCAGATTCACATTTTTAACCGCCTGAAAATCCTTTTTATTCTGCTGAAATGTCACTCCAATATTCTTTAATTCAATCACAGTTTCTCACCTTTCTCTTTTAAGTTTATTTTTCTTTGTATTTTTCTGTCCACCAGTCTGGTTTCTGGAAGGACTTAAAGCTGCTCTTTTTGTCTGACACTGCTTTATAAAAATCTTCTGACTCCACAGCCTCTTTGAGGTCTTTTCCCAGCTGTCCTTTCACATCGTCAGCTTTTACGGCAATGACATTTTTATATTCTTCCGCCAAGGTCTCGACTGCCAATGCCTTGGAAAAATCCAGTTTTGCCGCATATGCATAATTTCCGGGAACTACACCCGCCGCAAGACTGTCCAAGCTCCTTGATATCTGAGCGGCATCCAAAGTTATAAGCTTTAGTTTTTTAGGATTTTGGGCGATATCCTTTTCCGAAGCCTTTGTCTGATCGATGTTTTTCTTTAAAGTAATGATCTTTTCTTTGTCAAGAATGCCAAGAGCCCTTGCCAGGTTAGAAGGATCGTTCGGTATCCCGATCTTGTCACCCTTTTTCAGTTCTTTCAAAGATTTGATGCTGTCAGAAAAAATTCCTGCTCCTGCAGTCGGCACCGCAATGACTTTGCTGATTCTCAGATCATTATCTGCCGCAAACTTTTCTAAATATGCCGTGTGCTGCATTAAATTTGCATCGATCTCACCGTTTGCCAGGGCCTGATCCGGCAGTACATAATCACTGAACTCTCTCACCGATACTTTGTAGCCCTTTTTCTCCAAAGAAGGCGCGATCGCTTTTTTAACCATGTCCCCGTATGGTCCGGCACATACACCGATGGTGATATCTTTTGCAGCGCTGGCATTTCTTCTCCCGCAGCCGGTCAAAGCACCCAGTGCCAATACTCCAATCATAACGATTCCTGTCAGCTTTTTCAACGATTTTTTCATAATACGTTCCTCCATTTTTATACAAATCCTATTTTTTCAGTATGGAATTATTAATTTCAAACTTCAGCTCAGTCTGCGGCCGTTCAGACATGGAGCGTTTTCATGTTTTAGGGAACCGGCATAATATCTTCAGAAGCACAAAAAAAGGAGGCCATGCATGGGCCTCCTTATAATCAACCGTTCTATTCTTTTCTCGGCATCTAAGATATCTCCATACAAATATGATGTTCCGGTATTCGATTGTACACAAAAGAACTGCACATGCTCTGCATCTGCATTCCCATACCCATCATATCCATCATGAAATTCTTATATGCCTTGATAAAATTCATAGCGGTATCTCCTTCTTGCTGATTTCCTATCGTACCTATAGGTTATTTGGAATCTTACACGGTTTTTTTCGATTTGTCAATAGGATTTTTATGATTTCATCACTTTTTTCCAAAAGATCCGATCTCGATGAGATTCCCGTCAGGGTCTGCAACGTAGCTTGTCCTCTGTCCCCACGGTTCCGTTACCGGTGCGAGCACCGGCTCGGCACCGGCTTCCAGCACTCTCTGATACTCCCGGTCCACATCTTTATAGGAAGGCAGATCAAAGGCAAGCTCCACCGTCCCATTTATTTTTTCCGGATAGCTGACAAATAATCCTGCTGCTGTCATTTTTAACATAGTACTTCCTCCTTCTTTGAATACATTCAGTATATCAGAAGGAACCGGACAGCTTTATGTCATGTTCCTGTATATCTGTTTAAATTCTTCTTCAGTTCCGATACAAGATCATCCGCCAGGCATTTGGGTTCCATGACCATTGCCTGGCTTCCAAAACTCAAAACCCACTGCTTCATGTTATCATAATTCACGAAATCCCATTCAAAAATCAGACGGCCCTGCTTATCTTCTGTATAACATCCGACCCCGTATTCTTCTACAAGCCTGTATTTTGCTTCCTTTTCAAAGACCGCTCTCAGTCTGACTGCATTCTGTCTGAAATAGTCCTGAAAATCTGCCTCCGCTTTACCTGCAATTCTCACCAGAAAACTGTTTTCTGTCTCTTTGAGCGATCTCTCGGTATTCTTCTCCTTTGCTGTAATAATACAAAAAGTTCACCGTATGCCGGCTGGAAACCGCATGTTTTATGATCCCAATCTTTTCTTTCAGCGACTCTTTATAGTAAGAAGCCAGATCGATCAGGATCATTCCTTCTGACAGAACCGAATCTTCCGGTTCTAAAGAGAGCTTTTCCATGAGACTTAACGCAGCGGAAGTCCCCGATACGCTGTCAATTCCTTTCAGCCCTTCAAAAACTGCTCTCAGCTCTTCTTTCGTAAAAACAGTTTTGTCAAGCTTATAGCCTTCTGCGATGCGGATTCCGGCGCCGTAACTCTGTCGTTTCTGAGTAAAAGTGTGATGATTCCGATTAAACGGTCTATTTTCATTGGAATACCTCCTGGTAAAAGAAAAATGTTCAGGAAAAAAACAAAGTTGCAAGCCCACTTCAGTTCTTAGGCCCCTCAATCTTTGAGGGGGCTTGACAACTTTGCGTGCCTGATGCAATTTGCCGCAGGCAAATAATTTCCTTACGCATCTGTGCACAACCCGCGG
>OLPX01000042.1_pt1 | contig 149535 bp, 147 predicted proteins | sample 1672491 | NCBI WGS metagenome assembly OLPX01 (sample SAMEA3136692, study PRJEB25190) | human gut metagenome | biome: human gut; feature: human-associated habitat; material: faeces | place: Austria | collected 2013
ATAATGATAGCAGAGTAATTTTAATAAAAAAAGGTACGTGCTATTGAGCGTTTACGATCAAAAATGCAACAATCAAAGATTTCGACACAGCCTATGAGTACATCAAAAAACTCTGGGACTACAACACCTACGACTATGAAACAACCAAAGAAGTCTACGAAAAAGTACTACAAGACGAAAACAGTTTTGCATTTTTTGCAATAGAAGACGATGGAACTTTTCATGGATTCTGCCATGGAGATTATTTTCAGACCTTCTGGATGTCAGGGCTTACCTGCTATGTATCAAGTTTGATCACAAACGAAGAAGACCGAGGTAAAGGATATGGTGTAAAATTATTAGATCATGCAAAGAAATTGGCAAAAGAACGAGGATGTAAAGCAATCACTTTAGACTCCGGACTGCCAAGAGTACAAGCTCACGGATTTTATGAACACTATGGATTTGAAAAAAGCTGTTATGGATTTGAATTAGCTTTGTAGAAGAAAGGAAAATTAATGAAAATATTAGTCAGTGCCTGCCTGTTAGGAATCGATTGCAAATATAACGGAAAAAACAACAAAAATGATAAAATCATAGAATTACTAAAAGACCATGAACTAATTCCAGTCTGTCCAGAAATCATGGGAGGACTGCCAACACCAAGAATTCCGGCAGAAATACATCAAAACAAAGTTATCGCAAAAGATGGCAAAGATGTTACAAAACAATACCAAAAAGGTGCCGAAGAGACACTAAAAATTGCAAAGTTATATAACTGTCACACAGCGATCCTAAAAGAAAAAAGTCCATCTTGTGGCTGTGGCAAAGTCTATGATGGAACATTTACAGGCACGCTGATCAATGGGGACGGAATCACAGCTAGATTATTAAAAGAATATGGAATCAAAATCACAGGGGAAACAACCTTAGATATCACAGAATAAAACAGTGAACAGTAAAATGAGGATCCAAATATGAATAACAAACAAAAACTATTAACCGCAACAGCGATCACAGGAACTATTGTCAGTGCATCTGCATTTACTGTCTTCGATTATGCGATCTGTCGAAGAAAAAAACAGCCAGATGTCCGTAAAAAAGAAAAATGGAAACCATATCTTGATTACGTTTTAAAAGAACAAGAATGGCTAAAAGAACACCAAGAACAAGAATTAAAAGAAATCAGATCAAAAGACGGACTAACACTACGGGCAGCCTACATCCCAAGAGAAAATGCCAAAGGAACTATTATCTGCATGCACGGTTACCATTCAACAAACGATATCGAATTCGTACCGGAAGTCCGATTTCTATGGAATCTTGGATACAGCATTCTTCTTCCATGGCAGAGAAGCCACGGAAAAAGCGAAGGACGCTATATTACTTATGGAGTGAAAGAACGCCATGATCTCAAACGATGGATTTTGTATACCAATCGGAATCTGGCAGCCAAGAACAAAGATATTTTTCTATGTGGAATTTCTATGGGGTGTGCTACAACCTTAATGGCAGCAGGTCTGGACCTTCCAGACAATGTAAAAGGAATTATTGCTGACTGCGGATTCACTTCTCCATGGGATATCATCAAACACGTAGCCAAAGAAAGATTTCATCTTCCACCATTTCCATTAATGTACATGGTAGATTTGATCAGTGAAGTAGTAGCAGGATTTGGATTGAAAGAAGTCAGCATCCCAGAAATCATGAAACGAAACAAGATTCCAGTGTTGTTTATCCATGGAGATGCAGACGATTACGTTCCGATGTGGATGACAATCAAAAATTATGAAGCCTGTGCAGCAAAGAAAGAACTCTATATTGTTTCAGGAGCAGGACACGCACTAGCATTTTCAAAAGATATGGAAGAGGGAAAACGAAGAATCAAAAATTTCATAAATAAATATAAGACGATCTAAAATAAGAAGAACCATTCCGTATAAATGATTTTACAGAATGGTTCTTGTATTATAAATTTCCTAAAAAAACCTATTTTAAGATTATAAGATAACTTTCCGGCCGCTGTGTGATCTTGATTTCTTTCAGAATTCTAAAATTGGATTTTACAGCGAACTGTTTTACATATTCACGGTTTCTTGTATACATAATGATCGTTCCTTCAGGTCCAAGAACTCTTTTGGCAAATGGAAAGAACTTCTCATAAACCTCACGAATCTCCGCTTCTGTCTTCTGGCCAGTCGCATAAGGCATCTCCGTAAAGATTTCATCAAAAGGATAGTCATGGGTAAATGTAAAACAATCCTTATTGATATAATGAACGATCTGGTCTGCAAGATTTGTGTTATAGATCGCTTTCTCAATGGCTTCTGGAGAATGATCGATACCATAAGAAGTATTCCCTTTTACAACCTTCTGACGCTCGATCAGCATCGTACCAACCCCACAGAAAGGATCAAGAATCTGCGCATCCGGGATCATGTAATCTTTGGCAAGTTCCACAAGTAAAGCAGCATTGACTGGTTTGATACTTGTTGGAATGAACTTCTCGCGGTAACTAAAACGACGATCAACAATCGTATTTAATTTCACTAATAAATAATAATCCCCAGATTTACCTTCTATCATACGGATCTCAAATTCATAATGAGACGTAGAATTTCTTAATTTATGTGCTGTCAGCTCTTCTAATTTCGAAGCAACTTTCTTCGCAAATTTGGAACGTTCAGAAAGTGCCATACGGCTTTTCACTCCGATTCGGAAATAAAAAGGGAAATCCCCTTCATGGGTATTTTCTAATAATGCCATTAAATTCGAACCAGCGATCACGGATGCAGCAACATCAGCATCAGGTTTACATGAAACCATGCCTGGAATTTGAAATAACAATTCATTGTATGTGCGGATTGGTAATAAACGATTCAGATGATTTGTCTTTACACGCACGCCCATTTTTGAAGAAGCAGCTGAAGATTCTTCCATCAAGGCAGCAGTAATTTCCGGGTGTAATGGGTTAGTGCGGAAAATACAATGAAATGTCTGGCGGCCGCCTAAAAATCTATGCTTTTTAAATGGTTCGATCGTATTGATCAGTTCAGAAAGTGCATGAAGTTCATGTTCTACATGCTTTTTCTCATCGTCAGAAGCTTCATAAAGAGATAATTCTTCATAACGTTTTCGGAAAACATCCACATAAGGAGCCGCATTTAAAGATTTTAAAGCAGTTAAATAAGCCTCTTTTACAAAACGTGTATCTTCTGTCTGATAAGCATGAAATACAGCATCGCTTTCAGAAGTAAGTGCCAGATCACCGATCAAAAGAGCAGCATTTTTTCTTGTTTTTGCATCTTCATTTTCTAAAAATACGGATAAGTCCAGATCACCATCATGGATCCAAGACAACAAAAGTTCTCTTTTAGAAGAATCCTTGATCTCCTGACGCAGGGAACTTAAAGACTGACGTACTTCGATATTTTGATTTAATCTTTTACATAAACGATTGATCATATATACATTCCTTTTCTAAATAATGTGTATAAGGAAAAGTCCTTAAAAACTATAAAAACAGTATACCTTATTGAAATAATTTTTGCAAAAAAAGTGAAAATCATGCTATAATAATATGTAACCAAGAGAATAATAGGTAAGGAAGTATATGAAACATATAACGATCAAGAGAGCAGAGCAGACAGATGTCGATATGATCATGCAATTGATGCAAGAAGCAGTGGATACTGTGAAGGTTTCCGATTGGTTTCTGCCAGATAACAGACAATATATAGAAGAACACATAAGCGACCGGGGATTTACATTGAAGGCTTTATCAAGTAACAATGAGATCTTGGGCTTTTTTATTGTCGATCTTCCGGGAGAGTCAAAACATAATCTTGGATATGATCTGAATTATGACGATCATAAGATACACAAAGTTGCACATATGGACTACGCAGTTGTGACAAGTAAAGCAAGAGGTTTGGGGCTTCAGAGAAGATTTTTCAAAGAGGCAGAGAAACAATTAGAAGACACGATATATGAATACTTCCTTGGAACCGTTCATCCGGATAATATCTACAGCCGGACAAACTTTGTCAAAGCGGGTTACAGGGAAGCAAGACAAATGTCAAAATATGGTGGTATGCAACGTATCATCATGGAAAAGGAGAAATGACTATGAGTGATCAGTATGATGTTATTATGATCGGAGCAGGACCTTCTGCTATATTTTGTGCTTATGAATTAAAGAGAAATAAGCCAGATATGAAAGTTCTTATGATCGAAAAGGGACGAAGGATCGAAAGAAGAGCCTGTCCAAAACGAAATACAAAGGTATGTGTTGGATGTAAACCATGTTCTATTACAACAGGATTTGCCGGAGCAGGAGCATTCTCAGATGGTAAATTATCCTTATCCCCAGATGTAGGTGGAAATCTTCCAGAGATTCTAGGATATGATAGAACGATCGAATTATTAAAAGAATCCGATGACATTTATTTAAAATTCGGAGCAGATGAGAAAGTATACGGAATCGACGAAGAAGAAGAGATCGCAAGCATCCGTAAGAAAGCAATCCAGGCAAACTTAAAACTGATCGAATGTCCGATCAGACATTTAGGAACAGAAGAAGGATATAAAATCTATTCAAGACTTCAGAAACATTTATTAAATGAAGGTGTTGATATGATCTTTGATACAATGGTCAAAGATATCATCATCGAAGACGGAGTTGCGAAAGGAGTCGTTACAGACAAAGGCGAGACATACACAGCCGATGAAATCGTAGCAGCTGTAGGACGTGAAGGATCCGAATGGTTAAGCAGAATCTGCAGAAAATATGACATTGAAACACAGGTAGGAACAGTCGATGTCGGAGTTCGTGTAGAAGTTCGTGACGAGATCATGGAAGAATTAAACAAGAGCCTTTACGAAGCAAAACTTGTTTATTACACGCCAACATTCGACGATAAAGTCCGCGTATTCTGCAGCAATCCATCGGGAGAAGTAGCAACAGAATATTATGAAAATGGTCTGGCAGTGGTAAATGGTCATGCATACAAAGCAGACGAATACAAGACAAACAACACAAACTTTGCATTATTAGTATCTAAGAACTTTACAAAACCATTTAAAGAGCCGATTCAATATGGAAAACATATCGCACAGTTAAGCAACATGCTTTGCGATGGCAAGATCTTAGTACAGAGATTTGGAGATTTTGTGAGAGGAAGAAGAACAACCGAAGAACGTCTGGTAAGAAATAACATTACACCAACATTAAAAGATGCTGTTCCAGGAGATCTTTCACTCGTATTCCCATATCGAATCATGAAAGACATCGAAGAGATGATCTATGCATTAGATGAAGTAACACCAGGTATGGCAAGTGATGAGACACTTCTTTACGGTGTAGAAGTTAAATTCTATTCAAATAAGATCTTAACAAACAAAGACTTTGAAACTAATATCAAAGGACTTCGTGCGATCGGTGACGGAGCATCTGTAACAAGAGGACTACAGCAGGCATCTGCGAATGGATTAAGTGTTGCGAAGAGTATTCTGAATAAATAATATGATGTAAGTGTCAAAAGTTACTTTTGACACTCTCATCATATTATCTCAGCAAATAAAATCCCTGATAGTTTAGAAATCTATCAGGGATTTTATTTGTTAAGATGTTATTTTATTTTTTGAATTCTGGATGATTTTCATAAAAAACTTTATTAGCCTGTTCTCCAGCAAGCATCAGTCTTTCCAGTCCCTCCTCAGGGCATAAAAAGCTTCCCAGAGGATAAGGTGTCTTTGTATACAAACCATGAAAATCAGTTCCACCGGTCATGAAAAGATCATGTTCCTTACAAAGAGAAGTGATATGATCTCTTGTTTTTTCATCATTTCGTGGATGATTTAATTCAATTCCATCGAGCATATGCTCTTCGATCATCATTTCCATCACATGCTCAGCTTTATATTGCCATGGATGTGCAAGAACAACGACACCGCCACAAGAATGGAGAAGATCAGTGACTGTTTTTGCATCCATATAACGGTATGGAAATTTATGTGGACCTCCAGCACGAAATAACTCATTATGTAATTTACCAATCGGAGTCCCAGTATATCCCATCATAGAAAGAACCTGCATGAACACCAAGTTCTTTCCAAAGTCTTACAGCTTCCGGAATGGAATGTGTTGATTCGTGGTCAGAGATTGCAATATAATCAAGGCCGATACGTTTCGCATAAGGAATGATCTGGTCAACACGCATAGCACCATCAGATAAAACGGTGTGACAATGTAAGTCTGCTTTCATATAAAAATACCTCCAAAATATTTATTCCATTTTCTTTAAGATCGTTAAAATATTAGATAATGACTGATGAAATAATTCCTGATCTTCTTTTGACAGTGATTCAAAACGTTTGGAAAGGTATTCTTTGACAAGCGCTTTTTCCTGAAGGATCAGCTGGTTTCCTTTCTCTGTGAGTTTTACATAAACCATTTTTCTGTTTTCATCACTTCTAAAACGTGTGACATACTCATCCTTCACAAGTGGAGAAACGGCTCTTGTAGCCTGTTCCTTAGATGATGCCAGATAAGAAGATAACTGTGACATATTCAATGAACGACCTCCAGACAGTGCAAATAAGATAAGAATCTGTGTTTTGGTAAGATCCATGGAAGGTATGTCGATCGTGTTTAAAAGAAATTTCTGACAGATTGGAAAAATTTCAAAAAGTGCAGAAACATCATTCAATGTAAATCCCTCTCTTTCGATGTTTTTCTAACTAAAAGTATACCACTTTATGAATAAAAATCAATAATCAACAAAAATCAATATTTGACAAAAGTCAAATAAAAAGATAAAATAGGAGAAACACTATAAAATGACCTTGATCAAAGGAGGTAACCTATGAGTGAAACAACAACACAGATGCAGGATTTTCTGACACGCCAGGCGAAAGTCTGCCATGATAATTGTGAGATAGAGAAAGATCTGTACAAAGAGCTGGGAGTGAAACGAGGACTCAGAGATGTCGATGGAGTCGGCGTTCTTGCAGGTCTTACGAATATATCCTGTATTCAATCCAGTGAGATGATCAATGGAGAGAAAGTACCTTGTGAAGGAAAGTTATTTTATAGAGGATATAATATATATGAATTAGTCGATGGATTTATGAAGAGAGGCGAATTTGGATTTGAAGAAATCACCTATCTTTTACTATTTGGAAAACTGCCGGATGAAAAACAATTGAAAGAATTCAGAGAAATTTTGACACAGAGTATGACACTTCCAAAGAATTTCACAAGAGATGTTATTTTAAAGGCACCATCGAAAGACATTATGAACACGTTGACAAAGAGCATTTTAACACTGGCATCGTATGATGATAAAGCATCTGATATTTCTATGGAAAATGTATTAAGACAATGTCTGATGTTGATCAGTGTTTTGCCGATGATGGCAGTTTATGGATATCATGGTTACAATCATTACGTCAATGATGACAGCCTGTACATCCATCGTCCAGATCCGAACTGTTCCATGGCAGAAAATATTTTAAGAATGCTGCGTCCAGACAAATCTTATACAGAATTGGAAGCCAGAGTGTTAGATATTGCACTCGTTCTTCATATGGAACATGGAGGAGGAAATAACTCAACATTTACAACCCATGTCGTGACATCTTCAGGATCAGATACATATTCAGTGATCGCAGCAGCACTTTCATCATTGAAAGGTCCCAAACATGGAGGAGCGAATATCAAAGTTGTTGAGATGATGCAGGATTTAAGAAAAAATGTGGATGATATCAGTGATGAAAGTCAGGTAGAAGAATACTTAAGAAAACTGCTGCACAAAGAAGCATTTGACCAAAAAGGACTGATCTATGGAATGGGGCATGCAGTATATAGTATTTCAGATCCAAGAGCGCAGATTTTCAAAGCTTTTGTAAAGAAACTGGCCCTTGCAAAAGGAAGAGAAAAAGATTTCGAACTCTATTCTATGATTGAAACATTGGCACCAAAAGTAATTGCAGATGAACGAAAAATCTACAAAGGGGTCAGTGCAAATGTCGATTTCTATAGTGGATTTGTGTATAGTATGTTAGATATCCCATTGGAATTGTTCACACCGATCTTTGCGATGGCAAGAATCGTTGGATGGAGTGCCCATCGTTTGGAAGAATTAACAAATGTGGATAAGATCATTCGTCCTGCGTATCAGAGTGTACAAGATGAGAAAGAATATATTGAGATGGAAGATCGATAAAAAAGAGGGATTCCCTCTTTTTTTATGCAAAAATATAAGCTTATAAAATGAGGAAAACCGGAGACGAGGAGGGTCTCCGGTATTATGAAAAAGTATGAAAAAAAGTTTTAGCTAAGTAAGTTTGTTTGTTACTTGCTATGGTTTTAGTATACTCAGTAAATGTGAAAGAATTGTGTCTAAAAAATGATGAATTTATGTTTTTTGGTCATATTTTGAGAAATTCAGTGATTCCATATGCAACTCCGTCCTTGTCATGATGTTTTGTGATAAAGGTCGCAGCATCCTTACATTTTGAAGAAGCATTTTCCATGGCAATTCCGATACCAGCTTCTTTTAACAGATCAATGTCATTATCACCATCACCAAAGGCAGCGGTTTCTTCAGGTTTTAGATTCAAATATTCCCGAATAAAACGAAGTCCGGAATGTTTTCCGGCATCTTTATGAGAAATCTCGATCAGCTGCGAAACAGAAGAAGTAATATAGATCTCATCACAATTATATTTAAGTTCATTCCAAATGAGCTGCTTTTGCTGCTCGCCAGAGACAACAATATCCATACTGTCAATATGATCAATATGTTCTCGAATAAAAGAAATAATATCATCAATAGGAATTCTTGTAGATTGGATGTAAGGAATTGCTTGTGGAGTTGTACCATAGGAAACAGGATCTTCCACATAAGCTTTCAGGGCATAAGCTTTGCCATCAATAAAAACTTCAAGGGCAGTCTCATGCTGTTTAGCAATCTGAATTATACATTCAACGGAAGCAGGTGTCATCTTATATTCATGAAGACAGGTGCTTGTAGGAATATGGTAAATGGCAGCACCATTAGAAGTAATTGCATATTCAATTCCAGGCACAGCAAGAACATCTTTAGGCAGCGTATCAAAAGAACGTCCACTTGCGATCACAATGTGAACACCATTTTCAATTGCATGACATAAAGCATTATAATTTCCGTCAGAAAGCCGTCCACTTGCATTTAATGTTGTACGGTCAAGATCAAGTGCAATACATTTTATATTCATAAGAAACCTCCAGATTTCGCATTTGTTATACATAGTCGATATTGTGTAATATATTTTACACATATGAAAATATTGTATCTTTTCTTTGAAACAATTACAATATACGAAAGGAGGAAAAATAAAAATGGGAATGACGACATTATGCTATATAGAAAAAGATAACAAATATCTGATGCTGCATCGCATCAAGAAAGAACATGATATCAATAAAGATAAATGGATCGGAGTCGGTGGTCATTTTGAACATGGAGAAAGCCCGGAAGACTGCATGTTTCGTGAAGTTATGGAGGAAACAGGACTAACCCCATTGTCATATAGATTTTGTGGGATCGTCACATTTTTGTCCGATATGGGAACTGAAAAAGAAGCATGGGAATATATGTGTTTATACCATATCGAAGAATTCAAAGGCGAGATCAAAGAATGTGATGAAGGAGTACTAGAATGGGTAGACAAAGAAAAAATATTAGACCTTGATCTGTGGGAAGGTGACAGGTTATTTTTACGCTATATGCAAGAAAGAAGATCATTTTTTTCGTTGAAATTGGTATATGAAGAAGGAAATCTGGTGCAAGCAGTCGTAGATGGAAAAGACTTGGAATTTTTTGATATCTTAGATGAAAATGGAAACAAAACAGGAAAGATCAAAGAGAGATCTTTGGTCCATGAAGATGGAGATATCCATGGAACTGTGCATATCTGGATCAGAAGAAAAACAGAAAAAGGATATGACTTGTTGTTACAAAAACGAAGCAAACAAAAAGACTCCTTCCCAGGCTGCTACGACATCTCATCCGCAGGTCATATCAGCGCAGGCGATGAACCATTAGAAACCGCATTAAGAGAACTAGAAGAAGAACTAGGGATCAAAGCAGAACCAGAACAACTTAAAAAAGTATGTATGCATGAAGGAAGCATGAATGGAAACTTCTACGGAAGAGAATTTAAGAATCATGAGATCAGCACGGTTTATATGTATGAAGAAACAGTGGATATTACAAAACTTAAACTACAGAAAGAAGAAGTCGAAGAGGTTATGTGGATGGATCAAGAAGAACTGATTCAGAAAGTGAGAGATGGTGGGATTCCAAATTGTATATACTTGGATGAAGTAGAGAAGTTTTAAGTTGTAGTTGGCCAACTGTAGATTTCGAGTATATGATAAAAAATAAAGAAGCAACCGACAGCGCAGCGGTGGAATTTTGCTCATATTTTGAACAAATCGCTGATCCGCCCAATTTCCTACGAAAACTCGCTCTGAAGTTTTGTTCAGGTTAATAGACTTTGAAGCTCAGACATTCGTCCAATTGGGCTGCGAATTTATTCAAAATATGGCAAAATTCCAATGCTGCGCTGTCGGTTGCTTCTTTATTTTTTATCATATACCAGAAGTCTAAAGTGTGGACAATTACAAGATTGAAAAACTTAAGTGGGTGGATGTATGTTAAACATTATCGTTTTTTATTTTGACAGTGGCAGATAGATACTATTATTGCCAATACAGTAAAACATACACACTGTGTAGTGGTTTGAATAGTGTTTTGTTGTATGAGTCAGAAAGAAGATAAGAAGAACTATTTATAAGGATCCAAGGTGACAACATGAGCACTTTTTGAATGCGTTTTTTACAAATTCGCAGCGCCCTGTGGTTGATTGTCTGACCGTAGCTGCGGGCATTTTGGCTCGCAGCGAGGGAGTTATCAAAGGAACAGGCGCGGATCGGCGATTTGTAAAAAACGCTTTCAAAAATGCGGAGTGTCACCTTGGATCCTTATAAATAGTTCTTCTTATCTTCTTTCTGACTCATACATGACCAACACCACCACTTCAAATCAGGATTGTATAAAAACGAATAATCTATAGAACTCTTACTAAATTATGCTATAATATACAAGATTAATCAAACAGTTTCAAAATGAAAGAGGGAGTATCAAATGAAAAGGTTATTATTAGTTTTAATGCTGATTCTGGGAGCAGTAATGATCACAAGCCGTCCGGTGGCGACTTATGCATATACAGATGAAGAAAAGCAGCAGGCGAAATCATGGCTGTCTTCGCATGGTTATCCACCAACAAGAGCAGGGGCAGAACAGGCATATCAGGATTATATGGATGGAAAGATTGATGTTCCAGAAGCAGATGCATATATGGGAAAGAACCAGAAAAATGACATAGAAGAAAAGAAAAATTCAACTGTGAATACAGAAACAAAAAAAGATAAACAATCTAAAAATACCAATAAAAATAGTACAACAAAACAAGAAAATTCATCTACAGAACAGACAAACAACAGTACAACATCTGCAAAAGAATCAACAACACAAGGAACAACAGAAACAACAACGACCAAAGTGACAACAGAAACAAAAGAACAGAAACAACAAAAAGAAGAAAAAAAGAAAAAAGAGCAGAAAGAAACAAAGAAAAAACACACAACAGGGATTGCAATCGGAGCAGTTGCAGTCGTGATTTTTGCTTTACTTGTAGTATTTATGCGAAAGAGAATGTAAAAAACGCTATGCTGAAGTGATAGAAAATTCACTTGACACAACAGTTAGCGAGTGCTATTCTATAAATAAATTACATAACGTCTTCAGGGCAGGGTGCAAGTCCCTACCGGCGGTTATAGCCCGCGAGCCTTATATGGCATGACTTGGTGAGATTCCAAGGCCGACAGTACAGTCTGGATGGAAGAAGATTTAAGAAGTGATATTGATCATCATGTCCTGGGATTTTTATAATTCCAGGATTTTTTATTTCAATTCAGAGAAATATCAAGATATCAAAAAGGAGTTCCTGAAGAATTAGAACAAAGATCAGGAGCTCCTTTTTATATTTCCGATTTCAATACCAATCAAAATCCAACCTCCCAAAATCAAAGAACCTGAAGGGAAGGGAGAAAAATATTTGAAAGAAGAATATATGCGGCGTGCGATCGAACTTGCCAAGAAAGGCTGTGGATATACCAATCCAAATCCTTTAGTCGGAGCAGTGATCGTAAAAGATCAAAGGGTTATTGGCGAAGGATATCATGAGAAAATCGGCGGATTACATGCAGAGCGAAATGCCTTAAAAAACTGCATAGAAGATCCTGAGGGAGCTGAGATCTATGTAACATTGGAGCCATGCTGCCATTATGGAAAAACACCACCATGTACGGAAGCGTTGATCGAAGCAGGGATCAAGAAAGTATATGTCGGGAATTTAGATCCCAATCCGAAAGTAGCAGGGGGCGGGATCAAGATTCTGAATGATCATGGAATAGAAACTGAGACAGGAATTCTTGAAGAAGAGTGCAGGCAGTTAAACGATATATTTTTTCATTATATTCAGAATGATATTCCATATACAGCACTAAAATATGCAATGACATTGGATGGAAAGATTGCAACGGCAACTGGTGAATCCAAGTGGATCACAGGAAAAGAAGCCAGAAGACATGTACATACATTACGACATCAGTATGCAGCGATTATGGCAGGGATCGGTACGGTTTTAGCAGATGATCCAATGTTAAATGCACGAATCGAACATGGGAATGATCCCATTCGTGTGATATGTGATTCAAACTTAAGGATTTCGGAAGGATCAAATATCGTAAAAACAGCCAGAGAAATTCCAACGATCATCGCTACCATAAGTAAGGATCAAGAAAAAATAGCAAAATTAGAACAAAAAGGATGCAAGATCTTAAAAACGTCAGAGCAAGATGGAAAGGTCAATGTCAAAGAAGTTTTAAAACAGTTAAGAAATATGGAAATTGACAGTGTTTTAGTTGAGGGTGGTGGAATCTTGAATGAATCCTTGATCAAAAACGACTGTGTTCACAAGGTTTACGCCTATATTGCTCCAAAATTATTTGGAGGAGAAAAGGCCAAAACACCTGTAGAAGGCAAAGGGATCGAAAGGATCCAAGAAGCTTTGGTATTTGATGAATTAAAGGCAACACCACTTGGAAATGACATATTACTGGAAGGGAAGGTGAGATCATGTTTACCGGAATCGTAGAAGAATTAGGAACTGTCATATCCCTGAAGCGAGGAAGCAAAGCAGCAGTCCTTACGATCAAAGCAAATGTTATTTTTGAAGATCTTAAATTGGGAGACAGCGTAGCAGTTAATGGAGTCTGCCTGACAGCGACTCACATTAGCGGCAATACATTTCAGGCAGACGTGATGAATGAGACATTCAATCGAAGCAGTCTTGGAAGTTTAAAAAAGGGATCTGTCGTCAACTTAGAGCGAGCGATGGCAGCCAATGGAAGGTTCGGAGGTCATATGGTAGCAGGCCATGTGGACGATACAGGGGAACTTGTTAGTGTAAAACAAGATGATAATGCTGTATGGTTTACGATCAAAGCCCCAGAAAATATCATGAAATACTGTATTGAAAAAGGATCGATCGCACTCGATGGAATCAGCCTGACAATCGCTAAGTTAAGCGATGATACCATTTCCGTATCCATGATCCCACATACCATAAAAAATACCAATTTTGGATATAAAAAACCAGGAGATAAGATCAATCTGGAGAATGACATGGTTGGGAAATATATAGATAAACTGCTGCATTTTGATCAGCAGGAAACAAACGACAAACATCCAAACAGCACCTTAACAATGGAAATGTTAAGAAATGCTGGATTTTAATAAAAAACGAGGAGGGAAAAGACAAGATGAGCGATGTAGTATGCGAAGTAATCGCACAGCTTCCAACAAAATATGGAACATTTGAGGCACATGGGTATGTAGACCAGAGAAGTGGGGAACATCATGTAGCACTGGTCAAAGGAGATATCGCAGACGGAGAACCAGTTTTATGCCGTGTGCATTCTGAGTGCCTGACTGGGGATACTTTTGGATCTCTACGCTGTGATTGTGGAGAACAGCGAAGTCGTGCAATGCGTCAGATCGAGAAAGAAGGACGAGGGGTTTTCTTATATATGCGTCAAGAAGGACGAGGAATCGGATTGATCAATAAACTGAAAGCTTATGTATTACAGGAACAGGGAATGGATACAGTCGAGGCCAACTTAGCTCTTGGATTTAAAGATGATGAACGAGATTACAGTGCAGGAGCCATGATCTTACAGGATCTAGGAATCAAAAAACTGCGACTGATGACAAACAATCCAACCAAAATTGACGGATTAAATGAATATGGACTCGAGATTGTAGAACGAGTACCGATCCAGATGCCGATCAATCCATTTGATAAATATTATATGCAGACAAAGCAAAAGAAAATGGGACACATGACAACATACGAAGTTTAAATTAACAGAAAAATTAAAAAAATTAAGGTCCCAGGGACCTTAAGATTAACGAAATTAACGAAGAAAAAAGGAGTAATTAAAATGAGAGTATTAGAAGGTAAATTAGTAGCAAGCGGATTAAAAGTAGGAATCGTAGCAGCCAGATTTAATGAATTTATCGTATCCAAATTAGTATCCGGAGCTTTAGACGGATTGAAAAGACATGATGTGAAAGAGGAAGATATCGATATCGCATGGGTACCAGGAGCTTTTGAGATTCCACTGATCGCAGACAAGATGGCAAAAAGCAAAAAATACGATGCAGTGATCTGTCTTGGAACAGTGATCCGTGGAGCAACAAGCCATTATGATTATGTATGTAACGAAGTATCCAAAGGAATCGCACAGGTATCATTAAATACAGGAATTCCAGTCTTATTCGGAGTTGTTACAACAGAAAATATCGAGCAGGCGATTGAACGTGCTGGAACAAAAGCAGGAAACAAAGGATATGACTGTGCATTATCTGCAATCGAAATGGTACAGCTGATCAAAGAAGTAGAAGCATAAAAAGAATCAGAAATTAAAGCAGGAAGTTAGTATGGAACAATATTATTTAGGATTTGACGCAGGAACACAAAGTGTAAAAACAGCAGTTTATGATATTGATATGAACCTGATCGTACAGGATACCAATGCAACAATCTTAAATTATCCACATCCGGGATGGGTGGAAATGGACGCAGACCAGTATCTTCATGCAACGGTTACAGGGATCAGAAACTGCGTTACAAAGATGAAAGAAAAGAATCTGGATCCAGACAACATCCGCTCTATTTTTGGAGATGGGATCATCTGCGGGATTGTCGGTGTTGATAAGGATTGCCATGCGATTACACCTTACATCAATTATCTGGATTCCAGAACAAAAGAAGATGTTGAGGAACTAGCATCCCATCATTATGAGATCTGGGCAAAAGAGACTGGAAATCCTCAGCCAAACTGTATGTTTCCAGCGATGTTTGCACGTTGGATGATGAACAATTGTGAGGGTTTTAAAGAAAAAGGCAGAAAATTCATGCACAATGCCCCATATATCCTGGCCAATCTTGCAGGACTGTCTGCAGAAGATGCATTTATCGACTGGGGAACAATGTCTGGATGGGGACTAGGATACCGTGTAACAGAGAAAAAATGGTCCAAGGAACAATTAGAGATCCTTGGAATTCCAATGGAAATGATGCCAAAGATTCAAAAACCATGGGATATCATTGGAACATTATCAGAGACATTTGCAAAAGAAACCGGATTGAAACCAGGAATCCCAATCTGTGCGGGAGCCGGAGATACGATGCAGTCTATGATCGGATGCGGAGTGATCAAACCAGATCAGGCAGCCGACGTAGCAGGAACATGTGCGATGTTTTGTATCGCAACCGATGGGATCAATGAAGAATTAAGCAAACCAGAAAATGAACTGATCTTTAACAGCGGAACTTTAGAAAATACATACTTTTATTGGGGATTCATAAGAACCGGTGGATTAGCACTTCGTTGGTATCGGGACAATGTATGCAACGAAGCAGGAAATGGAGCATATTTTGATGAATTAAATGAGAAAGCACAAAATGTGCCATGCGGATCCAAAGGAGTCCTGTTCCTTCCATATTTAACAGGAGGATTTGGAGAAACATCCAATGCAAGTGCCTGTTTCCTGAATATGACGATGGACACAGATCAGGGAGTACAGTGGCGTGCAGTTTTAGAAGCGATCGGTTACGATTATATGAGTGTGACAGATATTTATAAAAAAGCAGGCGTGCCACTTGAATTTATGACGATCACAGAAGGTGGAAGCAATTCAGAAGTCTGGAATCAGATCAAAGCAGACATGTTAGGATGTAAGAGTGCCACATTAGAAAATGCACAAGGAGCAGTTCTTACAGATGCAGTGATCGCAGCATATGCGGTAGGAGATCTGGAAGATCCAAGTCAGGTATTTGAAAAAACAAGAAAGATCAAGAAAATTTATGAACCTGATCCAATAAGAACAAAATACTATCGCAGTATTTATGAACAACAAAGAAAACTGATCAAAGACGATATGGCAGCAGTTTTTGAGACTTTACACCAGATCAGTAAGATTCAAGAACAAAGCAATGATTAAAAAAATGAAAAGGCTTCTTTACAAGAGGCCTTTTTTTCTTGTACAATAAAAGATAAAGTATATAAAAATAAGTTATAAGCAACTAACTTTGTAGATGATTTTTGATCAATTAGATTTCAAGGAGGAAAAAGTCATGGATAACGAAAAGATTGAAAAATTACAACAGATGATCGATGAAAGTAATCATATCGTATTCTTTGGTGGCGCAGGTGTTTCAACAGAGAGTCATATTCCAGACTTTCGAAGCACGGATGGTTTGTATCACCAGACTTATAAATATCCACCCGAGGTTATGGTAAGCCATACATTTTATACACAGCATACGGAAGAATTTTATGATTTTTATAAGAATAAGATGATCTTCTTGGATGCAAAACCGAATAAGGCACATTTAAAACTTGCAGAGATGGAACAGGCGGGAAAACTGTCTGCGATTGTTACGCAAAATATCGATGGGCTTCATCAGGCAGCAGGAAGTAAAAATGTCTTTGAACTGCACGGCAGTGTTCACAGAAACTATTGCCAGAAATGCGGCAAGTTCTTCGATGTGAATTATGTTGTGAATGCCAAAGGAGTCCCATATTGTGACGAATGTGGGGGAATCATCAAACCAGATGTTGTATTATATGAAGAAGGTTTAGATTCTCAGACGATCAACGGAGCAGTCAGAGCCATTTCAAAGGCAGATATGCTGATCATTGGAGGAACATCACTGGTTGTCTATCCAGCCGCTGGAATGATCGATTATTTTAAAGGAAAATATCTTGCAGTACTGAATCGTGATGCGACAAGCAGAGACAAACAGGCAGATCTGTGCATTACAGACCCAATTGGAGAAGTACTGGGAAGAATCAGGGTATAAAGATGAAGAAAAAAGATATAATCTTGATCGCAGCAGTACTGGCAATTTCACTGATCAGTTTGGCGGCGATCAAGATGACACAAAAAGACGGAAAAGAAGTGATCGTGACAGTTGACGGAAAAGAAGTGTACAAAACATCCATCAAGAAAGATCAAATTTATCAGATTCCAGAGAAAAATGGCACGAACGTCATGCAGATCAAAGATGGAAAAGTTACAATGAAAAAAGCAGACTGTAAAGACCAGATCTGTGCAGACCATAAAGCAATCGAGAAATCAGGAGAAACGATCGTATGTCTGCCGCATAAAGTAGTGATCGAGATCCGGTCAGAAGATGGCAAAGAACAGGAATTAGACGGGGTAACACAATAAACATCAGATGAGATAGAAAACAACAGGAGAAATAAAATATATGTCAACAAAAAGATTAGCGACAGATGCGATGTTTTTAACATTGGCACTTGTTGTATCCTATATAGAAGTATTGATCCCGGTACCAGTTGGAATTCCCGGAGTGAAATTAGGACTTGCCAATGGAGTGATCATGGTTTTGTTATTCTTTACAACATGGACAAGAACACTTGAGATCTCAGTGATCCGAGTTGTACTGGCAGGATTCTTGTTTGGAAATCCAATGACGATCGCCTACAGTCTGGCAGGAGGGATCTTAAGTCTGGTCATCATGGGACTTCTAAAGAAGATCGAAGGATTATCACCCATTGGAATCAGCGTTGGAGGCGGAGTAGCGCATAATATCGGGCAGCTCAGTGTTGCTGTTTTCTTAATGGAGAATACAAAGATTTATTATTATGCACCAGTATTACTGATCACAGGAACGATCGCAGGGATCATCATCGGAGTGTTAAGTGGAGTGCTAGTTAAGAAGATCCCGCCACAACTATTTCGATAAAAGATTTGAAATTTCTACAAAATCGTGGTACTACTATATGTATACACTTTCTAATAGGCAATGATTTTGAAGAAAGGAGTCACAATTGAGAACAAAATTAAATGAGATCATAAAAAATGGGCATCTTGGTATGATTGCAGTATTTTTTATAGTTTATATGATCACATTTTCCTACATTGAAGATCGAGATGTGCATCATTACATCATACATACAACGATAGATGATCAGATACCATTCTGTGAATATTTCATCGTACCATATCTATTATGGTTCTTATTTGTAGCAGTTACAGTTTTTTATTTTATGTTTTTTAATAAGAATCAATGGAAAGAATATTATCAGCTGATCATAACACTTGGAACAGGCATGACCCTGTTTTTGATCATCTCATTAGTATTTCCGAATGGACAGGATCTAAGACCAGTTCTTACTGGAGACAGCATTTTTATCAAAGCAGTACAGATGATCTATCACACGGATACTCCGACGAATATACTTCCAAGTATCCATGTATTTAACTCTCTGGCATGCTGCGTTGCGATTTTGAAGAATCAGAGAAAATATAAGAAAAGCACCGATACAGCATGTGTTGTCTTAACGATATTAATTATCATGTCGACGATGTTCTTAAAACAACACAGTGTGGTGGACGTAGTGCTCGCAGCCCTGATGTATACTGGATGTTACAGGATCATCTATGGGAATGAATTATGGTCACAGAATGCATTTCGCACGTCTATTTTCAGCGATCATTCGTGAACCACGCTTGACACGACCAAGAAAGATTTGCTATAAATACCAGAGAGAAACCGCAGAAATTGGAGTAGAGAAGAATGAGAAAAAAGATTTGGATGATCCTGGTATGCATCATATCCATGAGTTTTTGCATGGCAGGATGTACTGGCAATACAAGCAAGAAGAAATCGAATGGCAAGATAAGAATTACAACAAGTTTTTACACCATGTATGATTTTGCAAAGAAGATCGGTGGAGACAAAGTAGAAGTGATCAATTTGGTACCGGCAGGAACAGAACCTCATGACTGGGAACCATCAACGAAGGATCTGATCGAGATGGAAAAATCAGACATCTTTATTTATAATGGAGCTGGCATGGAACAATGGGTAGATGACGTTTTGGAAAGCCTTGATACGGAAGAACTTACAAGCGTTGAAGCATCCAAAGGGATTAAGTTACTAAAAGATCAGGATGCACATGAACATGATCACGAACACAACAGTGAGAATGATCCCCATGTCTGGTTAGATCCACAGAATGCAAAGTATGAGATGAACAAGATCAAGAAAACATTGATCAAAGTGGATGCAGAGAATAAAGATTATTACGAAGCGAATTATAAGAGATACGCAAAAGAATGTGACAAATTAGATACATTATATAAGGAAGAAACATCCAAACTTACAAAGAAAGAACTTGTTGTGGCACATGAAGCATTTGGCTATCTATGTCACGCATATGGGTTAGAACAGATGGGGATTGAGGGATTATCCGCAGATGACGAACCAGATCCCAAACAGATGAGCGAAGTGATCCGCTTTGCAAAAGAACATCAGGTAAAAACAATCTTTTTTGAAGAACTGGTGAGTCCGAAAGTAGCGAAAACCATTGCAAAAGAGACCGGAGCCAATGCAAAGATGTTAAACCCCCTGGAAGGACTAAGTAACAAAAAAATCAAAGCAGGAGAAGATTATTTTTCCGTAATGAAACAAAATCTCGCTGCGATCAAAGAGGCATTAAGCGAATGAGTGAATCAAACACAAAACAGATGATACAATTAAATCATGTAAAATTCGGATACAGTGATACGGAAGTCTTAGAAGAGATCAATCTGACGATCCATGAAGGCGAATATGTTGTTCTGACTGGTGAAAATGGAAGCGGAAAAAGTACACTTATGCGTCTGATCTTAGGTGAAATGAAACCAGATGAAGGAGAGATCATCCTGATGAACAACGATCCAAGATTAAAGAAACGGATCGGTTACGTGTCACAGAATGGGATCAGTAAGAACCAGAGCTTCCCAGCAACGGTAGAAGAGATCATGATCACAGGACTTTATCAGGAACTTGGCTTGTTTCATCTGCCACATAAAAAACATAAGAATAAGATCAAAGAGACACTAAGGGATTTTGGAATGGAAGAATTCCTTAAGAGACGGATCGGTGAATTATCTGGTGGACAGCAGCAGCGAGTGATGATTGCAAGAGCAATGATCGGAGATCCGAAACTTCTGATCTTAGATGAACCAACAACGGGAGTAGATGCAAGATCAACAAAGATCTTGTACGATATGCTCTATGAGATCAATACAAAATACAATACGACCATTTTTATGATCACACACGGAAGACTGCAGGAATGTAAAGGATGTGATCGTATTTTAAGAATGGATGAAGGGAGGATCGTGGAAGAATGATCGAGATGTTACAATACGGATTTATGCAGCGTGCATTTATTACAGGAATCTTACTAGCCGTGATCGCACCATTGATCGGAATCACGATCGTCTTAAAGAGAATGTCCATGATCGGAGATGCACTCTCTCATGCATCCCTGGCAGGTGTTGCTCTGGGCTTGTTATTAGGGATCAATCCAATCTTAGGAGCAATGGGAATCTGTCTGTTTGCAGCCCTGGGAGTCGAAGCGATCCGAAGAAAGATTCCAAGATATTCTGAGATGGCGATATCGATCATTATGTCAACAGGGATCGGACTTGCTGGTATCCTATCCGGATTCGTAAAAAACGGAACGAACTTTAACAGTTTCTTATTTGGAAGTATCATATCCATCAGCAAAGACGAACTGAAGATCGTATGTGTGATCAGTGTGTTAGTATTGCTCTGTGTATTGCTTCTATATAAAGAACTATTCTATATTGGATTTGATGAGAATGCAGCAAGGATCAGCGGTGTACCTGTCAAGACGATCAATTTTATCTTTACTTTATTGACCGCATTGACGGTATCGATCGCATCAAGAACGGTTGGAACACTGATCGTCTCATCCATGCTTGTGATTCCGATCGCATGCGGAATGCAGGTAGGACGAAGCTACAAAGCAGTCATGATCATCGGTGTGATCACAGCATTGGTCACAACAGTGATCGGATTAACACTGTCTTATTATGTAGGTCTTAAGCCAGGAGGAACGATCGTACTGCTCGAGGTGGTATGTTTCTTGATCCTTGCACTGATAAGCAGGTATACGAAGTAAATTTTTTGACATTTATCAGAAAATTTTATATAATAAAAAGAAGGCATGCATAACAGAATAAAACTGCATGCCTTCTTTTTTGGAAAAAACAATGAAAGGAAAGGCAAGTCAATGATTGTTCAGCTAATAGAAAATATATATCAGTTTTTATGGGGAGAATGGATTCATGTTCCGTTACCAGGAGGTGGAAGCCTGGGACTTTCGCTGCTCATTATATTGCTGCTTCCAGCAGGTATCGTTTTTACGATCAAAACAAGATTTTTACCAATCCGTCTGTTCACGGATATGGTCAAAGCACTAACAGCAAACAATAAGAATGGAAAAGATGAAAAAAGCAGTCTTTCTTCTTTACAGACCTTGATCGTATCAACAGCAACACGTGTCGGAATGGGGAATCTGACAGGAGTTGTCGCAGCAATATCCGCAGGTGGAGCAGGGGCTGTATTCTGGATGTGGATCACAGCATTGCTTGGATCATCGACAGCCTTTATCGAAGCAACTCTTGCACAGTTACATAAAGAAAAAGACCCCCTGTATGGTGGATATCGAGGAGGACCAGCCTATTATATACACCACTTTATGGAAGAGAGACAGGGAAAGAAGAAAAAACACACACTGATCGCTGTCTTATTTGCGATTTCAGGATTGATCTGCTGGTGTGGAATCAGTCAGGTGGTAAGTAATTCCGTGGCAGAATCATTCCACAATGCCTTCCATATTCCAACACTTTATACAACGATCGTGCTTGTTATTGTGGCAGCAGTGATCGTACTAAGGAAGAATGCAACTGTCAAAGTATTAGATATCGTGGTACCGATCATGGCAGTCATTTACTTCGGGATTACGATTTTTGTGATCCTCACGAATCTGCCAAGCATTCCAGGGGTTTTTGCAAGAATCTTCAAAGAAGCCTTTGGAATCCGTCAGGTCGCAGCCGGAGGGTTTGGAGCAGTTCTTATGAACGGAGTGAAACGAGGATTATTCTCCAACGAAGCAGGATCAGGATCCGCACCATGTGCAGCCGCAGCAGCAGACTGTGAACGCCCAGCACAGATGGGATTGGTACAGGCATTAGGAGTCTTTATCGACACGATCGTGATCTGCAGCTGTACGGCAATGTTGATGTTATTAGCACCACAGAATCTGACCAATGGATTAACCGGTATGAACTTGTTACAGACAGCAATGAACTACCATTTAGGAGGATTCGGAGTTGTATTTATCGCAGTGATCCTCTGGATGTTCAGCTTCTCGACATTCCTTGGAATCTTATTCTATGCAAGATCCAACGTCGCCTACCTGTTCGGTGACAAATGGGGATGGCAGACAGCCTATAAAGTATTAGCACTTGTGATGTTATTTATCGGAGGAATCCAGACCTATACATTCGTATGGGATTTAGGAGATGTCGGAATTGGGTTAATGACGATCTTTAATATCTTCATCCTGTATGCAATGTCAGGACAGGCGATCAAAGAGTTAAAGAACTATGAAGAAACAAAGAAGAAATCGATCGAAGAAAGAGCATATGCATTGCAGGAAGATGAATAGGAAGTAAATAAGTGAAATAAAACCGAACAATTCACGTAAATATGATTTCAATTTACGTAAATTGTTCGGTTTTTTGTGTGTTAAATATTAAAAATAGCAAAGAAAAATGTCTGTTAGATCTATTATGAAACAAATAGGTATAACAGACATTTTAATTACATCATCAAATTATAAAAACAGCTTCTTACGTGTCCTAAAATAAGCCACCAGAACCATCGTTCCAGTCAATACCCAAGAAATCGGATAGATCGCCATCAAAAGCTTATAATCATGGAACCAGTTACAAACGGTCGCAAGCCAGATCAAACGTAATACACAAGATCCAAACACTGTCAGGATCGCAGGAGTCATGGAACGTCCAAATCCACGCAGACATCCACCACTGATTTCATAAGAACTTGTCAGACACTCGAATGTCAGAACGATCAAAAAACGAAGCTGGGCATAATGATAGACAGATGGATCACTTGTAAATAATCCAATAAAGAACGAACGGAATACAACAAAGATCGTACTAAGGATTCCACAAGAGATCACACTGCACAACATTCCAAGACGAAAAATCTTCTTACAACGCCCCTCATCCTTCGCCCCATAATTCTGTCCGGTAAATGTAACCACCGTCTGAGCAAAGGCATTGACCAGATAATAAGCAAAATACTCATAATTTAATTCCACCGCAGAACCCGCGATCCCGCCAGCTCCAAAACTGTTGATCCCAGATTGGATACAGACATTGGCAAGAGAGAAAACCATTCCCTGAAGTCCCGCAGGAACCCCAATCTTCAGGATCTTAGAAACAGCATCCCGATCGATCGTCAAAGACTTAAAAGACAACCGGATCGGAAGTTCTTCATGCGTCAGAAAATAAAGGATCTGAACAGCACTTGTTGCATTCGCACCAACCGTCGCAAGTCCGGCACCCGCAACACCCATATGAAATACAACGACAAATAGAAGATTCAAGATCACATTCACAACACCAGACACGATCAAAGCATACATCGGACGACGTGTATCTCCGATACTGCGAAGAATGGAAGCACCGAAATCATATAACATAAAAAATGGCATTCCAAGAAAATAAATCCGCAGATATAACGTTGCAAGATGAATGATATCCTTCGGTGCACCCATCAGCAAAAGGATTGGATGAGCCACAAACTGTCCAAGAATCAGCAAAAACACACCACTAAGCAGTGCAAGAGACACAGCGGTATGTACCACACGAGGAATCCGCTTCGTATCATTCTGTCCGATATAATTGGCGATCACAACATTAGAACCAAGAGAAATCCCAGAAAACAATGTAACCATCAAAGCGATCACAGAACTATTACTACCAACCGCCGCCAAAGCCTCACTGCTCGCAAACCGTCCGACAACGGCAGTACCGACAGAATTAAAAAGCTGCTGTAAGATACTACAGGCAGCAAGCGGCATAGCAAACATTAACATCTTATCGAATAAACTTCCATGAAGCATATCCATCTTCACGGACTGTTTCGAAGAATTCTTCATATACAATACCCTCTTTCAAAAAACTATACAGATTCTAATACTTTTTGGGAAGATTATCAAGATGATTCCAGGAAAAACAACGAAGAAAGATGTATCAAATTCGAAACATTTCTTGTATAAAAGAAGTAGAATGATATACTAGGATGAGACATTAAGAAAATACACGAAAGAAAGAAGGAAAACACCATGCAAATCAGTATTCTGCTGCTAAAACAGATCGTACAACTATTCCTGATGATCCTCATGGGTTACATTATGGTAAAGATCAAATTTTTAAAAGAAGAAGACAGCAAAGTAATCTCAAAGATCATACTCTATCTGATCGTACCATCTGTGATCATCACTGCATTTCAGGTAGACTATACCCCAAGCATTATGAAAGGACTGGCAGTTGCATGTATCGCATCTGTGATCCTGCAGTTTTTATTACTGTTTGTCACATGGATCATGGGAAAAATGTTTCATTTAAACACGGTGGAATACACATCTGCCTACTATTCCAACTCAGGAAATCTGATCGTACCATTAGTCACTTATATCTTAGGAAAAGAATGGGTCATCTACGGCTGTGTCTTCATGAGTGTCCAATTATTCTTCATCTGGACCCACTGCAAATGTAAGATCAGTGGAGAAACAGAGATCAGTTTAAAGAAGATCCTGTTAAATATAAACATGATCTCTGTATTCGCAGGAGTCTTCTTATTCTTCACGAAGATCAGATTTCCAGAGATCATAGGAAATACCCTGTCATCCGTTGGAAGCATGATCGGACCATTAAGTATGATCGTCACAGGAATGCTGATCGCAGGAGTCGATCTAAAGAAAGTATTTACAAACAAAAGAATCTACATGGTCACATTCATCCGATTGGTGATCGAGCCGATCATAGCACTGGCAGTCATTATTCTGTTAGGAATGAAAAACTGGCACCCACAGGCAGAAAACATCATCCTGATCACATACATGGCAGCGATCACACCATGCGCCTCAACGATCACACAGATGTGTCAGGTGTACGGAAACGATTCGAAATATGCAAGCGCGATCAATGTAATGACGACATTGCTGGCGGTGGTTACTATGCCGGTGTTTGTTTATTTTTATATGAATTTGTAATGTAAAATAATTGCAAGTAAAATATTTACAAAAATGATAATGATAGTATAATAAGAGATAATAAAAAAGAGAACTTACATACAAGCGGGTAAGTTCTCTTTTTGATTGTGCATTCATCAAAAATTTATAATGGAGTAAGATTTTACTGTCTATAATACTCCAAGAAATCACGAAGCTTCACAGAAGCATCCTCAAGCACTTCCACACGAGGCAGATAAACCACTCTGAAATGATCCGGATCCTTCCAGTTAAATCCGCTTCCATGCACGATCAGAATCTTCTTCTCACGAAGCAGATCAAGAGCAAACTGCTCATCATTTGTAATGTTAAACTTCTTCGTATCAATCTTCGGGAAGATATAAAAAGCAGCTTTTGGTTTCACTGCACTGATACCAGGGATATCACACAACGCATTATAAATAAACTCTCTCTGTTCATAAATACGTCCACCAGGAATGATATAATCATTGACACTCTGATGGCCGCCAAGTGCTGTCTGGACAACTGCCTGTGCAGGAACATTGGAACAAAGTCTCATATTGGATAACATATTTAAACCTTCAATATAATCCCTCGCGATCGCTTTATTACCACTTAAGATCATCCATCCGATACGGAAACCAGCAATCATATGAGATTTGGATAAACCAGAGAATGTCACACAAAACAGATCAGGAGCTAAGGAAGCGATAGATACATGCTCTTCTCCATCCATCACCAGACGGTCATAAATCTCATCAGAGAAGATCATCAACTGATGTTCTCTCGCGATATCAACGATCTGCTGTAAGACTTCTCTTGGATAAAGAGCCCCCGTTGGATTGTTAGGATTGATCAGAACGATCGCTTTTGTACGGGAATTTACCTTTCGCTTGATATCTTCCATATCAGGATACCATTCAGACTGTTCATCACAGATATAATGAACTGCTTTCCCACCAGCAAGCGTTGCACAAGCCGTCCATAAAGGATAATCCGGAGAAGGGATCAAGATCTCATCCCCATCATCTAATAAAGCAGACATTGACAGATTGATCAGCTCACTGACACCATTTCCAGTATAAATGTCATCGATATCAACATTTGGGATCTTCTTAAGCTGCGCATACTGCATGATCGCCTTTCTTGCAGCAAATAATCCCTGAGAAGCGGAATATCCCTGGCAGTCAGCTAACTGATGTCTCATATCATAGATGACTTCATCCGGGGTTCTGAAACCAAATGGAGCAGGATTCCCGATATTTAATTTCAGGATATGAGTTCCATTACGTTCCATGCGGTTCGCTTCATCTACGACAGGACCACGTACATCGTAAAGCACATTATCTAATTTGGTAGATTTGCTAAATGTTCTCCTTGGAGAAGTTTCCAGATTCACAGCATCCCCTCCATTTCCAGAAAGCCAGTCAGCATCGACATCAAGAGTTTCTGATAAGAAATGAAGAATCTCCGCGCGAGGAATCGTCTTGCCACTGACATACTGGCTGATATGACTCTTCCCGACCTTGACTCCGGCAGTCTCTGCTGCATGAATAAGATCAACCTGTTTCATATGTTTTTGTTCCATTGCAGACTTCAAACGATCTGCAAAGGTAAATGTCTGATTCATAACACCCTCCGATAAAAGTTCAAAATAAAATTCAAAGTTCAAATAATTTTTGTTTAATATAGCACAAAAACAAGAAAAGTTCAATAAAAAGTTCAAAATAAAAGCCGAAAGTTCAAAGAAACAATATACAAAATAAGAAAAAAAATTAAAGTTCGACAAAAAGTACAAAGATTTGTATTGAAATTTAGAAAATATATGCTATACTTTGGAAAGTATAAATAATTAACACAAAGTGTAAAAATAAATGGGGATGAAATAGAATATGGAAGCAACAAGATTACAGATGCAGAACTTCCTAATCTTTTTATTAGATCTGGTGGGAGTTACTGTTGGTTATTTTGCAGCAGTATGGCTGCGGTTTGGAAATATTGAAACAGGGTATACCGTGATGGGGAACGATACGTATTATCGTTGGCTCATTGCGATCGTAGTACTTATGATGATCTACTTTCTGTTTCGTCCGAATCGTGGTTTTTTTAAGCGCAAATTTATAGAAGAAATGAGAATGAATCTGCAGACGGTCGTCCTGATGGCAGCAGGAATGGCGATGGTCGCATTCCTAATCCAGGATGCAGAAGATTACTCCAGATTTATTTATATCTTTACTTCTGGATTTGAATTTGTATGGATGCAGATCACACATCGAGTTTATCGGAAGTATTGGTTATCAAGAAGAAAGGATCATTCTTATGCAAGAAAGATGATGATCATCACAACGAGTGATCATGCAGAAGAAGTGATTGGAAATATCATGGAAGAGAAAAACTGGGACCTGTGGATCACAAGTGTTGCAGTCGTGGACAAAGACATGACAGGATGGCTTATCAACGAGATTCCGGTTGTGGCACATTCATATCGAAGTATTTTTGAATATGCGATGCGGTCGGTTGTGGATGAAGTATTCTTATATATACCGATGGATGACGAATTTCCAATCGCGATGACAGTACAGAACCTTGAGGACATGGGAATTAAGACGAATCTTAACATTTCCCAGTTTCAGATCAATGAGAATCTGGAACGATCACTTGAGAAGGTTGGTCCTTATGAAAGTGTAAGTTTCTCTGGTCATAATGTATCATTTGTCATGCTGATGATGAAGAGAGCAATGGACATTGCAGGGGGATTGGTTGGAATGTTGATCACAGCGATCGCAGTGATCATTGTCGGACCGCTGGTGAAGTTAGAATCACCAGGGCCGCTATTCTTCTCACAGAAGAGAGTTGGGAAGAATGGAAGAATCTTCAAGATCTATAAGATCCGTTCGATGTATCAGGATGCGGAAGAGCGCAAGAAAGAGCTTATGGCACAGAATGAGATGGACGGATTGATGTTTAAGATGAAAGATGATCCGAGAATCACCAAGGTTGGAAAGTTTATCAGGAAGACTAGTATTGATGAACTTCCACAGTTTTGGAATGTACTGAAGGGGGATATGAGTCTGGTAGGGACAAGACCGCCTACAGTGGATGAGTTTGAACAGTATAGTGCTTATCATAAGAAGAGACTTTGTCAGAAGCCTGGACTGACTGGGGTTTGGCAGGTGAGTGGAAGAAGTACGATCACAGACTTTGAGGAGATTGTTCAGATGGATGTTGATTATATTGATCATTGGTCTATCTGGAGAGATATTGGGATATTGTTTAAGACAGTGTGGCTTGTTGTTTGTGGGGATGATGGGGCACAGTAGGAGTAGAAGAAGAGTTGATGATGAATTAAGAAGGGAAATTCGATGTCAGAAGAGAGAAAGATAAGAATTGTTCATATTGCACAATCTCCCGGAGGTGTGGAACGATATTTAAGGTCTTTACTTAAGTATAGTAATCGGGAAAAATATGAGATTATTCTGATTGTTTCAAATCAATATAAGAGGAAAAACTATGTAAATTTGGTAGATGCTTTTGAAAATGTGGATATGATCAGAAGTATTGATCCCAAAAGTGATTTAAATGCGATTAAGGCAATACGTAAGTTGTTGAAGAAATATAAACCAGATATTGTTTATTGCCATTCTAGTAAGGCAGGAGCATTGGGACGAATTGCTAACATGGGATTAAAAAATAAGTGTGTGTATAATCCACATGGATGGGCATTTAATATGAGGGGAAATAAGTTAAAGAAATTAATATATGTTGGAATTGAAAAGGTGTTGGCACCATTTTGTTCAACGATTATTTGTATTTCGGGGGCTGAGAAAAGATCAGCATTAAAATATAGGATTTGTGGTAAAAAAAAGCTTAAGGTAATTTATAATGGGATTGATTTCGATGAGTATAATATGGATTATCATATGAATACGAGAGAACTTTTAGAAATTCCAGAAGATGCATTTGTTGTTGGTATGGTGGGAAGACTGGCGGAACAGAAGGCACCAGATGTGTTTGTGAAGGCAGCGAAGAGAATTAAAGAAAAAATACCAAAAGCTTTTTTTCTTATTGTTGGAGATGGACCGGATTGGGATGAAGTGCAGCAGGAAGTTGAAGACAATAAATTGACGGATTCATTTATTCTTGCTGGTTGGACTAGAAGACCGATGGAATATATTAAGATTCTTGATATTGCCGTTTTGATTTCTAGATGGGAAGGTTTTGGATTGGTATTGCCAGAATATATGTTGGCAAATAAGCCGATTGTGGCGACTGATGTGGATGCAATTCCTTTTATCGTACAAGATCATGTGAATGGATTGTTGGCTCCAGTGGATGATGATGAGAAGATTGCTGAGAATGTAGTTGAGATTTATCGAGATGCGGAGCTTAGGGATAAACTTGTTGAAGAAGGTCGGAGAGAAGTTGATGAGAGGTTTAATGTTGAGAGAGTTGCTGGAGAGCATGAGAGGTTGTTTGGAAGGTTAGTATAGATATTAACTGATGTAAAATAAGTAGAAAAAAGACATAATTGTTTATAGGATTGTTACAAGATGGAATTATTAAAAAATTCAATGTACAATAGGAAGAAGTTTGTTGATATTATATGTTGAATTTACATGTATCTTATTTTGTGAATTGCTTATCTCTACAGAAAAGTAAAAGATTAGAATGTAAAATAGATTATTTATGGAGGAAAATAATTAATGAAGATTTGCTCAATGGTGGTTCTATATGAGTCAAAAGAAAAAGAAATAGCTAATATTCTTTGTTATTATGATTATGTAGATAAAGTATATATTTTGGATAATTCTACAAAAAGTAATGAAAGCGTTGTAGATGGAATTTTGTCAAAAAAATATGGGCAGATTGAAAAAAAAGTGGAATATATTCATTTTCAAAAAAATATTGGATTGTGCAAGGCGTTAAATAAAGGAATGAAAATAGCTGCAGAAGAAGGGTTTAAATGGGCACTTGTTATGGATGCAGATAGTACATTAAAAACAAATGTCGTAGATGTATATAAAGAATTTATTAAAAGAAATAGTTGTAGTAATGTTGGAATTTTGGCACCTGTACATTTATTTGATAGGAACATGAAACATCAGTTTGAAGGAGAAAGAAATGTAAGTTGGGCAATGACATCGGGTTGTTTTTTTAATATTGAAGTTTTTATGAAACTGCAAGGGTTTAAAGAAGAGCTGTTTGTGGATGGGTTAGATATCGATTACTGTTATAAATTGGGAAGAAATGGATATAGAGTAGTTGAACTTTCAAATGCTCAAATCAATCATTTTCCAGGAGAAACAAAATCAATTAATTTTTTAGGCAAGAAACTGAAATATGGAATTGCATCTCCATGGAGGTATTATATGCAAGCAAGGGCAATTGTTTGGCTTATGCTTGAGTATCGTTCTGTAAAAGAATTCATAAGATACGGGATGAAATGGGGAAAAGTAATTTGTTTATTTCCAAATAAAAGAGAATATATAAAACAAATGATACGAGGCACCAAGGCTGGTGTAAATTTATGGAGAGATGCTAATAGTAATTAATGATAATTTATAGATTGTTAGTAGTTTTATGGAGAAAGGATAGGACATGGATATTTCGGCGGGCATTGTACTTTATAATCCAGATACAGATAGATTAAAAGAAAATATTAATGCCATTATTAATCAGTGTACACATATATATTTAATAGATAATGGATCTGATAATATAAATAATATATCTGATTTATTAGAAGAGTACAATGATTTAAAGATTACTGTAATTTATAATCAAAAAAATATGGGGATTGCAAGTGCTTTGAATCAATTGACTGAGGCAGCTAAGAAAGATAATTTTAATTGGATTCTTACGTTAGATCAAGATTCTGTTTCACCATTAAATATAATAAAAGAATTTAAAAAATATACAAATAAAAATAATGTAGGGATGCTTTGTCCGGTTATATGTGACAGGAATAAAGATAAAATAATAAAAGCAGAAGAAGGGTATATAGAAGTTAAAGAATGCATTACATCAGGTTCGCTATTGAATATTAATGCGTGGGATGAGATTGGTGGCTTTGATGATAATATGTTTATTGATGGCGTAGACTTTGATATTTGTTACAGATTAAGACAAGCTAGTTATAGAATCTTATGTGTCCAAAGTGTCGTCCTTTTGCATGAATTAGGACATATTGAATATCATCGTTTTTTGTTTTGGAAAGTAATTGTAAAAAATCATTCTGCGTTTCGCAAGTATTATATTGCAAGGAACATAATTTATATTGCTCGTAAAAGAAAAAGCTTATTTTTAATATTCAAGGGAATATTGCAAGAAATAAAATTAATAGGGATTGCTATTTTGTATGAAAGTGATAAATTCAATAAAATAAATCGTATTTTTGCAGGAATTTGTGATGGATTTAGGTGTAAGGTGGGAAAATAATTATGATAGTATTTGAAGGAATTTTAGTAGCATATTCATTTATAAATCTTTTAATGATGATAAAAAACTATAAGAGATTTCATTCTATTTATCCTATTATTGCAGTGTTTGACTTAGTTATGGTGGTACCTTTATTACTCGAAATGTTTCTGGGTATTCCAGATATTCCTAGAGATGTGTATATGAATTTTGTTAGGGCAATGGAAGATCAGACTACATTATTGATATATTGTATTTTTATTTTAATTGCACAGATTTTATTTACATATGAAATAAGAAGAATTAAAAGAAAAGATAAATTTATTAAGCAGAAAAAGGATGTGCAAGAGTTTTTATTCTTTGTACAAAAATTTAAATATAAAAATATTGCTTTAGGTATTTGTTATATTATTGTTGTGGTAAGTATTATTTCAATTATTCTTGCACCAAATCCAATATATTATTTAACATTTAGAAATGTACATTTTCAGCCTTCAAAAGAAATTGTACATTATTCAGAATATGTGATTGAACCATTATTTCAATTGCTCATTGGTGCAATTATTGCATTAAAATTGTTTGATTCAAAAAATAAAGTTAGTAGTATTTTAATAAGGTTAATTTTGATACTTTTTTTTACTATGGTAAACGGAAAACGTACATATTTAATGATAATAGTAGGGGTATTTTTCTTAATTGATCTCCTTAGAGAGGGTAGCTTAAAAAAAATAGCACCTAAATATGCAGCATTGTTTGGGTTAGTTGCAATATATTTTTATTCTTATATGTATATTACAGACAAAATTAGTTATAACAGCGATTGGTATTATGAGATGCAAGAATATATTTTTCGTTCAATGCATGTTAGATTTTCGATATATGCAGCACTTCATTCAAAACAAATTCATATTTTGGACTATCCAGGACAATCAATTTTGCAGAGTTTGTTTTTTTATATTCCAAGAGCAATATGGACTAGTAAGCCATGGCCATATATTGACTATTATATGAGAGGAGTTTTGGGACTATCTTCAATAAGTTATGTAACATATCATATGCCAGCATCATATTATCCAGAATTTGTTTCAAATTTTGGATTAGTAGGATTATTATTATCTTTAATTTTTACAATTTGGATTACAAGATTTTTTGATAAAAGAAAAACGGTATGTAAGCTTATAGGAACTGCAATGATAGCACTTTTAAATGTGTATTACTATAATGATTTGTTAAAAATAGTAGCGATTTTTGTTCTATATCTTTATGTTACAGAAAAATATAAATTTGTATATAGGAGATGATTGTTTAAGAATGAAGTATAAATATAAAAAAGAATTAACAAAAATAAAAAGAATTGTACAAAATCCAAAAAATTTGAAATATCTTAAACAGAGTGACAGAATAGAAGATTCAGGGATATTACTTGTTATTCATGAATCACAAGAACTTGGAGCAAGTATTTTAGCATTACATATTGCAAAAACACTTGTTGAAAAAGGAATTAATGTTTATATTGTTTCAAGACAGTTTGGAGTGATGAATGATAAGTACAATAAGATTGCTCCAGTTCAAATAGCTTTAAATACAAAGGCATATAAAAAAATATGTAAGAATTTATCAAAGAGGGGATTTAGGAAAGCCTTAATGATTACTGCATCTACAGGAGATCTTGTAAAAGTTACTAAAGAGTGTGGTTTTGAAGTTGTATCTATGATCCATGAATTAAATCAGGTTATTAAAATGCTACACTTAGAGGTCGCTGTAAAAGAAATGTTGAAATATTCAGATAAAATTCTTTTTTCGACGTCAATTGCGAAAAAACAAATTTTAGAATTAGTTAATATTAGCGATAGTGAGAAAGTTTTAATAAAACCACAGGGAACTTATTTTTGCAAACCTTCTGAAAAGATAATAAAAAAGCAAAGCTTATTATTGATAGATGATTATCCTATATTAAAAAATAAAAAAATAATAATTGGAATAGGTAACACATCAGAGAGGAAAGGTTTTGATATTTTTCTAAATACAGCATCTATTATGCCAGAATATGAATTTGTATGGGCGGGGAAAAAGGAAAAATATTATGATGAAGCTATTGGAAAGTGTGGGAAACCAGATAATTTTATTTATGTAGGATCAATGGATAATAAACAATTATCAGCATTATATACAATTGCAGATGTGTATTTGATGTGTTCACGGTTTGATACTTTGCCATCTACGATGTTTGAAGCACTACTATTTGAGACGCCTATCATTGGTGCAAAAAATTCTGGTGGCATTGTTGATGTGGTAAATAATACCAATGGTATTTTGACAGAAAATGTTGATAGCTACCAATTTTCAGAAGCAATTGAACAAGTGTTAGTTAACAACTACAGGATAAAAGACATGGATAATTCATTTGAAAAATATGTGACATATGTAGTTTCATTATATGAGAGGAAAATAGATGATTAAAACAGAAGATAAACATTTTATTTTTGATAAACCAAGAAGTGAAAATATTATTTATAAAATTAAATTGGCGATAACTTATGTACAATGTTTAGGATATCGGATTTTAAAATTTATCTTACGAAAAAAAGCTAGTGAAAGAAAAAAATATTATGTTTCTATTTGTGGGATATTTAAAGATGAAGGATTATACTTAAAAGAATGGATAGAATATAATAAAAAAGTGGGCGTTGATCATATTTATCTATATAATAATAACTCAACAGATAATTATTTAGAAATTATTAAGAAGTATTTAGATGATGGATATGTTGATTTAGTAGATTGGCCACGAAATCAAGCCCAAATGGAAGCTTATCATGATTGTTTTAATAGATTTAGAAATGAGACAAGTTGGCTTGGATTTATTGATATTGATGAATTTATAGTACCAATAGATAGTCAAAATGTAAAAGAATTTTTTAGAAAGAATGCTTATGAACAATCAATATTAATATATTGGAAAATGTTTGGATCAAGTGGTATTGTTCATAGAAATACGAAAAACCCAGTAATTAAAGATTTTACCTCATGTTGGTATAAATATGATGATATAGGAAAGTGTTTTGTAAATACAGAATTTGATATTTCTGATAAACAAAAGATGTTGCATCATATGTTATGGACAAAAAAAGGAATATTTAATATGCCTCCAGTAAACTGTTGCGGGAAAATATGTCCTAGAGATTGGTATAATCCAGTTGATAGAGATATTTTTCCAATTCAGATAAATCATTATGTACTTAAGTCATATGATGAATATATGAGTAAGGTAAATAAAAGTGATGTTATGTTTACAAAAAATCCCAAAGGGGAAGAACATTTTAGGAGACATGATAAGCCTTCAACTAGTAGTGATTATGCAATATTTAAATTTATCAATAATCTATAGTAATTAACGACTAAGTAAATATAAGGAAATAGATAATTGGAATGAAAGAATTTAAAACTTGGATGAGATAGAAAATTCTGTTGGATATGATATGAAAGCTTATTTATTATTAGAGGATAGGAAAACAAGAAAATATTTAAAAGGAAAATAAAGAATCAGTATTTCTTGTATTAAAACTATCAGAAATAAAATTTGGGAAGCTATTGCATATTCCTAACGATTTATTTTAAATGTATGTAACGTATTAATCGTTCAATAAAATTTGTTGGACATACACTAAAAAGAATAGAGAATATAGTATGATACCGAAGAAAATTCATTATTGTTGGTTTGGTGGGAATCCATTACCAAAATTAGCAGAAAAATGCATAGAATCATGGAAAAAATATTGTCCAGATTATGAAATTATAGAGTGGAATGAAACAAATTATGACTTGGAATCATGTACATATGTTGAGGAAGCATATAAAGCTCAAAAATGGGCATTTGTAAGTGATTTTGCAAGATTAGATATTGTATATAATCATGGTGGAATATATTTAGATATTGATGTAGAATTATTAAAAAATTTAGATGAGTTATTGAAAAATAAAGTATTCTTTGCAACGGAACAGGTAGGTCTTATTAACACAGGGTTAATTTTTGGGGCTGAAATTAAGAATCCAAATGTTAAGTTATTACTTGATGAATATACTCATATACATTTTACTATTTCAGAAAATGTATATGATACATTACCATGTCCACAAAGAAATACTCATCCATTTTTGAACAAAGGATTACAAAAAGAGGATGAAATACAGGTGATTAATGAGGCAGTTATTTTTCCACCAGAATATTTTTGCCCAATAGACAATGAAACAAAAGAATGTAAAATTACATCAAATACATATTCTGTTCATCATTTTGGAGCTTCATGGATTTCTAAAGATGATAAAAAAATTCAGAAACAATTTGAGATTTATGATAAAAAATACTGTAGGATAATAGCTATGATTTTAAAAGCCAGGTATGAATATATGGCAATTTATCATAGATTACGAATAAAATACATTGTAAAATTTATAGATGCTAAATTTCAGCGAAAAAAAAATAGAAACAATTTGAAAGCATCAATAAGAAAGAAGGTAGATAAATAGTGTATTATGCACCTATATTAATTCCTACATTATGTAGAGATGAGCATTTTGTTCGTTGTATTGAAAGTTTAAAGAAAAATAAGTTGGCTCAATATACTGATGTTTATGTAGCGTTAGATTATCCAGCAAAAAATACTCATTGGGAAGGATATAATAAAATTTTGGAATACTTAGAAGGCGATTTTTCAGAATTTGCAAATTTTTATGTTATAAAAAGAACTTATAATTATGGAGCACATAATAATATAGTAGATATAAGAAATAAAATATTCGAAAAATATGATAGATATATATATTCGGATGATGATTGTGAATTTTCACCTAATTTTTTACAATATATGAATTTATGCTTAGAAAAATATAAAGAAGATGAGAGTGTATTGGGAGTGGCGGGATATAGTTATCCAGTAAAATGGGATATTCCATCAGAATACAATGCTTTCAAAAGTTCATTGATTTTTCCAATGTGGGGAACAGGTTTTTGGCGAGATAAATTTAATAATATGTCGAGTGAATTAGAAAATAATTATATTGCTAAATATGTAAGAAACAATTTGATTAAGCGAAAGAATATGACAGATGCTAGATATGTAGATAGTATGTGTTTTGCGCTAAGTTATGGAAATCATCTGGGTAAAAGTGCAACAGATGTTGCTTGTGGATGTTATATTCAATTTAAACATAAATATGTTATAAACCCAGTAATATCTATGGTACGTAATTATGGTTTTGATGGAAGTGGCGAATGGTGTCCTAATACGAAAGATGAAGAACATTCTAATTGTCAGGCACTTAAGTATAATTATCGTATGCAAAGTATAGATTTGAATCAAGAGTTTGAACTTAAAGTTTGTGAAAATTATGATTTTGAAAGTAACAGAGATATTTTAAATTCCTTTGATTCTAGAGAAGAAAGAATAGTAAAAAGTTGCGAAAGAAAAATAAAGACTCAAAAGATATTAGGAGAAAGAATCTATAAATTTTTATGGGAGAAAAAACATAAGTGAAATGAGAGAGAAAAATGTAATTAAAAATTTCTTTTGGAGATTTGCAGAACGATGTGGAGCACAGTTAGTGACTTTTGTGGTTTCAATTGTTCTGGCACGAATACTTGATCCAAAAGATTATGGCACAATTGCACTTGTAACAGTTTTTACAACAATTCTTCAGGTTTTTGTTGATAGTGGATTAGGAACAGCACTAATTCAGAAAAAAGATGCAGATGATTTGGATTTTTCGTCTGTATTTTATTTCAACTTTATAGTATGTATAATTCTTTATGCAGTTATGTTTATAGTTGCACCATATATTGCATTATTTTATAAAGATACAACATTAATTTCAGTAATACGTGTTATTAGTTTGACGATTGTGATATCTGGAGTAAAAGGAATACAGCAGGCATATGTATCTAAAAATATGTTGTTTAAGAGATTCTTTTTTTCAACAATTGGTGGAACGATTTTTTCAGCTATTTTAGGTATAGCAATGGCGTATATGGGATATGGTGTATGGGCATTGGTTGCACAGCAACTTTCCAATACTGCAATTGATACGTTAATACTTTGGTTAACTGTAAAATGGAGACCGAAAAAAATGTTTTCATTTGAGAGACTTAGGGGGTTATTTTCATTTGGATGGAAACTTTTGGCATCATCTTTGTTGGATACAGCGTATAATAATCTACGTAATTTGATTATAGGAAAACTCTATTCATCCTCTGATTTAGCATTTTATAATCAAGGGGATAAATTTCCTAAAGTGGTAGTTACAAATATAAACACATCAATTGATAGTGTGTTGCTTCCAACAATGTCTATAGAACAAGATAATCCAGAACGAATAAAAAAAATGACACGTAGAGCAATTAAAACTAGTACATATGTAATGGCACCACTCATGATGGGACTTGCATTTTGTGCTGAACCTGTAGTTCGATTAATTTTGACAGATAAATGGATTCCATGTATTCCGTTTCTTAGAATTTTTTGTATTACATATATGTTTTGGCCAGTGCATACGGCAAATTTAAATGCAATAAATGCAATGGGTAGAAGCGATTGGTTTCTTAAATTGGAAATTATTAAAAAAATTATGGGTTTAGCTATTTTATTGTCTACTATGTGGTTTGGTGTAATGGCAATGGCATATAGTTTATTATTGAGTAATGTATTAAGTCAAATTATAAATTCATGGCCTAATAGAAAGTTGTTAGGATATGGATATCTAGAGCAGGTGCAAGATTTTGCTCCAGGTATTTTGTTAGCTGTTTTTATGGGGATATGTGTATATTTTATTGGATATATTCCATTGCCAATGATTATAACATTATTGCTTCAGATTGTTTTAGGAGGAATAATTTATATAGTATTATCTGTATTTTTAAAACTTGAAGAATTCGAATATTTAATAAAAATAGTAAAATCATTTAAAAAAAGATAGATAATAAAATATGCATTAAATAGTAGGAAAGGGGATTTTGATTATGGAAAATAAAATTCTAGTAACGCAATCATCAATGCCAAAAATTGAAGAATATATAAAAGAAATTGCTCCTATGTGGGAAAGTCATTGGTTGACAAATATGGGAGTGAAGCATAGAGAATTTCAAGAAAAACTTTGTGAATATCTTCATGTTGAAAATATTGATCTTTTGACGAATGGACATATGGCATTGGAACTTACTTTGCAGGCAATGAACTTACAAGGAGAAGTAATTACTACACCTTTTACATTTGCTTCAACTACACATGCGATTGTACGTAATGGATTAACACCGGTATTTTGTGATATTGATCCAGAAACATATTGCATGGATGTGAGTAAAATTGAAAAATTGATAACTGATCGTACTTGTGCAATCATGCCAGTTCATGTTTACGGAAATGTTTGTAACATTGAAGAAATAGAACGTATTGCACATAAATATGAATTAAAAGTTATTTATGATGCGGCACATACGTTTGGAGAAACATATAAAGGAAAAGGAATAGGCTATTTTGGGGATGCATCATGCTTTAGTTTTCATGCTACTAAGGTTTTTAATAGTATTGAAGGTGGGGCAGTATGTTATAAAGATAAGCAGCTTGGTGAAAAACTTTATGAATTAAAGAATTTTGGAATTCATGGACCAGAAGAGGTTTCTGCAGTAGGCGCTAATGCTAAAATGAACGAATTTTGTGCAGCCATGGGACTTTGTAATTTACGACATGTAGACGAGGAAATTGCAAAGCGTAAAGCTGTAGTAGAGCATTATCGAGAAAGATTAAGTGGTGTAGATGGAATTCAACTTAATGCAATTCAAAATAATGTAAAAAGTAATTATGCTTATTTCCCGGTAGTGATTGAAGAAAAGTTATTTGGGGCTAGTCGAGCAGAGGTGTTTGATAAATTGGCAGAAAATGGAATTGGAGCGAGAAAGTATTTTTATCCATTAACGAATACATTTGAGTGTTTCCATGGTAAGTATGATGTGACAGAAACTCCTGTAGCATTACATATTAGCAAACGAGTGCTTACGTTGCCGTTATATGCAGACCTTTCATTAGAAAGCGTGGATAGAATTTGCGATATTATTTTAAAATGTCAAGATTAAACAAGGGGGAATAATAGTTGAAAAAACTTATGATTTTGGGAGGCTCTCGTTATGCACTTCCTGTTATTGAAGTAGCACATAAATTAGGAATTTATGTAATTACATGTGATTATTTACCAGACAATATTGCACATAAATATTCAGATGAATATTGCAATGTTAGTATTATTGATAAAGAAAAGACTCTCGAGGTAGCTAAAAGACTTAATATTGATGGTGTAATGTCTTTTGCGTGTGATCCAGGGGTAATTACATCAGCGTATGTAGCAGAAAAGATGAATCTTCCTAACGTAGGACCTTATGAATCAGTTTGTATTTTACAAAATAAAAAGAAATTTCGAGAGTTTTTAAAAGATAATGGATTCACAGTTCCAACAGCAAAGGGATATAAAAATATAGAAGAAGCACTAAAGGATGTGGATTTATATCAGTGGCCGGTCATTGTAAAACCAACAGATTCAGCGGGAAGTAAAGGAGTAACTCGTGTAGATTCTCCAGAAGATTTAAAGAAAAGTATTCAATATGCATTATCTTTTTCACATTCGGATGAATTTATTATAGAAGATTTTATTACTCAGCATGGTTATTCATCTGATACTGATTGTTTTTCTATAGATGGTGAATTAAGGTTTGTATCATTTGATTGTCAGCGTTTCGATAGCAAAGCAAAAAATCCATATACACCTGCAGCATACAGTTGGCCATCATCTATGACTATAGAACATCAGGAAGAGCTAAAAAATGAAATTCAACGTCTTTTAAAATTACTTAAAATGCGTACAGCTGTTTATAATATTGAAACTCGAGAAGGAACGGATGGTAAAGCATATATCATGGAATTGTCTCCGAGAGGAGGAGGAAATAGATTATCGGAGTGTCTTCGTTACGCAACAGGGGTAGACATGATTACTAATATGGTAAAATATTCAGTAGGGCTTCCTATTGATGAAATTACACAGAAACCATATGATGGATGTTGGGCTGAAATTATTCTACATAGTGATCAACCAGGAATTTTTAAAGAACTTTGGATTTCAGATGAAATTTTGGACAATGTTGTAGAACGAGATCTTTGGATTAAAGAAGGAACTGAAGTTGGTGGATTTACAGCAGCTAATGAGGCAATAGGTACGTTAGTTCTTAAATTTGAAAATCAGGAAAGAGTAGAAGAAGTTCTTGGAAATCAAGATAAGTATGTTAAGGTTAAATTGGCATAATGCCGAGGAGAAAATTTTATGAAGAAAATAATTGTATTTGGTGCTAGTGGAGATACAGGCCATTATTTTGTAAGATATTTTTTAGAGCATTATGAAGGAAAAGAATATCAATTAATTGCGACAGGTACTAGAAAAACAGATTATTTTAGACAATTTAATATTCCATATTATGAAGTGGATATTACCAGAAAAGAAGATTTTGTTAAACTTCCACGCGATGTTTATGCTGTAGTTGATTTAGCTGGAATGATGCCGGCACGAATGAAAGGATATAATCCATATAAATATATAGATGTAAATATTACAGGAAATTTGAATATTTTGGAATACTGTAGAGAAACTAAAGTAGATAGGATATTGTTTGCGCAAAGCTTTGGAGATATTAAAGATTATGCAGAAGAAAATCTGTTATTAAGAGTAGACCTTCCTCGTAAATTTAGTTTTACAACAGACCATACAGTTTATGTTATGTCTAAAAATTTTGCAGTAGATATGATTGAAAATTATCATCAAATGTATGGCATTAAAAGATTTATTTTCCGTTTACCTACAATCTATTTATATTCTTCAGTGGATACTTTTTATGTTGATGGTAAAAAGAAAAAAATAGGTTATCGATTATTAATTGATAAAGCGATAGCTGGTGAGCCTATTGAAGTCTGGGGAGATTCAAGTAGAGTAAAAGATATGGTGTATGTAAAGGATTTTTGTCAGATGCTTTATAAAGCTCTTTTTGTTGATCGAAATAGTGGTTATTATAATGTAGGGACAGGAATAGGAACTTCATTATTAGATCAAATAAAAGGAATGGTAGAAGTATTTGGAGATAATAATAAAAAATCTGAGATTATAATGAGACCAGATAAACCTAATGCACCGCAATATATAATGGATATTAAACCAGCTATAGATGAGTTGGGATATGAACCGCAATATAATTATATTGATATGCTTTATGATATGAAAAAAGAAATGGAGCAAGAGTAAGAGGGTGCGGTGATGAAAAAAATATGATAATTATTATATTTTGGATTAATAGTTATATTATTACCATTTATTATTGATAAAATCTATTATATTAAGCCACCTATTTCTTTTTTTTGATATAGAATATGAAGTGCAAGATATTCTCGTATATTATGGAAATGTTTTAATTTTTATAGCAACGTTTATATTGAGTATGGCAACATATTTACAAAATAAAAAGGCTCAGGAGAAATCTGAAGAAGTGAACAGATTGCAGTTAGAATTGCAACGTAAAAGTATGGAAATGGCAAAATTACAATATCAAAAAAATGAAGATAATATCAAAAAAATCCCCAAATTTGAAGTAAAAATAAGAGGAAGTAAAGGTAACTATCAGGACTTAACGTTAGATATAAAGAATGTTGGAGCAATGAATGTTTCAAATTTATCCTCAATAGAAATTTCTGCGATAGTAAATGATAAGAAAATAGCTAATGCTTCAAAAATGGATTTTGGAAAAAAATCATTAATAGTAGGAGAAGAAACAGAGTTGTTAACCAGCTTTCCAGCACTTATTGAAAGAAAAGGGAAAGGATATAATAGTGAAATTGAGTATTATGAAAATGTAAGCTTAATCTGGAATTTCTCTTGTGAAGATGAAGAATGGAATGTACATTATTTTTCTGGGTCGATTTATATACAAAATACAAAAGAAGTGGAATATGTATTGTGGAAAATTGAAAAACAAGGTTAATGCAATAGTTCTCCTTGTTCCTATGTATAACTTAAGTTCCAGAGACCTTAAGAAAGCAGCCTATAAAGTGAATAGTTATATGGAATAAGAAATATGAAAAAATTTGAAAAATAGGTTCACTATTTATAAAAAAGGGACTTTTATATTGTAAAGGGGAGAAAATACGAATGAATACAACATTAATTATTATGGCAGCAGGAATTGGCTCTAGATTTGGAGAAGGAATCAAACAGTTAGCCCAGATGGGACCAAATGGAGAGATCATCATGGATTATTCCATTCATGATGCAAAAGAAGCAGGATTTAACAAAGTAGTCTTTATTATCCGCAAAGACATTTTCAAGGAGTTCGAGGAGATCATCGGAAACAGGATCAAAGAACAGATCGATGTAGAATATGTATTTCAGGAGCTTGATGATCTGCCAGAAGGATTTGAAGTACCAGAAGGAAGAACAAAACCATGGGGAACAGGTCAGGCAGTCTTATGCTGCAAAGATGTAGTGAAAGAACCATTTGTGATCATCAATGCAGATGATTATTATGGAAAAGAAGCATTTGTGAAACTGCATGATTTCTTAGCATCCGGAGAAGACCTTGGAAGAGAATTTACCATGGGAATGGGCGGATTCATTTTAAAGAACACATTAAGCGATAATGGAACAGTGACCAGAGGAGTCAGTGTTGTCGATGAGAATGGTTTATTAAGTAAGGTACATGAGACAACAGGAATTGAAATGGGAGAAGACGGACAGATCAAATGCGACAGCGAAGAAGTACAGGAATGGATCAGTCCAGAAGATAAAGTATCCATGAATATGTGGGCAGGATATCCAGAATTTTTAGATTTCTTAGCAGAGGATTTCAAAGATTTCCTTGAGAATGTGGAAGAAGGAGATTTAAAGAGCGAGTATCTGTTACCGAACATCGTGGACAAGCTTTTGAAAGAAGAAAGAGCGAACGTGAAGGTGTTGGAGACACAGGATCGTTGGTTTGGAGTTACATATAAGGAAGATAAAGAGACTGTGCAGGAGGCTTTTAGAGAGTTGATTGCTGATGGGGTTTATGCGGAGAAGCTTTTGGAGTAGATGAATAGGTGGTAGCCAATAGGATGTGATTTTTGTTAGGATCATGTTTTATTGGCTATGTTTGGTTATATATTATATAAATATACAAGAAAGATAATGAAAAAAGAAGAGGCGATAGTGTGAGTGAATCAAAGATTACTATTTTTTATTCATGGCAATCAGACCTGCCAAGTAAAGAAACAAGAAATATTATTGATGAAAGTATAAAAGACGCAGTTCGATTATTGAGAGGTACAGTTAATATAAAAGCTGATCGTGATACAAGAGGAAAGTTTGGAACTCCTGATATTACACAGACTATTTTTTCAAAAATTGATGATTGTGATATTTTTATTGCTGATGTTAGTGCAGTATGTCACTATGCGACAACGGATAAAGATGGTAATGAGAAAATAAAATACGCACCTAATGCTAATGTTATGCTTGAATTAGGATATGCTAGCCATGTAATTGGATGGGACAATGTAATTTGCATTTTAAATTCTGATTATGGAAAACCAGCGGATATGCCTTTTGATATTGCAAGTCGTAGATTGACACCTTTTTCATTAAAAGATGGAAAAAGTAAAGGTGAGATTAAAAGATATATTAAAGGTATTATTCAGGATACTGTTGAAAATATATTGAATAATGGGAAACAATCTAAAGAGGGCTTTTCGAATTTGCGATTAGGTAGTTATAATGATGGTGTAGTTTCTAATCATTTTAATCCAATAAAATTATCAAAAAAGGATGCATTTACTAATCATAGGAAGCAAATTATATCGGAAAGTCTAAAATTGATAGAACAAATCAAAAATATAAAAATAACAGAACCATCGGAACTTTTAAGTACTAAAAAAGAAAATAATTCGCCACAGAAAAATGTTGATGAAGAAATTATGGATGTGAAACAAGATAATTTGTTAATAACTTCAGAAACAAGTTCTTTAAAAAATAATTTTATAAGAAGATACAAAATATCTATTAAAGAAGATGATAAAAATATGATAACAGAATTAAGTAAGAAATATTTAGAGATAAATATTTCAAAGGATGAAGAATTTTTTTGTATTGGCAATTTAGAAGAAAAAATAGATGCATTACTTTTTAAATCTTATGAAGGTACAAAGGATGAAGAGAATAAATATAATAAGATAATGGAATTATATAATTATTTACAGTGTTTATATATTTTTGATGAATATGTGAAGACGTTTGATAATATGATTTTTATGCCATTAGTGATAGAAAATATATCTAAAATACGAGATGAGAATATAGATATATATATAAGAGTAAAAGAAGAAGATGCAAATATTGTTATCCCGTCGAGGAAACTTATAAATCCTAAAATAAAAGGAATGCTAGAAACTATTATTGAAGAAGAAATTATAAAAGAGCTGTTGTTAATGCCAGAAACATCAGATATATCATATGATAAAGATATAACATATAGTATGGAAGATACTCAGGTTGAAATGAAGAAACAATGGAGTTTTCCAGGAATTAATGGAAATCCGAATTATGATGAAGAAGATTACGAAAGACAAATAAAAAAATATATTGCAATTCCTAATATGAATGATAAGAATGAATTTAAATTTAGAATAAATAATATTTATGCAAAAGAAAAAAAGTGGTTAGGACCTGCATTGCTAATGAAGCCATTAAAGAAGAGTTTTGACATTGAGTATTTGATAAAATCTAAATATTCGGATGGAGAATTATCAGGAATAATTAAATATAAATACTAGGAAATTTGTTTTTACAAAAAGGAGAGAGCAAAATGAATGATGAATTTTCAAAAGAAGAAATTGTAGAGTTGATATTAAATTTTTGTTGGGAACCAACAGGATATTTTAAGAAAGAAGAGAATGAGCCAGAATTTAAAAAATTTAAGGATAAAGGTTTTTGCGATTATTGTGAAGAAAAAGAAAAATATTTGATCAACAATGAAGGGCAAAATTATTTGCATTCTTATGTTTATGATGCTGCAGAAAAATTTGCGAATGTAGTAAAAGAACATGAAAGATATATGGAAAAAGATGCGATAAATTGGTTTAAGAATTATTTTGAATTAAAAGATATTGAACAGGCAAAAGAGATATTAGAATATATTTTTGAAAAAGAATTAAAAATTAGGTATAAAATTTCAATATGTTATGTTAGAGGTAAAAAAGGATATACTGTAATCTAAAAATGCTTAGGAAAAAACTTATATATGAGAGCTTAAGTGCCGTAGACGTTAAGAAATCAGTCTATAAAATAATTGTATCATTAAGATTGAATTATTCAAAAAATTCCGAACAAAATACACATTTAACTTAGTAAAGAACTTAAGTTCCCAGGGACATTAAGAAATCAGCATACAAAATAAATCGTAACATTAAACACAATTATTAAAAATATTCCAAACAAAATACGCATTTAACATATAGAACAGGAGAAGGCACAAGAATGAAGACTATCATAGGAAAAATCACAATAGACATTCTAACATCGATCTATCAGCCGTTTTGGTTTGCAATTTTGTTATCAATAATGACAATGTTCTTTTATTTGTATGTAAAATGTCCAGAAGGAGCAGGCAAGGGATGGAAAGCAGCTATCCGAACATGGATTGACCATTTTAAAAGAGATAGAGAATTTCGTAAAAAATATATATTGTTTTTCTATATTACAATGGTATTATTTAAGACTTTGATCAACCGAGATATGTGGATGAATCCATTATGTGATGTGTGGGGAGTATGGGGAATATACAGATATAATACAGTGACAGGCCAGCGCATTTTAACATCGGAGTGTATAGAAAATTTTTTCCTGCTTATGCCGTATATAGTATTAATGTTTTGGAATTTTGAAGAAAAAATATTTGGTAAGAAAGTGTATATAGGGAAAATCATATTAAAAAGTATTCAAATAGCGTTTCTGTCATCTCTGACAATTGAGCTGTTGCAGTTGTTTTTAAGATTAGGAACATTTCAAATATCCGATTTATTTTTTAATACAATTGGGGGATTAGCAGGAGGAATTATTTATTTTCTAGTGAATGCCGTAGCAGAACGGATTAGACGAATCAGAAATTAAATAAATACGACCAAACACAAACACCCTCATTCAGAAATTGGTACTACAAATTGCACAAAAATAATAACAAAGATATATTTGTTACTGAAAATTTTGCTAACACCAGAGGGAAAATGCAAATGAAATGTTGTAATTTCCTAGAAAATAATGCTGCATATTGATTCTCCGAAATTAATTTGATAAAATATAAAGCATAAATACAGAATACATAATACAACACAATATAAAGAGGAGAATAACAATGCATTTATTAGGAACAATTGCAATGATCTTAGTGTTAAGCTTAATGATCGTAGGGCTTTTAAAATTAAATTACAAAGATTTATGGGTATCAGAAGATAAGACATCCAGAGAGCCAGAGGCAAGAAGATTAAGAAGTTGTTAAGTATAAGACCAATGAGATAAAAGAGCAGGTACGAAACAGAGTACCTGCTCTTTTTGACATTACAATAAGGAAGTATTTAAGGAAAGGATAGCCAGAATCTATTGACATTATAGAGAATAATATTTATAATAAAAGGTATATGTGAAGACAAATATATGAAATGTTTTACACAGGATATAACAAGTATACAGGTAACAAAACAGGTCAGATGACTGAAGGGGAGATTTATGGATACTACATTAATAATTATGGCAGCCGGAATCGGATCAAGATACGGTGCAGGAATCAAACAGCTTGCGAAGATGGGACCGAATGGTGAGATCATCATGGATTATTCAATTCGTGATGCGAAAGAAGCTGGATTTAATAAGGTTGTATTTATTATCCGTAAGGACATCTTTGAAGAATTTGAAGAGATAATCGGCAGCCGAATTAAAGATCAGATTGATGTAGAATATGTATTTCAGGAATTAGATGACCTTCCAGAAGGATTTGAAGTACCAGAAGGACGTACAAAGCCTTGGGGAACAGGACAGGCTGTTCTTTGCTGCAAGGATGTTGTCAAGGAACCATTTGTGATCATCAACGCAGATGATTACTATGGAAAGGAAGCTTTTGTGAAGCTTCATGATTTCTTAGTATCTGGAGAAGATCTTGGAAGAGAATTCACAATGGGAATGGCAGGATTTATCCTGAAGAATACATTAAGTGACAATGGAACTGTCACACGAGGAGTTAGTGTTGTAGATGAGAATGGATTATTAAGCCAGGTTCATGAGACAACAGGAATTATGATGGGGGAAGATGGTAAGATTAAGTGTGATCTTCCAGATGTTCAGGAATGGATCAGTCCAGAGGATAAGGTTTCTATGAATATGTGGGCTGCATATCCAGAATTTTTAGAGTTCCTTGCAGAAGACTTCAAGACTTTCTTAAGTGAAGTAGAAGAAGGAGATCTGAAGAAAGAATATTTATTACCAAACATCGTAGACAAATTATTGAAAGAAGGACGTGCAAACGTCAAAGTATTAGAGACACAGGATCGATGGTTCGGTGTAACTTATCAGGAAGATAAGGAAGCTGTACAGAAAGCATTTGCCGGATTGATCAAAGAAGGTGTCTACCCAGCGAATTTATGGGGCTAAGATACATGGCATAATTTAGGGGCAGTCAGTGTTGAACTGGCTGCCTGTTTTATTTCAGAGGAAGTTTTGGCGAGGTCCGCTTTGAAATAGAATAAGGAGGATCAAAATGAAATATAGCAAAACAATTGCGGGAATTACGATAGAGATCTGTGAAAAAGCAATAGGAGAAGATCTTGTTTTAACTCTAAGCGGTGGTGAGAAACCGCATATTGGCTGTGTTGTTCAGGCAGTTCCACGCCCTTCGTTGAGTGGTGACGGAACGATCAGTGTCACTTCATCTGTGATCAACCTGACAGGTCACAAAGACGAATTTCTATGCCGCAGACTGGCTGAGAATCGATGCAGGGAAACAGGAAAAGTAGTGGTATGCACAGGCGGGGTGCATATGGATCATATAACGGGAGAACAGATCGAAGAATTATTAAAGAATATCGATCGTATGATGACAGAATAAGATCATAGAAGATGATCAGAAAGCAGGTGATTTTTTGAAATTTATTCATATTGCGGATGTTCATTGGGGAGCCAGACCAGAGAGAGAGAAGACATTTGGAAGGATCAGAGAACAAGAGATCAAAGAGACATTTCAAAGAGTCATTGATCATGCGAATAAGCAACAGGCAGATCTGTTATTGATCGCAGGGGATTTGTTTGATCAGCCGCCAACGCAGCAGGAGCTGAGAGAAGTGGATTATCTGTTGTCCAGATTGAATCATACAAGAACGGTTTTGATCGCAGGAAATCACGATCATCTGAAACCGCATGATGTATTTTCCCAGTATAAATGGAATTCGGAAGTTTATCTTCTGGATGGAAAACAAAGAGATCATATTTCTTTTGAAGATCTTGAAACGACCATTTATGGCTTTAGTTATTGGAAGAATCAGATTACAAAACCATTGTATGATCGCATGAAACCAGATGAGAGCGAAAGCAGTGATTTTTCAATCCTGCTGGCACATGGAGGGGATGAAAGTCATATCCCGATTCAGAGAGAAGCGTTAAAATGGTCTGGATTCGACTATATCGCTCTTGGACATATCCATAAACCAGAGATCATTTTCGAAGATCTGATGGCATATGCAGGATCGCTGGAACCATTGGATCACACAGAGACGGGATACCATGGGCTGATCGAAGGGGAGATCAGCGAAGAAAAGAAACAGATAACCTTCGTTCCCTTTGCAAAAAGAATGTATACACAAGTGGAAGTCATGATATCTGATGAGATGTCAGCGTTAGAGATCACAGATCGGGTGGAAACGGAACTTTCATATCGTGGAAGAGAGAATATATATGAGATTGTACTGACAGGAAGTATTGATCCACAGATCCATCTGGACTTTTATGAGATCACGAGCCAATATATGGTCACAGATATCATTTATGAAACGAGGGATCAATGGGAATACGAACAGTTATCAGAGGAAGATGATTTTATCATCCAGAAGGTCGCAGATATTTTAAAAGATGAACCAGAGGCTTTGCGTTATGCGATGGAAGCTTTAACATATGCCAGGGAGAAGTAAAAGATGAAGATTGAGGAGATCAATATTGATGGATTTGGAAAATTTCATAAATATCATTGCCAGACATCTGGGAAGTTAGAAGTTTTCTATGGCAAGAATGAATCTGGCAAGACAACACTTCGTAAGTTTATGATCGCAATGCTGTTTGGGCTGGAGAAATCAAGAGGACTTGCTGCAAGATATGATGATTTCACCAGATATCAGCCAGTAAATGGCGGCATTTATGGTGGCTCCATGATCTTTGAAAAGGACGGGATCAGATATAAGATCATGCGAAACTTCGGTCAAGGGCAGACAGAGTATCGCATATTTGATGCAGATACGATGGAGGAACTTAAGGGGAAGGAATACTTATTCGAATCCGATCAACAGGCATTTGAGAATACGGTTTCGATGACACAGGCAGAGATTCGTACAGGTAGAGAGATGAAGGAAGTTTTGCAAAATTCCATGGCGAATCTGCGAAGCAGCAAGGATGCCGCGATCGACCTTCGAAAAGCGATCGATCATTTGAAAGCCAGACGAAGACAAATGCGAAAAGATCCTGTGTTTGCACAGAGTGACAATTTGCGAAAACAGCAGGGGTCATGGCAGTATGATGCACAAGCGTTGAATGAATATGAACAGGAAGAGAGAGAGATTCGGAAACGTTTAAGACAAAAGAGAAAGTTGACGCTGCTTCAGAAGATTTTGCTGTGGTTTCGAAAGTTATTTGGTGGAGAAGATGAAGAACGAATTCACAAAATAGAACTAAGACATCGCTTAGAGATCATAGAGATCGAGAAAGCACAGCTTATGCAGCAAAAGGAAGAGGCAGATAAGAAAAAGCAGGAATACGAGATTTTGCTGGGGCAGAAAAGGAAGAAAGAACTTGAGATTCACGAGATAGAACTTGCAATGAAAGCGATCGAGGAAGCTGCAAGCCAGGTACAAAAGACTTTTGGACAGGAACTAAATGAGAAGATCTCAGAGATTTTTTGTAATATGACGAATGGAAAATATACGCAGGCAGTCATGGATGAGAATCTTTCGATGATGGTTTATGATGGATTTGATCATGTCGATATGAAGTATTTAAGCAATGCCACGGTAGAACAATTATACTTTGCGCTGCGTCTTGCATCGGCCGATCTTTTATATGAAAATGATGCATTTCCGTTGTTTTTAGACGATGTGTTCGGTAATTATGATGACGAAAGACTGGCACAGACGATACAGTATTTAAGTCACCATACAGACCGTCAGATCTTTTTATTTACGGGCAGGAAAGAAATACTTCGTTTATTGGATGAGAAAGAAATTTTATATCATCTTATTTCTTTATAGCTTTTTCTGTGCTAAGATAATGAGAGATAAAGTAACAAAGGAGATCAAAATATATGGCAAAGAAGATGACCATGGCAGACATCGCGAATTTATCAGGAGTTGGAAAAAGCACAGTATCCCGCTATTTTAACGGGGGATATGTAAAGGATGAGACGAGAGCGAAGATTCAGAAGGTCATTGAAGAATACAACTATACACCGAATGCATTTGCAAGATTGAATGCGAAACAAAGCAACGTGATCGGTGTAGTTGTGCCGACATTAAATTCTAAGATCACAAGCCGTGTGATCACAAGTATCGATCGGTATTTAAGAGAAAAGGGGTATACAACCCTTATTCAGAACTCAGACCACGATATTGATCAGGAATTACAGAATATCCAACGCCTGATCCAGTTAAATGTGGATGGGATCTTGATCAGTTCCATAGCGATCACAAAGGACCACAAAGAGCTGTTAAAGAAAGCGGGAATTCCAGTGGTTGTTTTAACACAGGATTATGAAGATGGAATTTCCATTATTTATGATGATTATCATGCAGGGAAAACGATCGGAGAGTATATCGGGAAGAAAGGACATCAAAAGGTTGGATATATTGGTGTCTATGAGACAGACCAGGCAGTTGGGATCGAGCGTAGAAATGGCGTGTTAGATGGATTGAAAGAATATGGGATCACACCGGTGACAGGGAAGAGTGATTATAGTTTTATTGGTGGACAGACGGTTACAAGAGAATTACTTGAGAGGGAATCAGATTTAGATGCGATCATCTGTGCAACAGATCGGCTTGCGTTTGGTGCATATAAGATTTTACACGAACATAAGAAGAGGATTCCAGAAGAAGTGTCTGTGGCAGCATTTGGAGGATATGATGAAAGTACCCTCCTGACGCCAGAGCTTACAACGCTAAAGTTTGATTCCTATGGAATGGGATACCTTGGAGCGGAAACGATCCTTAAGATGATCACGGGAGAACCAGTATCCAAGAAACAGATTGTGGGATATGAATTTATTGAAGGCGGAAGTGTCAGATCATAAATTCTTCATATGTGCTTATAATATTGCCCTCCTTCCGTATTACTCGGAACGGAGGGCTTTGCCGTTTACCTGTTGCTTTGTTAAGTCGTCTCACATAAAACACAAATAAAAGTAATAAAATAAAAAAATGTGGTATCGATTCCATAAATACTATTGACAAATAGAAGAGAAAGTTATAAGATACATATATGGAACCGATACCATAATAAGTTTCACAATAAAAAAGGAGAGAAGATATGGATTACGCAAAAATCGCCAGCCAGGTCATTGAGCATGTTGGTGGCAAACAAAACATTAAGTCAGTTCAGCATTGTGCAACAAGACTTCGTTTACAGTTAAAAGACAACGATCTTCGCAATGAAGATGCAGTCAGAGACATTGAAGGAGTTAAGGGAGTGTTCTTAACACAGTCACAGTTCCAGATCATTTTCGGATCAGGACTTGTAAACTTAGTGTGCGACGAAGTACAGAAGCAGTTAGGAATCTCAGTCGATACACCAGCAGATGCTGAGAAAGAAGAGAAGAAAGGAAATGTTCTTCAGAGATTAGTAAAGTTATTAAGTGATATTTTCGTACCGATCATTCCAGCCATCGTAGCAGGTGGTCTGTTAATGGGAGTGAACAATATCCTGACAGCAGCGATGTTTAGTGGAAAGTCTGTTATTGATCTGTACCCACAGTTTAAGGGTCTGGCAACAGCGATCAACATGTTTGCAAGTGCTCCATTTGCATTTTTGCCAGTATTGATCGGATTTAGCGCAACGAAGAAGTTTGGCGGGAATCCATATCTTGGAGCAGCCATGGGTATGATCATGGTTCATCCAGATCTGTTAAGTGCATACAGCATCGGTATCGCCAAAGCACCAGTATGGGACATCTTTGGATTTAAGATCCAGGCAATCGGATATCAGGGAACTGTACTTCCAGTATTAGCAGTTGCATTTATTTTAGCAACGATCGAGAAGAAGTTACATAAAGTAACACCAACATGGTTAGATAACCTGACAACACCATTGATCTCTATCATGGTAACATCATTTTTAACATTCATCTGCGTAGGACCAGTGTTAAGAGAAGCAGGTAACTTATTAGCAGATGGAATCACATGGGTATATAACACACTTGGATTTGTCGGTGGAGGATTATTCGGACTTGCATATGCACCGATCTGTCTAACAGGAATGCATCACAGCTTTATCGCGATCGAGACACAGCTGATCGCAGCCAAAGCAACAACAGGTGGAAGTTTTATCTTCACAACAGCAAGTATGAACAACGTAGCACAGGGAGCAGCCGTATTAGCAGTTTTATTCTTAACAAAGAATGAGAAGATGAAATCAATCTGTTCTGCATCAGGTGTTTCTGCATTACTTGGAATCACAGAACCAGCAATGTTCGGTGTAACACTGAAATTAAAATATCCATTCTACGCTGCCATCATCGGTTCAGCCGTAGGTAATGCATATTGTGCAGCAACAGGAGTTTTGGCACAGGCATTAGGAGCAGCAGGACTTCCGGGATTCCTATCCATGCTTCCAAAAGATTACTTAAACTTCGTGATCGGACTGCTCTTATCCATGGGAGTATCCGCAGTTTTAACTGCAGTCTTCTGGAAGAAGTTTAACGTCGAAGGAGAAGATCACAAAGCAGAGACTCCGGTTAAAGAAGAAGTAAAAGAAATCGAAGTACAGGAACCAGCAGATACAACAGAAGAAACAAATGAATTATATGCACCAATGAAAGGTGAAGTTTTAGATGTAGCAAAGTCCGCAGACCCAGCATTTGCAAGTAAGGCAATGGGAGAAGGTGTAGCGATCAACCCAAGCGAAGGCATCGTATATGCACCAGCCGATGGAACAATCAGTCTGATCTTCCCTACAAAACATGCAATGGGGATCACATTAAACTCAGGAGTAGAACTTCTGATCCATGCAGGAATCGATACAGTTAAGATGAATGGCGAAGGTTTTGAGACTTTCGTAGAAACAGGAGCCAAAGTAAAGAAAGGTGATAAATTATTATCTTTTGACATGGATCTTGTGAAAGAAAAAGGATACAAGACACAGACGATGTTCTTAGTTGCAGATGCGAAAGGAAAAGAAGTCGAAGTGGTTGAAGTAGCGGATGCAGATAATAATACGAAGATCATGAATTTAAAATAATCATTATTCGAAGAAGGAAAGGAAACCAGGGCAGATGTTTGAAAAATACAAGAAAGTCTATAAGGCAGATTATGAAAAATGGTATAAAGAAAATGAAGCTTACAGACAACGTGTGGCAGCAGATCAAGACCGATTAAAATTCCATTTAATGCCAAAGACAGGATGGTTAAATGATCCAAATGGTTTATGCCAGTTTAATGGGACATACCATATTTACTACCAGTACACTCCATTTGAACCAACTGGTGAGTTAAAGACATGGGGACATTATACGACAAAAGATTTTATTCATTATGAAGATTTTGGACCAGTCGTATTCCCAGATGAAGACATTGATGCCCATGGTGTCTATTCCGGCTCTGCATTTATTGAAGATGATACGATCCACTATTTCTACACAGGAAATTTAAAATATTTTGACAGAGATGATTATGACTATATCAACAATGGACGTGGAAGTAATACGATCACATTTACAAGTAAAGACGGCTATGAGTTTACCAAAAAGGAATTGTTAATGACAACCGACGATTATCCGGCTGACATGAGTAACCATGTGCGTGATCCAAAAATCTTTAAGAAAAATGAGAAATATTACATGGTTCTTGGAGCAAGGGATGTCGAAGGTGTGGGTATGATCCTTCTATATGAATCTACAGATCTTAAGAACTGGACATACAAGAATCGTATCACAACTCCACAGAAGTTTGGTTATATGTGGGAATGTCCGGATCTGTTTGAGATGGACGGACAGTTATACATCATCTGCTGCCCACAGGGAGTAGAAACACAAGGCATTGATTACGAAAATGTTCATCAGGTCACAGCAATGAAATTAGACTATGATTTTGATACCGATGAATATGAGATCACAGACATCAAACTTTTTGACCGCGGATTTGATTTCTATGCACCACAAACTTTTGAGGATGAAAGTGGAAGAAGAATTCTGATCGGCTGGATGGGAATCCCAGACGCAGACTATACGAATCCAACCGAAGAAGCAGGATGGCAGCATGCACTGACGATCCCAAGAGAATTATCCGTAAGAGACGGAAAACTGATTCAGGAACCAATCGAAGAATTAAAACAACTTCGAAGCGAGGACAAAGCAGTTTGTACATTTTGTTATGGACAGACGATCATCATGCAAAATGCAATCTATGAAGCTGTTGTAGATTTTAAACGATGCAGAGAAATGGTAATGACACTGCGCGAAGGAATCACTCTTTCCTATAAAGACAATATCCTGACCTTAAATCTTGGGGTCTATGGAAGTGGAAGATCAACAAGAAAGGTCAGATTAGAAAAATTAGAGCATCTTCAGATTTTTGCGGATACTTCATCCTTAGAAATCTTTGTGAATCATGGAGAAGAAGTTTTTACAACAAGAATCTACGATCATTATGGAAGACTACTGATTAATGGAGAATGTTCTGGTATAATGACTGTATATCCATTAAAATCATTTGAAATCGAAGGAGGAAGACATGAAGAATAAATTATGTGGGATCGGAGAAGCACTGATCGATTTTATTCCAGAAGTTAAGGGACAGAGACTAAAAGATGTACCTTCATTTAAAAGAGTTGCGGGAGGAGCACCTGCCAATGTAGTCGGGGCAGTCACGAAGCTTGGTATTCCATCCAAATTTTTAACAAAGCTTGGAGATGATCCATTTGGAGATTATATCGTGGAAGTATTAGATGAAGCAGGAATCGACACTTCTAATATCGCAAGAGACAAAGAAGGGGAAACAGCCTTAGCATTCGTATCCCTTGCCTCTGACGGAAATCGTGATTTCAAATTTTATAGAAAAAACAGTGCAGATTTACGCTACAGTGTAGAAGATATCCCGGCAGATATCTTAAACGATTGTGGAATGATTCATTTTTGCAGTGTAGACCTTGTGGAATCTCCAATGAAGGAAGCTCACAAGAAACTGATCGATATGGCGATCGCGCAGAATGTGAAAGTATCTTTTGATCCAAACTTAAGATTTTCATTATGGGACGATCTTGATCAATTAAAAGAGACAGTCAATGATTTCTTAAAATACGCAGATATCATCAAGATTTCTGACGAAGAACTGGAATTTATCACAGGACATACAGATATCAAAGATGCTCTGGACGGTTTATTTGCTGATCGTGCAAAATACGTTATCTACACAAAAGGAGCTGACGGAGCAGAAGTGTATACGAGAAATGGAATGGTAGAAGCTTCTGGATATAAGATCGATGTCCGAGATACGACAGGTGCTGGAGATTCGTTTATCGGAGCATTCCTATACTGTCTGTTAAATGATGAAGTAGAAGATTTGGAGTCCGTAAGTGATGACACATTAAGAAACTACCTTGATTTTGCCAATGCTTATGCAGCGAACACAACAACAAAAGAAGGTGCATTAGCAGCCATGGCAGATCGAGCTGAGATGGATGAATGGATGAAGACATTAAAGAAATAAATTCTTATATATCATAGAAGAAAGAAGAGCTGAATGTAGTATTTGGCTCTTTTTTTCTCCTTTTGTGGAAAGTAAAAATGCTTGACGAAGAATTGTTAAAATGTTACAATTTGAAACATAATTATCGTGCAAAATATTTACAAAATAAACAAAAAAGGAGAAACGAAATGAGATTTGTTGTGATTTTAAAACAAATTCCAGATGATTCGATCAAAGATGAATATCAGGATGTGGATCAGTTAAATGACAGTGATAAGAACGTAATAAAAGAAGCACTGGATTTAAGAGACCGCTATGGTGGAACTGTAGACGTGATCGGATTTGGACCATTATCTGCAGAAGATGTTATGAAAGAGACGCTTACTTATGGAATTGATGATGCCTTTCTGATCAGTGATCCCCAATTCGCAGATATGGATGTATCACAGGTAGCCAAGATCGTCGCAGCGGTAATCAAAAAGCTTGATCCATATGATCTGGTCTTATGCGGACGGCAGGCAATTGATGGAGACAGTGCCCATATGGCTTCTATGACCTCTTGTGCGTTGGAAATCCCATTGATCGCGTATTCTGACGAGATTATAGAGATGAAAGATGGAAGTGTTTTCGCAACATGTATGGGTGATCAAATGGCATATAAGGTAGAAGCAAAAACTCCAGCAATGATACTTTCTATCAGAGAGAAGAACAAGAACCGTTTTCCATCCGTACCAGATATCATGAAAACATATGATGGAACATATAAGACAAAGATATTGACGAATGAAGACCTGAATCTTTCTGTGACCAAGAGAAAAGTAACGCAACTTAGAAAATATGAAGTCAAAAGCAGCAAACAGCAAAAACTTGTTATGATCGGTGGAAAAGATGAAGAAGAAAAGGCAACACAGATTCTTCAGTTGTTAAAGCAAAAGAGCGTGATCTAGGAGGTGTTTGGATATGAATTTTGGGAAAAAAGAAGGAATCGTTGTTGTTGGAGAGATTCAAAAGAGAGAGATCATGCCGCTGACGTTGGAATTGATCGGGGCAGCAGGAAAACTTTCGAAGGAAAGAGATCTTTCATTGTCAGTTATTCTATCAGGATGTGGGATCAAAGAAGAGGCAAAGAAGCTTTACAATTACGGAGTTGATGAAATTCTTTGTATCGAAGATGAAAAATTAATAGAAGGACATATGCAGCTGCATCATGATGCGGTCATAGAAGTTTTAAAAGAAAAGGATCCGAAAGTGATTCTGATCGGAGGAACGGCATCAGGAAGAGTCCTTGCAGGAAAGACAGCTTATGCATTTGATACAGAATTAGTCTGTGATGCATCGAAACTTACATACGATGAGAAACAGGAACAACTTATCATCACAAGACCGGCATTCGATGGAAAAAATATGGCAGACTTTTTGATCGATCCATCCTTGACATCGGTGATCACGATCCGTACAGGAGTGATGGGAAAAGCAGAATACAAGGAAGACAAACAAGGTGAGATGTTATATGTGCATCCAGAATGTCTGAAGGAAGAACAACAAAATCTGATCTATCATGGAGCGGTAGGAAAAAGTGGAAAAGAAGTCCATCTGGATACAGCAAGGATCATAGTTTCTGGTGGCCGTGGGATGAAGGGAGAAGAAGGATTTGCGCTTCTTGAGAGACTTGCAGAGAAGATCGGAGGGGAAGTTGCATGTACAAGACCGTGTGTAGATGCAGGATGGATGCTTCCAACACAGCAGGTAGGACAGTCAGGAATCTCCGTAAAACCGAAACTCTATTTTGCATTTGGTATTGCCGGGGCAATTCAGCATATGACAGGAATTGATGCAGATTGTATCATTTCAGTCAATAATAATCCGAGGGCTGCAATCTTTGCATACAGTGATTATGGTGTGGTTTCAGATGCAAAGAAATTACTGGAGAGTATGTTAAAACAGGTGGAAGAAGGGAAAGAATTCTTATAAAAATAGAAAAATATGCTGTGTATTCGATTTTGATACACAGCATAAAGTTTTTCAGAAGATGAGTTCCAGACTAGAGAATTTTGGTTGGTATTGAAAATGATCAGCCAGCTAATCGTGAATTAACATTCTGAAAAAGTGGTTTTTCAAAGTTATAATTTGCCCGATTTACACGAAGATAGCCATGTTTCTTCCCGTATTTAAACTGTAGATAAATCTTTTTCTTAGAATAAATTAATTTCTTTAAAGTTACAGCTTTCCCTTTTGGTACACGAAAAGCAACTTTTTTGCTGCCAGCTTTTTTATAAAAAGTTACTTTTTTGGCAGTGATAAACTTATTTTTTGCAAAATATCTTGAATATTTATCTTTTCTGTTTTGTCCAAGTTCGCTTCGTACCGTTTTTGTAGAAGATGCAGTTCTAATGAATTTTTGCTTACTGTATTTAAAAGGCAGTGTCCAATTGATCCATCCGGTTTCCATAGGTTGTACACGATGTTTAACGGTAATCCCTTTTTTATTGGCAGTAACGATTTCTTCAGCGTAAGATGAGTGATCATTAAAAGATTTTACAACACGAAATTGGTTGGATTTTTTGTTATAAGTAAAGATTTCATTATAAGTAACGTAGTCATTTTCACCACGGCCAATAATCTGGATAAATGTATGTTGTTTGTTCATTTTTGCATATTTTACAGTGAGGTCATAACAGTCGTGATCACGGAGAGATATTTCTGTGGTCCTTTTTCCATTTAGATAGATCGTAAAACGGTTGATGTACCAGCCTTCTTGATCGGGTGTTGTACGGATGATCACAGAATCAGCATTTTCGTCTCCAGTGATGTCAACATTACCAGCATAAGTTCCAGAAGTTTTTGTTTGAGGTATGTTTTTAACAGAAGCTTTTACAAATGATGGTGTCATAATGCATAATGTAAAAGCAAAAAGAAAACAACCTAAAATCCTGTATACATTTCTTTTCATGAGAAAATCCCTCCTTAAAATTATGAAAGCTAATTGTTTCTGATTATATTTTAACATATTTTATTGTAGACAATGCACAAAAATATGGTATGTATAATAATTAAATTAAAGAATGTGACGAAATTAAAAAAAGTGCTTATGAAGAGCATACAAAGTATGTATAATAAACAACTGACACGAAACAGGCAGTAAATATGAAAATTGTTTTAGAAGAAGGAGAGAGAAAAATGCCACAGAATAAAAGAGAAAGCCTTATCTATACATTCATCATGTGTTTCATGATGGTATTTTGGATGAGCATATACAACGTATCATTACATATGGGAGGATTATCAATGGAATCCATCAAAGCCGGATGGTTAGGGTTCCCGATCGCATATATTTTTGCAATGTGCTGCGACTGGTTCTTTGTATCTAAGATCGCAAAAGGATTTGCATTTAAATATCTTGTAAAACCAGACAGCTCTGTTTTAAGAAAAGTTATTTCAGTATCTTGCTGTATGGTTGTTCCTATGGTGATCATTATGTCACTTTATGGAGCAGTCGAAGTTAGTATTGAGATGGGAAATTTCTCAAACTTACTGATGATATGGCTGACAAATATTCCAAAGAATTTTGTAATGGCACTTCCATATCAGTTGATCATTGCAGGACCTGTAGTGCGCTTTGTGTTTAGAGCTGCATTTCCTGAAGGAAAAGTGCTTGCATAATGCAAAAATAGAATTTTATAGTTGAATAAGTTTTAAAAGGTTTTGAATCATAGTTTTGAAACAAAATGATACTGTGATTCGAAGCCTTTTTTTCTTTATTTGTTTTTAAGAATCTATAAAATGCTTTCATTTACTTTTATTAAATTTCAAAAGTGCATTGACAAATGAAATGAAATGATGTAATATAACAGCATAAATAACAGAAAACAAAATAAAACAAACAAAAATGAAAGTGAAGGTATGAAGTATGATTACAGTAGAACAGTTAGCAAACATGGTAGATCACACGAATTTAAAAGCATTTGCAGATGATGCAGCATTTACGAAATTATGTGATGAAGCGAGAAAATATAATTTCAAGATGGTAGCGATCAATCCGGCACAGACAGTGCGTTGTAAAGAGAAATTAAAAGATTCTCTAGTTCATGTAGGAGCAGCGATTGGATTTCCTTTGGGGCAGACAACATTAGAATGTAAGATCTTTGAAACAAAAGATGCTATTAAAAAAGGAGCTGATGAGATTGATTATGTGATTAATGTAGCAGAATTGAAAAATAAAAATTATGACTATATTAAAAAAGAGATGGAAGAGATCGTAAAAATCTGTAAGGAAGCAGGAAAGACATCAAAAGTTATTTTTGAAAACTGCTATTTAACTGATGACGAGAAAGTCAAGGTAGCAGAAATTGCGAAAGAAGTAAAACCAGATTTTATTAAGACATCCACCGGATTTGGAACTGGCGGAGCAACTGTGGAAGATGTAAAATTAATGAAATCTGTTGTTGGAGATGAAGTAAAAGTAAAAGCAGCAGGAGGAATCAGAGATCTAAAAACAGCTTTAGCAATGATTGAGGCAGGAGCAGAAAGACTTGGGACAAGTGCTGGAGTAGCAATTGTTGAAGAATACATGAAGCAGAAATAAAAGGAGTTGATTCCATATGAAAGAAGTAAAAGTTTGTCTGGTCGGTTCTGGACGTGCAGGAATGATTCATGGGCATAATTTAGCAGGAAGTGTTCCAGGAGGAAAGATCATTGCTGTTTGTGATCCGGTAGGAAATGTCGCAGAAAATGCAGCGAAGGAGCTTGGAATCGATCTTTTTTATAAAGATTATCACGATGTGATGAAAAATGAAGAAATTGATGCTGTGATTATAGCGTGTCCAACAAAATTCCATAAAGAGATTACGGTAGCAGCAGCCAATGCAGGAAAACATGTTTTCTGTGAAAAACCAATGGCAATGAATGAAGATGAATGCGATGAGATGATCAACGCAGCTAAGGAAAATAATGTAAAGCTTCAGATTGGATTTATGAGAAGATTTGATGAAAGTTTCCAGGAAGCTAAGAGGATGATCGAGGCAGGAGAAATCGGAGAAGTTGTTTCTGTAAAATCTCATACCAGAGGTCCAAGCAAACCAAAAGAATGGATGTATGATATTTCTATCAGTAACGGACCATTAGGAGAAGTGTGTAGTCATGACATAGACACAGTGCGTTGGTTTAGTGGAAGTGAGATCAGCAGTTTGTATGCAGTTGGTGGTAATTATAGAAATAAAGAAATTGCAGATAAATACCCAGATTTCTATGATAACGTGATTATGAGTGTAGAATTTGAAAATGGAATGCAGGGTGTTGTCGAGGGGGCACAGTATGTACAGTATGGATATGATGCAAGAGTCGAGATTCTTGGAACAGAAGGAGTGATTTCTCTTGGAGATATTCATGAGAAGAAAGTGATCACATGTACGAAGAATCATGATGTAAAACGGCCAACAATGCATAGCTGGACATATTTATTTAAAGATGCCTATGTTGCAGAAGATACGGCTTTTGTCAGAGCAATTCTGGATGATACAGAAGTAAAAGCAACAGGACATGATGGAAAAATGGCAGTGAAGATTGTAAGGATCGGAAATGAATCACTGAAAGAGAAGATGATTAAAAAACTATAGGAGGAAAAAACTATGGGAAATAATAATACAGGATTTCGAGCAAAAATTCAGAAATTTGGTGGCGTTTTAAGTGGAATGGTTATGCCGAATATCGGAGCATTTATCACGTGGGGATTAATCACAGCAATCTTTCTTGAAACAGGCTGGCATCCAAATGCACATATTGCAAAACTGATCAGCCCAATGCTTTCCTACTTGCTTCCAATTTTAATTGGATATACAGGAGGTAAGAACTTTTATGGAGACCGAGGTGGGGTTATCGGTGCAGCTGCTACCATGGGAGTCATTGTAGGTGCGGATATTCCAATGTTTATGGGAGCCATGATTATGGGACCGGTTGCAGCACTTTGTATGAAACAGGTAGATAAGCTGTTTGAAGGAAAAATAAAACCTGGATTTGAGATGATTGTAAATAACTTTTCAATGGGTATTCTTGGTATTTTCCTTGTCTTAGCCGCATATTTTGCAATTGGACCATTTGTACAGGCAATTAACGTAGTATTATCTGGTGGTGTTAACTGGATTATTAATCATAAATTAATTCCATTTGCAAGTATCTTTATTGAACCTGCAAAAGTATTATTCTTAAATAATGCAATCAACCATGGAATTTTATCACCAATTGGAATTACACAGGCAGCAAAAGCGGGAAAATCTATTCTATTTATTCTGGAGCCAAACCCAGGGCCTGGAGTTGGAGTATTATTAGCATACACATTCTTTGGAACAGGTACAGCAAAAAGAACTGCCCCTGGTGTAGCAATCATTCATGCATTTGGTGGAATTCATGAACCATATTTTCCATTTATCTTAATGAAACCTCAGATGATCATTGCATCTATCTGTGGAGCTGTATCAGGAAACTTTGTGTTTGAATTCTTTAATTGTGGTTTAGTCGCAACTGCATCTCCAGGAAGTTATTTTTCAGTATTAGCAGTTGCTCCAAAATCTGATTATCTGCCAATTATTGCAGGTATGTTATTATCAACAGCTGTATCTTTCGTTGTAGGATCCTTAATCTTAAAACTATCTAAAGGCGGAGACGATTACGATGATGCATTAGAGAAAAAAGATGCAATGAAAGCCGAAGGAAAAGGCGAAGCTGTAAAAGAAGCAATTGTTGATTTGACAGGAAAAGTAATCAAAAAAGTATATGTAGCATGTGATGCAGGAATGGGATCTTCAGCAATGGGGGCTTCTATTTTGAAAAAGAAAATGAAAGAAGCAGGATTTGATGACATTGAAGTGAAGAATGTATCAATTCCAGATCTTCCAGAAGACATTGATATTGTAGTGACACATGAATCACTGACTGATCGTGCCAAAGCAGTTCGTCCAAATGCAGTTCATTATTCTGTAAGTAATTTCCTTGAGGGAGAACAATATGATGCAATTATAGAGAAAATCAGGGAAACAAGACAAGGATGATCTTTGTTGGAAAGGAAATAATATGGCATGTATATTTGATGAAGATAACATTCAATTAAATATTCAATTTGATAATAAATATGATGCAATCAAAGAAGCAGGAAAAATTTTACTAAACAGAGATTGTATAGAACCTGAATATATTGATGCGATGATAGAAAGAGAAGATAAAGTATCGGTATATATAGGAAATGGGGTTGCAATTCCACACGGTGTAGGAGGATCTGAAAAATATATAAAAAAATCAGGATTATCGTTCTTGCAGATTCCAGAAGGAATTGACTTTGGTGATGGAAAGATTGCATATCTTGTAATAGGGATCGCAGGTGTAGATGGGGAACATTTAGATATTCTTGCTAATATAGCAGTTACGTGTTCAGATGTAGAAAAAGTAGAACAACTAAAAAAAGCAACAACAAAAGAATCCGTTTTAAGTATTCTTGATATGTAATGAAAAAGAAAAGGATATATTTTTGCAGAAATAGTAAAAATGTATCCTTTTCTGGAATATAAAATTATTTTCATAGAAGTTTCAAATGGAATATGATAAAATTTAAATAAATACGCAGTCAGATTTAGGAAAGGAGTTGTCAAACATGTTTGCGGAAGAACGACAAGAACAGATTTTAGAGTTGCTTAAGAGAAATAAGCGCGTAAGTAATACAGAGCTGATCAAGAAATTTGGAGTTAGTGGAACAACCATTCGAATTGATTTGACAGAATTAGAACAAAAGGGGCTTCTTTCACGAACACATGGTGGCGCGATTTTAAAAGAAGATCCAGTCTATGGAGAAGATTCTATCTCTTCAAGACGTGAAAAGAATAAAGAAGCCAAAGAATGTATTGCAAGAAAAGCAAGAGAACAAATTGAAGATGGAGATACTATTTTATTAGACAGCGGAACAACTGCTTTGGACCTTGCGGCATTACTAAATGAACTACATAATCTGACTGTCATTACAAATGATCTTCAGATTGCCCTAAAATTACAGAAATGTCCAGAGATTCATTTGATTTTATTAGGTGGAAGAGTTAGAACATCTTTTGAATGTACCGTGGGTGGAATGGGAATTAGAGCGCTAGAAGAATTATCTGTAGATAAAGTATTTATGACAACCAATGCCCTTTCTTTACAAAAAGGAGCAACGACACCGAATCTTGATAATGCAGAGATCAAACGTGCGATGATGAAAATAGGAAATCAAAGATATTTGTTATGTGATAGTAGCAAGATTGGAACAAAAACTGTCTGTTCATTTGCAAAAATCGAGGAGTTTGATGTTCTTATTACTGATAATAAAATTTCGCAGGAGATGAAAGAAAAAATAGAGAAACTTCATATAGAAGTTCTATGAAAAAATTTTAACAATTTCTAAAAATTGGTGTCTATTCTTTTTTTAGCATATCTGAAAATTTCAAAAAGTCTGTTGTTTTTACAATGAAATGAAAAATATCATATAACAGATATATCAAACTGACATAACCACATTTCTTTTCTTTCCTATATAAATGTGCTAGAATAATCGTTAGAAAATTTTTGGAGGGAAATAGATGAAAAACAATGTCAAAAATTTAATCGAATTTATTGATCATAGTCCAAGCTGTTTTCATGTGATCGAGAATGCAAGAAAACAGTTTCTGGAACATGGTTTTACGGAATTAGAAGAGAAAGAATATTGGGATCTGGAGGAAGGAAAGAGTTACTTTGTTACGAGAAATGGAAGTTCTATCATAGCATTTCATTTGCCAAAGAAGGATTTTCAAGGGTTTCACATCGTGGCAAGCCACAGTGATTCTCCAACATACCGTATCAAAGAACAGCCTGAGATGTCCGTAGAGAAACATTATACGAAATTAAATATTGAACGATACGGAGGAATGATCCCGGAAACATGGTTTGATCGTCCATTGTCTGTTGCAGGACGTATTATAATAGAAGAAAACGGACAGATCAAAGATCAGTTGGTCAATATTGACAGAGATCTTATGATCATTCCAAATCTTGCAATTCATATGTCAAGATCTTCAAATGAATCAAAACAGTTAAATCCACAAAAAGATCTCCTGCCATTATGTGGAGGAAATCTTACAAAAGATGGTTTTGAGGAAAGGATCGCCAAAGAATCAGGCGTTGAGAAAGAAGATATCTTATCTTATGATCTGTTTTTATATAACCGAATGAGAGGAACAACACTAGGAATCAACGAAGAATTTGTTGCAGCTCCCAAATTAGACGACCTTGAATGTGCATATTCATCCATCGAAGGAATGTTAAATGCAAAGCTTTCCGAAGATTATGTCACAGTGTGTGCGGTCTTTGATAATGAAGAAGTCGGAAGCGGTACAAAACAGGGGGCTGGATCAACATTTTTCCCAGAGGTATTAAAAAGGATCAGTTATCTTTGTGGAAAAAATGAAGAAGAATATTATATGGCGGTGGCAGACAGCTTTATGTTATCTGCAGATAACGCTCATGCAGTTCATCCGAACTATCAGGATAAGACAGACCCTACGAACCGTCCGTATATCAATGAAGGAATTGTACTAAAATACAATGCATCACAAAAATATACAACCGATGCGAATTCAGCGGCACTCGTAAAATATCTGTGTAAAAAAGAAAAGATTAAGTGTCAGGTATTCTTTAACCGTTCGGATATGTTAGGCGGTTCGACACTTGGTAATATCCTGACTGGACAGGTGTCGATCAAGGCAGCAGATATCGGACTTCCACAGCTATCCATGCATTCAACATACGAAACTGCCGGATGCAAAGATTTAGATGATATGATCACACTGATGGGATCTTTTTATGAGCTTGGAAAGGAAGTGCAGATTTAATGGAAGAAAAACATTTGCAGATGTCAGAGAGTTTTTTCTTAACAGCAATTCTTGCAATCGTAGGAGGCTTTCTTGATTCCTACAGTTATTTAATGCGTGGACATGTATTTGCAAATGCACAGACAGGAAATATCGTATTGTTTGGTGTGAATCTTCAAAAGCGGGATTTTACACAGGCATTTTACTATTTTGTTCCAATTCTTGCATTTGCTGTGGGCGTAATTCTTGTTGAGATCATAAAGCATTTTTATAAGGAAGAACATAAGATTCATTGGAGACAGAGAATTGTGGCACTTGAGTTTGTGCTGATAACGGTTGTTGGATTTATTCCACTGGGACAATATGATGTTGTGGCGAATGTACTGATTTCTTTTGTATGTTCTATGCAGGTGGAAACATTTCGAAGGGTTCATGGGCATCCATTTGCCAGTACGATGTGTACTGGTAATTTAAGAAGTGGAACAGAAGCACTGTGCCAGTACTTTAAAACAGGAGATAAGACATTAAAACAAAAAAGTTTACGATATTATGGAATTATTACTTTTTTCATTATTGGAGCAGTGATCGGAGGATTTTTAACCGGTCGTGCAGGAGGAAGTTCTATCTTTATCTGTAGTATTTTGCTAGCGATCGCAACGATCTTGATGGCAAAAGAGTTCAGAATCTGATAAAAAGACTGATTTTACAAACATTTAACAATGTTTGCGAAATCAGTCTTTTTTTCTTTGGTACAATAAAAGAAAGAACAGCAAGAACAAAAAGTACAAAGATATGTAGAAAAACTACAGGAGTTTTTATGAAGAATGAATTGATCTTAAAAATAGAAGAACGATATGCGGATATGAGAACATCGGAACAAAAAGTGGCTGATTATATCATGGATCATATGGATGAGATTCCGAAGATGTCACTAGGAAAAATCGCAAGTGAATGTAATGTCAGTGAACCAACGGTTCTCCGTATGGTAAAGGCTATTGGCTATCAAGGACTGCGTGAATTCCGTACGGCAGTCATTTCGGCCATTGCGGTAACAAAAGGAGAACATCAAAATCCAGTATTATATGGATACTCGCTAAATAAAGATGACAAAGTACAGGATATTCCAAGAAAAGTAGTAACAACAACGGCAAAGATTTTGGAGGACAATCTTAAGAATATATCAGTCAAAACCTACGAAAATGTAATTAAAGCGATCAAAAATGCCCAAATAATCGATATTTACAGTGTGGAAAATTCGAACGTGATCGCAAAAGATCTGTTGACAAAGTTGTTATATCTTGGCTTTCAGTGCAGACATATGGATGACACTTATCATCAAAGGATTGCAGCAAGTAATCTGACAAGCAAAGATGTAGCGATTGGAATTTCTTATTCGGGATGTTCAGAAGATACGATCAAAGCAATGAAGGCAGCAAAGAAAAGCGGAGCAACAACCATCGCTGTTACGAATTTTAAGGATTCTGTGATCAGTAAATATGCAGATCTTTTGATCTGTACAAGTCAAGATCAGCTATTTTATGGAGATGCGATATTTTCAAGAGCATCTCAGATTGTTTTGGTGGATATGATCTATATGGGGTTGATCGTTTCTGATTATGAGAAGTATGCAAAATGTTTAGACCAAAGTGCAGGTGTGATCAAGGACAAGGCATACAAGGAATGATTTATGTAATTTTACAACAAGTTTGCAATGTAAAAACCATGTGAAGTTTAACAAGGACTTTACATGGTTTTTAAAATATTATGATAGTTTGTAAAAAAAGGCACTGCTATAATTGGCGGTGTTGAGAGCGGGAACAACAAAAACAAATCCGGCACCGAAAACAAAATAATTGAGAAATGATAAGAAACAAAAAGGAGTTCGTTATATGTTAAAACTTGAAAATGTAAAAAAATCTTATGATGGAACAACCGTTTTAGATGGAATTAACTTAGAAATCGAAGATGGAGAAATCGTATCGATTCTTGGACCATCTGGATGTGGTAAGACAACCCTATTAAATTTAATCTTAGGGATCACTGATATTGACAGTGGAAAGATCATCTATAACGGAGAGGACATGACAGAATGTCCAATGGAGAAGAGAGGATTTAATATTGTCTTTCAGGATTATGCCTTATTTCCAAATTTGAATGTATATCAGAATATTACATACGGATTAAAGAATAAACCAAACATCTCAACAAAGGAAGAAGTGGAAGATCTGATTGACTTACTTGGACTGAGAGAGCATTTGATAAAGAAGATCGATCAGTTATCTGGAGGACAGAAACAAAGAGTTGCTCTTGCAAGAACGATGGTCATGAAACCAAAAATCCTTCTGCTAGATGAGCCATTAAGTGCTTTGGATGGAGTGATCAAAGAATCTATTAAAGACCGTATTAAGACCATCGCAAAAGAATATCATCTGACAACGATCATTGTAACACATGATCCAGAAGAAGCTTTGACATTATCTGATCGTGTGATGATCGTCAATCAGGGGAAGATCATTCAATTTGGAACACCAGAAGAGATCATTCATGCACCAAGTGATGTATTTGTAGAGAAATTTATCTTAAATCAACTTCGTATTAAGAAAGATAATATTTTTACTTTATTTGGAGCTGGAGTAAAAGAACAGAGAAGGAAAATCAAAGTTTCATAAAGGCTTATGACAGGAAAAAAATAATGAAAAGAAAAAATTTTGAGATTAAGATCATATATGCAATTGTTTTAACAATATTTCTCGTATTTTTGATCGTACCGTTTATGAAGCTTTTGCAGCAGGCATTTTTAGGCGATGGAAGTTTTACGATTTCTTATTTTAAAGATGTTATGGCAGGAGTCAAATTTATCAAAGCACTGAAGAACAGTCTCCTTATATCAATTACCAGTGCTTTGATCACAACGGTATTAGCTTTTGTTCTTGCATATACGATTTATTATACAAGACTTCCAAAAGTCTATAAGAAAACAGTGAATTTCGTAGCGTTGCTTCCAATGCTGCTTCCAACGATCACTTATGGCTTTGCGATCATCTATTCTTTTGGGAAACAAGGATTGCTGACAAGATTGTTTGGACATGAAATTTATATGTATGGATATCCAGGATTAACATTGGGATATGTGATTTATACAATACCGACAGCATTTATGTTGATCTATAACACCATGGGATATATTGATAAGAAATTTGGTCTGGTATCAAAGCTTATGGGAGATAATGCATTAGCAAACTTTAATATTTCTGTTTTAAGACCCTTATGGGGAACACTGGCAACATCTATAATCCAGTCTTTCTTCTTAAGTTTTACAGACTTTGGTATCCCAGCTTCTGTTGGAGGAAGAGTTAATACCATTGCAGGCCTTCTTTATGAAGAAATGTTAGGAAGTATTCCTGATTTTAACCGTGGAGCAGTTGTTGCGATCGCTATGCTGATGCCTTCAATCATCAGTATTGCAATCTTAAAATATCTGGAAAAATACAATATCAGATACAACAAGATCTCAGTGGTGGAACTTCAGAAAAATCCACTAAGAGATACGATCTTTGGAGTTATCACAACCGTGATCATGCTTGGAATCTTATCCATCTTTGCAGTGATCTTTGTCATTCCATTTGTACAGGAATGGCCATATCAAGTAAGTTTTAGCTTGGAACATGTAAAGAGTGTGATAAGTGATCCAGATCTTCTTGGAGTTTATACAAACTCATTGTTTGTTGCAGTAATGACAGCGATCATCGGTGTTCTTATAAGTTATGGAGCAGCATTGGTTACTGCAAGAAGCACCTTAAATGCAAAATTAAAAAGTGTTGTGGAGGCGATCGCGCTAGTGATCAATACGATTCCTGGAATGGTTCTTGGTATCGCATTTATGCTTACATTTACAGGAACAAACCTTCAAAGTACCTTTATCATATTGATCATATGTGATGTGGTCCATTATTTTTCCACGCCATATCTGATGGTAAAAAATTCTCTATCCAAAATGAATGCCTCATGGGAGACAACAGCCATGTTGATGGGTGACAGTTGGATCAAAACGATCATAAGAGTTGTAACACCAAATGCAATGAGTACGATCATAGAGGTGTTTAGCTACTATTTTGTCAATGCAATGGTAACGATCAGCGCGATCATTTTCCTTGCAGGAGCGCATACAATGGTGATTACAACAAAGATCAAAGAACTTCAGTATTATAACAAATTTAATGAAGTCTTTGTTTTATCGGTACTGATCCTGATCACAAACATTATTGCAAAATACATTTTTGGATGGTTAGTAAATAGAAGATCAAATAAAAATCAAATAGTGAAAAGGAGAAAAACTAAAATGAGAAAGTTGATGAAAAAAGCGGCTGTGCTTACAACGGCAGGTCTTATGGCAGCAACAGGATTTGTAGCAACAGGATGCAGCAGTTCAAACAAGAGTGCAAAAAATGACAAGGTGGTTATCTATTCTAATGCCGACGATGAAGCTGTTGAGGCGATGAAGAAAACATTAGATGGAAATGGGTACAAAGGGAAATACACATTCCAGACATTTGGAACATCTGAGTTGGGTGGAAAACTTATCGCAGAGGGAAATAAATTAGAAGCAGATATGATCACAATGAGTACATTTTATGTAGAGAGTGCTCAGAAGAAGCATAAGATGTTTAAGAATCTGACATTTGACCGCAATCTCATGAGAGAAGATGATTTTGAAAAATATGAATCCCCGATCACAGCACAGGAAGGAACTCTGATCTTAAATACAAAAGTAATGAAAGACAAGAATCTTCCAACACCAACTGCCATCAAAGACCTTGCAAAACCTGTATACAAAGGATACATTTCCGTTACAGATGTTAAAGCATCTTCTACAGCATGGTTATTGATCCAGGGATTAGTATCTGAATATGGAGAAAAAGAAGCACAGAATATCTTAAAAGATATCTACAAAAATGCAGGGGACCACATCGAAGATTCAGGTTCAGGACCAATCAAAAAGGTAAGAGCCGGTGAGGTAGCGATTGGATTTGGATTAAGACAACAGGCAGTTGCGGACAAGAAAGATGGACTTCCAATCGACTATGTAGATCCAAAAGAAGGAAACTTTACATTAACAGAATCAGTAGCAGTTTTAGATAAAGGAAAAGATGATAACAGTAAACTTGCAATGAAGATGGCAGAATGTATCATCAAAAAAGGAAGATCTAAATTAATCAAAAACTACCCAGTACCTATTTACAAAGGCGAAAAAGAAGACAAAGAGCAGAAATCTGGAAATCCAAAGACCTACAAAGAAAAACTTACATTAGATCTGTTAAAACAGCATCAGCAGTTATCTGAGAATGCAATGGGAGAATAGAAAAATGAAACAATATAAATTATTAACACCGGGACCACTGACAACAACAGAGACAGTTAAAAAAGAAATGATGTTTGATCATTGTACATGGGATAATGACTATAAAGAAATCACGCAGGAAATTCGTGCAGGGTTATTAAAGCTTGCACATGTTGATGAAGATACATACACAGCAATTTTAATGCAGGGAAGCGGGACATTTGGAGTGGAATCAGTTCTGACAAGTTCTGTAGGAACAAAAGATAAACTTTTGATCGCAGCAAATGGAGCGTATGGAGAGCGTATGGAAGATATCGCCAAACATGCAGGTATTGCCTATGAGATCTATCATCAGGATTATGATAAAGTTCCAGATGCAAAAGTGATCGAAAAGATTTTAAATGAAGATCCGACGATCACACATGTATCTATGGTACACAGTGAGACAACATCTGGAATCTTAAATGATATCACAAGTGTGGCAAAGGTTGTCAAAGCCAAAGGAAGAACGATGATCGTTGATGCAATGAGCAGTTTTGCAGGAGTGGATATTCCAGTTGGAGAACTAGGAATTGATTTTTTGATCAGCAGTGCGAATAAATGTATTCAGGGTGTTCCAGGATTTTCATTTATCCTTGCAAAGAAAGAAGCATTGAGGAAGACGAAAGGACAGGCAAGAAGTTTATCTCTTGATCTTTATGATCAGTGGGAGACAATGAATAAAGACGGAAAATGGAGATTTACATCCCCAACTCATGTTGTACTTGCATTTGCACAAGCGATGAAAGAATTGGAAGAAGAAGGCGGAATCCCTGCAAGAAGTAAGCGTTATCGTGATAATAACCGAGAAATCATTAAAAGATTCAAGAAAATGGGATTTAAAACATATATTGATGAAGAGCATCAAGGACCGATCATTACGACATTTTTATTTCCGGAAGATTGTAACTTTACATTTGAGGAAATGTATGATTACATAAAAGAGCGAGGATATGCAATTTATCCTGGCAAAGTAACCGAAGCCGCAACATTTCGAATTGGAAATATCGGTGAGATTTACAAGGAAGATGTAGAAAAGTTATGCGGTATCATGGCAGAGTTTTTGGAGGCGAGATAATATGGACAGAAAAATTGAAGCAGTCATCTTTGACTGGGCAGGAACTACTGTAGATTATGGATGCTTTGCACCAGTACAAGCATTTAGTGAAGTGTTCAAAGAATTCGGTGTTACACCAACGATGGAAGAAGTCAGAAAACCGATGGGAATGTTAAAGATCGATCATATAAGAACGATGCTTTCTATGGACAGAATTCAACAATGCTGGCAGGAAAAATATAATCGTCCATCAAATGAAGAAGATGTGCAGAAGATGTACGCAGTGTATGAAGCAAAGTTATTAAGTGTGCTTGATCAGTATGCAGATCCCAAACCATACGTACTAGAAGCGGTCAAAGAGCTAAGATTAAAAGGAATCAAGATTGGCTCTACTACAGGATATACAGACAAGATGATGACGATCGTTACAAAATGTGCAGAAGAAAATGGATACAGACCAGATGTGTGGTTCAGTCCAGATTCTGTAGAATTAAAAGGAAGACCATATCCATACATGGTATTTAAAAATATGCAGGAATTAGAAGTTACATCTGTAGCAAATGTTGTGAAAGTAGGAGATACGATCTCAGATATCAAAGAAGGAAAGAACGCAGGTGTTTTATCCATTGGAGTTATCGAAGGAAGTTCAGAATTAGGATTATCTGAGGAAGAATATGAAGCACTTTCACAAGAAGAAAAAGATAGTTTATGCAAGAAAGTAAGAACTTCATTCTTAGAGGCAGGAGCAGATGCAGTGATCTTAAATATGTCAGAGTTAAATGAATATATTAGAGAAGCCGAGGCGAGATAGAAAGAAAAGAACTCTGGTCACAACGATGAAAAGTATGTTGTGACCAGAGTTCTTTTGTGTTACTCTTCAGGGAAAACTTCATTTACAAGTTGACAGTATTCCTCATACTCATGAAATTCTGAAAGATCAGCAAAACCTTCGATCATTCCACGATAATACCAACTCTGCATCTTCTTATCCTTCATATTGAATCTCTCCCATAACTCTTCGCCAAGGATGTTATAATCCCGATAAAGTGCACGGATGTTAGCAAGCTTGTCACCAAGGGCGATGATCTTAGCGTTGCGGGATGCACGGTTCTTTAAGAAATCGATCGTATGGCCTTTTCTCTCAACCCATGTCTTACTCTTATCTTCACTTTCCTGATAGACATAAGAAGCAACGATATCACCGAATTCACGACGGATGTCCTCTATCGAGATTCCGTCACAATCTTCAACAACATCATGAAGGACAGCGGCACAAAGCATATCCTGATCGAGAGTCATAGCGGCAACGATGGCAGCAACTTCCATAGGGTGGATGATAAAAGGAAGATTGGTGCCTTTTCTTGTCTGACCGTTGTGGGCATTTGTTGCGTAGATAACGGCTTTTTCAAACATTGGAAAACTCCTTTATTAAAATAAGTTAGTGTAAAATAATTGTTAAGATAATCATAAAGCATTTTTTTTTGGTATTCAAGTAGGAAATCCAAGAAAATAGAGAGGAAAATACTTTGTCACTTTAAAGCGTGTCAGTGTTGACTTTTTAAATACAGGAAGTTAAAATAAAAACTAAGTGTGATCAAAGAATGAGAAGATTTTGTGATCACCGCAAGAAAAAAGGAGAGTAAAACAATGACAGACAGCAATTTTACGATCGGATTTATCGGTTTAGGATTGATCGGTGGATCCATTGCGAAGGGAATAAGAAGAGTTTTTCCAAACTATACACTCATTGGAATGGATGAAAACCCGGATACGATCAAAAGTGCATTGGAGGATGGAATCATTGATTCAATTGCTACAGACTGCAAAACAGATTTTGCGGAATGCAACTATGTATTTTTGTGTGCACCGGTTCAATATAATGTAATGTATCTAAAAGATCTGAAAGCATCGATTAATGAAAATTGTATTTTAACAGATGTAGGAAGTGTAAAGGAAGAGATTCACTTAAAGATTGAAGAATTAGGAATGGAAGAATACTTTATCGGAGGACATCCGATGGTAGGATCAGAGAAGGCAGGTTTTTCTTTCAGTTCTGACAGATTAGTTGAGAATGCTTACTATTTTATCACGCCAACGAAGAAAGTCAGCGAACAAAGAGTGAAAGATTTTACAAACTTCATTGAAGAATTAGGAGCATTAACGATCATTCTGGATTATAAGCAGCATGATGCCTATACTGCAGCGATCAGTCATGTACCACATATCATGGCAGCAGAACTGGTACATATCGTAAGTAATATGGATACAGATGATGGAATCTTAAAACAGTTAGCTGCAGGTGGTTTTAAAGATATCACAAGAATCGCATCTTCATCTCCAGTCGTATGGGAACAGATTTCTTTATCAAATAAGAAGAATATCAAAGAATTACTGCAAAAAGCACAGAATCATTTAGGCTATGTGATCGCAGCACTTGATATGGAAGACAGAGAATATTTGAATAATTATTTTAAACAGGCAGGAGAATATAGAGATTCTGTGCCAGACAGTGCGGTTGGTCTGATCCAGAAATCTTACGAGATCTTTATTGATATTCCAGATGAACCAGGAACGATCGCAACAACGACAACCTTGCTTGCTTTGAATCATGTAAGTATCAAGAATATTGGAATCATTCACAACCGTGAATTCGAAGAAGGTGTTTTAAAGATTATGTTATATGATGATGAATCAGCAAAGAAGGCGACAAAAATCTTAAGAGATAAAAACTACACAGTATACGAGAGGAAATAAAAACATGAAATTAACAAAAAGTGCGGGACTTAGAGGAGAATTATCAATTCCAGGAGACAAATCGATCAGCCATAGAGCAGTTATGTTTGGATCTTTAGCAAAAGGAACAACACATATCAGCAATTTTTTATCAGGAGCAGACTGCCTGTCAACGATCGATTGTTTTCGTAAGATGGGTGTTTTGATCGAACAGGATGGAACAAACGTTACAGTCCATGGAAATGGCCTTCATGGCTTAAAGGCACCAAGTGAGACATTAGATGTAGGAAATAGCGGAACAACAACAAGATTGATCTCAGGAATCCTGGCAGGTCAGGATTTTGAAACTGTATTATCTGGAGATGCATCCTTAAATAAACGTCCAATGGGAAGGATCATCAAACCATTAGAACAGATGGGTGCAAAGATTACAAGTGTGAATGGGAATGGATGTGCACCATTGAAGATTGAAGGAACAAAATTAAATGCAACACATTATGATTCTCCAGTTGCATCTGCACAAGTAAAATCCTGTGTGTTATTAGCAGGATTATATGCAGATGGCAAGACAAGTGTGACAGAACCAGCATTATCAAGAAATCATACAGAATTAATGCTTCGTTCTTTTGGAGTGAAAGTAGAATCACATGATACAACAGCGACGATCACACCTCCAGAAGAGATGATCGCAACAGATATCGTGGTTCCAGGAGATATTTCTTCAGCAACTTTCTTTATCGTAGCAGGACTGATCACACCAAATTCATGTATCCGTTTAAAAAATGTTGGAATCAATCCAACAAGAGATGGAATCCTGCGTGTATGTAAAGATATGGGAGCTGATGTTACATTAGAAAATGTAATCGATAATGGGGGAGAGCCAACAGCAGATATCGTTGTAAAGACAAGCAAATTAAAAGGAACGGTGATTGGTGGAGAAGTCATTCCAACATTGATCGATGAGATTCCAGTTATTGCACTGTTAGCAGCATTTGCAGAAGGTGAGACAGTGATCAAAGACGCGGCAGAGTTGAAGGTAAAAGAGTCTGATCGAATCGCATTAACGGTTGATAATCTTGTGAAAATGGGTGTTGATGCGACAGCGACAGACGATGGAATGATCATCAAAGGCGGTAATCCATTACATGGAGCAAGCATCAATTGTAAATACGACCATCGAATCGCTATGACATTTTCGATTGCAGGAATCAATGCAGAAGGAGAAACTGTGATCGAAGATTCAGAATGTGTGGATGTGTCTTATCCAACATTTTATGAACAGTTAAATTCATTGCAATAAATAAAATGCTATGATAAGAGTTTATAAGGAGTAGATAACAATGGAAAAGAAATATTCCTTTGGATAAAGAAGGGTGTTTACAGATCATTCATCAGTCAGAAGAATTAGGGTATGGATGGTGTGTAGCTCTTGATGATACGAAAGATGTCTATATGACAGACGATAAATTTCTAAGACAGGTTGGAAAGAGAAAAGAACCAACCAGATATATCATCGATGATATGTTAGATATTGACAGTGTCGACGCGATTTACAAGATTTATGTAGCTATTCCAAAAGAGGAAGAAGAGAAACTTACAAAGAAAGAGTTGATCGGGCATTTGAGATTTGAACCAGAATATTTAATGTTCCAGCCAGATAATAAACGTGGTGGTATTGTGAAGATGATGGAATATCTTGGCGCAGATATTAAAAATGTGGTTGTATTCGGGGACGATTACAATGATATGGATATGTTCTGTAAAGATTGGTTTGCCATTGCTATGGGAAATGGATGCCAGGATTTAAAAGATATGGCAAGTTATGTGACCGATACAAATGTCAATGACGGTATTAAGAAAGCATGTGAACATTTTGAATGGATTTAATAAAGTAAAACAGCAGACAGAAGATACATCGGAGGGAAATATGAAACATTTAAAATTAGGAAAGATACAATGGATCGCATTATTGGTTGTCAGTGCAATGTTTGTGAATTTATGCAGCCATATGGTATTGGCAGCAGCAAGAGATGGAAATGATTCGGCACAGGGAACAACGGCAGAAGCAACAACAGCTTCAGAAGCGACAACAGAAGCAACAACAGCTTCAGAAGCGACAACAGAAACTACAACGGAACAGCAGGAAGAGACACAGTCTATGGGAGAATATAAAGCATTCTGGTTTTCTTTCTATGATTATGATTCTTATCGTGCAAAATATAAAAAGAGAACGGCAGCAAATTTCCGTACCTACTTTACAGGTGTTGTCAAAAAAGGAAAGAGTCTTGGAATGAATCGCGTGATCGTGCAAGTAAGACCATTTGGAGATGCCATTTATAAGTCAAAGTATTTCCCTTGGTCCAAATATATTTCTGGAAAACAGGGAAGAAATCCAGGATTTGACCCATTAAAGATCATGGTAGAAGTTGCACATGACAATGACATGAAGATCGAGGCATGGGTAAATCCATATCGTGTAACAACAGGTTCTACGAATTATAAGAAACTTGCAAAGAATAATCAGGCAAGAAAATGGCATGCCAAGAAGTCTACAAGAAGAAATGTATTATCTTATGGTGGAAGTTTGTATTACAACCCATCCAAAAAAGCGGTCAGAACACTGATCACAAACGGAGTGAAAGAAATCGTACAAAATTATGATGTCGATGGAATTCATATGGATGATTATTTCTATCCATCTTTTACAAAACGTAATGTCAAAAAGGCATTTGATGCAAAAGAATATAAGAAATCTTCTTATAAGAAGAAAAAGAAAAGTATCTATACTTACCGTCGTGCACAGGTAAATACTCTTGTGAAACAGATGAAAAAAGCAGTAAAAAGTGTAGATCCAAATGTAACATATGGTATCAGTCCAGCAGGAAATATTGACAATCTGACAAGTAAATATTCATATTATGTAGATATCTATAAATGGCTAAATTCTACAGAGTATGTTGATTATATCTGCCCACAGGTATACTGGGGATTTAAACATCCAACTGCAAAATTTAATAAAGTCACAGATCGTTGGATCAAGGCAGCAAAGAGTAAGAAAGTTAAACTTTATATTGGAATCGCAGTATATCGTGCGGGACATAATGTTGGCCAGAATCGTGCAGAACGAAAAGAATGGAAGCGTGATACCAAAGTCTTGAAGAAACAGGTCCAGTATGCAAGAAAGAAACATGTGGATGGATTTGCATTCTTTGACTATCAGGATCTAAAGAGCAAGACAAGTGCCAAAGCGGTCAATCAGATGAAGACAGTTTTAAAGTAAATATTACAGAGATCATTGCATAGAGATATGTGATGGTCTCTTTTTAGTTACAGCAGATTTCTTTTCATGTAAATTACGCTATATAAGAAATCTACAGCGAGTTGACATAATATGAAAAATATAATATTATATGGCGTATAATATGATGCAAGTGTCAAAAGTATAAATTGCGTTTGTGCTTGCACAAATAAGCAATTTATACTTATTGACACGCCGAACAACGAGAACGGAATAAAATGGTGTGAACACACCATTTTATGGGAGTTCGAGGTGTTCGAGGATTGTGAAATTGCGTAGCAATGAAGCAATCTGGATGCATCAGAGAGTGGCAAAATTTACTTTTGACACTCTCATCATAATATTAGAGATAATATGATGTAAGGAGGATGCCAATGGTTTTTAATACAGGAGCTGCGCTGTTAGATGCGGTAGTTCTGGCTGTCGTATCAAGAGAAGAAGAAGGTACGTATGGATATAAGATCACACAGGATGTAAGAGAAGTGTTAAAAGTATCAGAATCTACATTATATCCAGTATTAAGGAGACTTAAGAAGGATGGCTGCCTGGAAGTTTATGATAAGCAATACGGCGGCAGAAACCGCAGATATTATAAGATCACATCTGTGGGAATAGCACAGCTTTCGTTATATAAAGAAGAATGGAAACAATATTCCCAGAGAATATCTGGAATTTTCAAAGGAGGAGAGAGAGTATGAACCGGGAGGAGTACTTAAAGAGATTGTCTTTTTTACTAAAAGATCTTCCAGAAGAAGAAATTGAAGATGCGATCGCATATTATGAAGATTATTTTGAGGAAGCAGGAGAAGAGAAAGAAGAACAGGTGATCAAGGAACTTGGTTCCCCAGAGAAGATTGCGAGGATGATCCGTGATTCTGTACAGGGAAATCAGGCAAGCAGTGAGTATACAGAAGAAGGATACAGACAGGAAACTTACGAAGATTACCAGCAGATGAGCAGAAAAGACTCACAAAAGGAAGCAAAACAAGGCAGCAGATGGCATATGAAGGGAAGAAGAAACCGGAATATCATTTTGATGATCTTAATTCTTGTCTTTGTGGGAAGCTGGCTGATTCCTGGTATTTTTAGCATTGTGATTGGAATTGCAGGAGGAATTTTTGGCAGTTGTGCGGGATTGTTGTTTGGAGGACTTGGGTTGGTTGGCGCTGGAATTTATAAGATGTTTACGACAGTTCCATATGGTTTATTGTTGATGGGCGGCGGTTTTCTGATGATCGCTGGTGGAATTTTGTTATTATGGTTCCTTGTATGGATCTGTGCAACTGCCATTCCATGGATCATTGCAAAGATCCGTGAATTTTGGAACAGAAATTTTGGGAGAGGATGTGAATAAGTTTGAAGACGTTTAAGAAAGTATGCATGATATTAATATCAGTAACAGCTGTTGCAGGGATCGGATGCATCATAGCAGCATTTGTTATGGGTGCAGATCAAAGACAGATCCGAAATTATGCAGAAGGAAAGACAAGCGGCAAATTACAGACAGAGGAACGAAATATAAGAGCAGATCAGATCCGGAAATTAAATATTGATATTGGAAGTGGAGATGTGAAGCTACAAAATGGGAATCAGGATCGTCTGATCATAAAGAAAAAAGGAAGCTGGGAGCCAGTGATATTAAAGTCAGATGGAGAGATTGAAATCAAGCAGAAGAGCAGACATTTTAAATTGTTTTGGTTTCAATCAAACGATGAGATCACAGTTATTCTGCCCAAAGGAGTTACCTTTGAGAAAGTTTCCATGGATTGTGGCAGTGGAGACATTGCATCAGATTCTTTGAATATCACAGACGAACTTGACATAGACTGTGGCAGTGGAGATATTGATCTGTCAACGATCACAGCACCAAAGACAGAGATTGATTTGGGTTCTGGAGATATTACACTGACAATGGCAGGAACAGAAAAAGATTATAACTATAATCTGGATTGTGGAAGTGGAGATGTTAAGATTGGAGATATACTTTTCGAAGATGATCTAAAAAAACGAAATATCAATGCATTAAGATGGATTAATATAGATTGTGGAAGTGGAGATCTTACGATTGATTTCGATAATACAATATTGTAAAACAAAGTAACAGATAGATGGAGGAAAAGGAAATGAAGAAAACATTATATAAATCAAGAAAAGACCGTTTTTTATTTGGTGTATGTGGAGGATTAGCAGAATATTTTGAGGTAGATCCAACTTTGGTACGAATCCTTACAGCAGCATTATGCACAACAGGAACAGGATTGTTGTTATATATTGTGGCAGCTGTTGTCATGCCGGAGCGTGTCGAGTAATTGTCTTTTTCTTGAATCAATCCAAAGAATGTGATAAAATAGACAATCATGTCAAAATTCAGGTCAAATAAGACTTTGATCATGAAGATAAATACACATAAAGAAGAGGAGAAATCATATGAAATTACCAATATTGATCGCAATGGTTCTCTATATGGCAATGGTTATCTGGATTGGTGTCATTTACAGTAAGAAGACAAAGACATCCGAAGACTATTTCCTTGGAGGACGAGGACTTGGACCATGGGTTACTGCAATGAGTGCAGAGGCATCTGATATGAGCAGCTGGCTGTTGATGGGACTTCCTGGACTTGCATACGCAACAGGATTCAGCCAGGCAGGATGGACAGCAATCGGATTGATCCTTGGTACATACTTAAACTGGAAGATCGTGGCAAAGAGATTACGTCATTATACAGAAGTAGCAGATAATGCGATCACAGTGCCAGACTTTTTCAGTAACCGTTTTAAAGATGATAAGAAGATCTTAAGCAGTATTTCTGCAGTCATGATCCTTATTTTCTTTACAGTATACACCGCATCAGGATTTGCTGCATGTGGTACATTATTTAACTCTGTATTTGGATTAAATTATCAGAAGAGTATGATCGTCTGTGCGATCGTTATTGTATTATATACATCCATGGGTGGATTCTTAGCAGCAAGTACAACAGACTTGATTCAGGGATTATTAATGTCATTTGCCATTGTGATCGTACTGATCGTTGGAGTTGTGAATGCAGGTGGAGTAGCGAATGTTATTGCACACGGTCAGGCAATTGAAGGATTCTTTGATGTTATGAAGTACCATGATCCAGCAACAGGAGGTGCAGTATCACAGGGTGTGATTCCAATCTTATCCGGACTTGCATGGGGACTTGGATACTTTGGTATGCCACATATCCTTGTAAGATTCATGGCGATTCGTGACCCACAAGAAGTAAAGAAATCAAGAAATATCGCAATGATCTGGGTATTGATTTCTTTAAGTGTAGCCGTATGTATCGGATTTACAGGAGCAGCACTTTATCCCAATGTAGCAGAATTAGCTGGAAATGGAAATCAGAGAATCTTTATCTACATGACAACACATTTATTTAAAGGACTGATCCCATTATTTATGGCAGGAGTTATTTTATCAGGAATTCTTGCAGCAACAATGAGTACATCTGACTCACAGCTTTTAATTGCATCATCCTGCGTATCAAAGAACTTATTCCAAGGATTATTTAAGAAAGAAATGTCTGAAGAAAAGGTATTGTTAGTTTCAAGGATCACAACGATCGTGATCGCATTGATCGGTATCTTTATCGCAATGGATGAAAACAGTTCTGTATTCGGACTAGTAGAAAATGCATGGGCAGGATTCGGTGGAGCCTTTGGCCCATTAACACTGTTTGCATTATTCTGGAAACGAACAAACCTAAAAGGAGCGATCGCTGGAATGTTAAGTGGAGGTATCATCGCACTTGTATGGCCAGTGACTCTGGGTAAATTAGGTGGAATTTTTGGAATTTACTGCCTGTTACCAGCATTTATCGTATCTTCTATTCTGATCATCGTAGTTAGTTTATGTACAGAAGAACCTAGCGATGTTATGGTGAAAGAATTTGAAGAAGCAAAAAGCCTCAATGATTAAATTGTGATTTGAATGACGAAAATTATTGGTGGAATATTATAAAAAGAGATCATATGTTTGCAACCCACTCGCGTTCGGACTCCCACGTAGCTGTACTAAGCTCCTGAATGGTCTAATGACCATCCACTCGCTAAGTGCAGACGTGTCCGTACGGTTGCCAACACATGATCTCTTTTTATAATATTCAAATAATTTACGTTATTCAAACCACTACACAGTGTGTATGTTTTACTGTATGGGCATTTATAATAAACATTTGTCTGTTACTAAAAAATTTGAAAACCGATAACGTTCAACATACAATACTTAATTTTATACGAGAATGTCTTCAGGTATTCATAAAAACATAAAGAAAGATAGAGGTACGAAATAGTAGAATTCCATAGGATTTTTTGCAAAATCGCAGCCAACACGGGCACTGTTTGAACGCAGTGAGTTGTGCAGGAGTGTTGGCGGATCAGCGTTTTGCAAAAAATCCGTCAATGGAATTCGTTTTTCGTACCTCTATCTTTCTTTGTGTTTTTATGAATACTCGATACATTTCCGTTATACAACTTAAAATTTCAAAGCACTTTTCTTTTTTGTATACATACCATGATAGTATAAAAGAAGAAAAGGAAAATAGAGATGAATCAATGTTATTGTGATCGATCATCAGGAATGTGTGAGCATGGTCATCGGCATGGTGGAGTGGATTCTATGCCGGTTGCTATGCAGTATGTTCCATGGCAGCATTGGAGCAGGATTTATAGTCCGGAAGAAGGATTACAATGTGGAACGATCTTTCCAGAGTTGAATAAACCATTTTATGGGAAAGGGGCGTGCCGGTAATGAATCAGTATGATAAGAAAAAGTTGTTAAATTATATTGATGCAGTCAGCTTTGCATTGATTGATACGAATCTGTATCTTGATACACACCCAAATGACAAAAAAGCAATGGACCATTTTAATCAATATCAGAAGGCAAGAAAGCAGGCATTAAAAGAATATGCGAGAAATTTTGAACCATTGACGATTGATAGTGCAGATATAGATGATCATTTTACATGGGCAACGGATTCTTGGCCATGGATGAAGAGGGGAGGTTGTTGATATGTGGAATTATGAAAAACGATTGGAGTTTCCGGTAAATATCAAACGAACAGATCCCAAGATGGCACAATTGATCATTACGCAGTATGGTGGTCCAGATGGGGAATTAGGAGCTTCGATGCGGTATTTGTCGCAGCGATTTGCAATGCCATATAAAAATGTTTGTGGGGTGCTAACTGATATAGGTACAGAAGAATTAGCTCACTTGGAAATGATCTGTACGATCGTGCATCAGTTAACTAGAGATCTAACTCCAGAACAGGTGAAAAAATCAGGGTTTGGAGCTTACTATGTAGATCATACAGCAGGTGTATGGCCACAAGCAGCAAGTGGTGTACCGTTTAGCGCAGCGACGTTTCAGTCTGTGGGAGATCCGATTACAGATTTAAGTGAAGACCTTGCTGCAGAACAAAAAGCAAGAACAACGTATGATAATTTGTTAAGGCTTATTGATGATCCAGATGTTAGAGAGCCACTGAAATTCTTACGAGAAAGAGAAATCGTGCATTTCCAGAGATTTGGTGAAGCACTGAGGACTGTACAGGATCATTTGGATTCTAAGAATTTTTATGCGATCAATCCAGCATTTGATCATAGTGGTAATTGTAATAAATAAATATATAAAAACAGTTGGCATAAAAAGTAAAAATTATGTCAGCTGTTTTTTATTTTTTGAAGTAACAAAAAGTTGAAAATATGTGACAATCTGTTATAATAAATCAAAAATGAATAGTTCAAATATGAAATAATTAACAAGGAGGGATAAATTCATGAAGATTAATATAGAATTTCCGAGAAAGTTGTTAGAGGTATATAACGATGCATGTAAGCCGTTATGCAAGAAATTAAAATTACCACAGACAGCTTTTGATATTTTAATGTTTTTAGGAAACAATCCACAATACCAGACAGCCAGAGATATCGTAAAGATCAGAAATATCAAAGCAAATCTTATATCAATCAACGTAGAGAAACTTGTGAAAGAAGGTTATTTAAGAAGAGAAGAGATTAAAGGTGATCGAAGAAAAACAAAACTGATTATTACAGAAAAAGCACATCCAGTGATTAAAGAAGGACAGCAGTTACAACAAGGATTTGTAGATCAGTTGTTTGATAATACAACACAAGAAGATAAAAAAATTTTTATCCATGTAATGAAAAATATGGATAAGAATTTAGATGATATTTTGAAAGGTGGAAACTAAGATGAATATATTATTAACAATCGCAGTAACATTTTTTGCAGGAATGGGAGCCGGGCTTGGAACAGGATTTGCAGGGATGAGTGCAGCAGCTGTAATTAGTCCGATGTTGATCACATTCCTTAAGATGGACCCGTATATGGCAGTTGGAATTGCATTGTCCTCTGATGTATTAGCAAGTGCAGTATCAGCTTATATTTATGGAAAAAATAAGAATCTTGATATAAAAAATGGTATCATCATGATGATAAGTGTGTTAACATTTACAGTAGTAGGAAGCTATATTGCAAGCTTACTTCCAGCTGCAACGATGGGAAGCTTTTCTGTATTTATGACATTTTTATTAGGAATTAAATTTATCGTGAGACCAGTTATGACAACCAAAGAAGCCATGCAAGGAGTTTCAGCAAAGAAACGTGCAATTCAGTCAGTGGTCTGTGGGATCATGATCGGATTGATCTGTGGATTTGTTGGTGCAGGTGGTGGAATGATGATGTTGCTCATTTTAACGAGTGTATTAGGATATGAATTAAAAACAGCTGTTGGAACGAGTGTATTTATTATGGCATTTACTGCATTTACAGGAGCTGTTTCTCATTTTATGATTGTTGGAGCACCGGATTGGACAGTATTTATCTTATGTGTTGTATTTACGCTGATCTGGGCAAGGATCGCAGCACGATTTGCCAATAAAGCAACACCAGAGACATTAAATCGTGCGACAGGTGTGATCCTTGTGATCTTAGGGATTGTAGTATTAGGATTTTCTATGCTTTCATAAAGAATATTTACGAAGGAAGGAATTTTTAATGAAGAAAAATCTGGTTGTGATCGAGGAATTAAAAAAACAGGGAAAAGCATTATTAGATGCGAGAAGAGATAACTTTGTCAGACAAAGTCTTTTGTCAGATGAATTTTTGAATTTTATGCAACAAAATAAGAAGCCGTTTGATCTTTTAATGTCATATTATGAATGCGCGATCATGGAAGTGGAAACAAAATTCAGAGTATTAAATCATGAATTATCTTTGGAATATGATAATAATCCGATTGAGAGTATTAAGACAAGAGTCAAATCATACGATAGCATTTTGAAGAAGATCCGAAGAAAAAATATTCCATTAAATCTAAGGGCGATTGAAGATAATTTAAAAGATATTGCCGGGGTCAGAGTTATCTGTTCATTTCCAGATGACATTTATAAATTAGCAGAAAGTTTCTTAAAGCAAGATGATATCACACTGATCGAGCGAAAAGATTATATTAAGAATCCAAAGCCAAGTGGATATCGAAGTCTTCATCTGATCGTACAAGTACCGATCTTTTTACAAAATGAAAAGAAGATGGTGAATGTTGAAGTGCAATTTCGAACGATCGCTATGGATTTCTGGGCAAGTCTTGACCATAAGATGCGTTATAAGAAAGAGTTGTCTGATGAAGAAGTGGAAATCCTTCAGGAAGAACTTTATGATTGTGCAAGACAAAGTGCAGCACTTGATGAGAGAATGCAGGGAATCAGGGATCGTATTACAAAGAAACAAGAACAGGAAACGATATTGTTAGAAGATAAGAACAGCAAAGACTGGTTATAAAACATAAGTGTGACAAACGTACATATAGGAGATATCATATATCAGGAAATGATCATAGATATCTCCTTTTTTTATTCGGTTCCACATTAATATGGAAGCTAATGTAATTGCAAGAAATAAGATATCAATGGTATTCTAGTTACAGAAAGAAAAACGTTAATTAACAGATTAGGGGTGATTGATTTGATTCGTCGACAAATCGAATTATTAAAACTTTTGTCAAAACAAAGGGAATATAAACCCGCATCTTTCTTTAGTAAATCATTAGATGTTTCGACAAAAACGATTTACACAGATATTACTTATCTTCAAAGTGAAGTTGAAAAGTATAAAGTTGATCTGGTCAGAGCTCCAAGAATAGGAATTCGTCTGGAAGGTGAAAAGGAAAACATTCAGCATATGTTAAGAGACCTTCAAAAGGATAATCTGTCTGAAGATGAAAAATATACACCGGAGTATCGCAGATTGTGGATTTTAAAGAAGGTATTGATCGATTGTGAAACAATCACATTGGAATCAGTATCAAAGGAATTTTTAGTAAGTAAAACATCACTGTATCAGGACATTGCAGTGATCAATAAATCAATCGAAAGTCAGTCAGATGTAAAACTGGAAGTTGGAGAATGTGGAATCTGTATTTTAGGAGAAGAAATCGAGATACAAAATGCAGTGAACAATTATTTGTTATCAGAATCAAAGGAAGAAATGTTTTCTGATTTTACGCACAAACTTGGAAACTTTTTTGAACTTGATGTGATAAAAGCAGTTTCAGATCTTATTTTAAATGATTTTGAAGAACTGACCGAAGTGCTTTCAGAATATTATCTGAAATCTTTATTGGTAACATTGATCATGCAAAGTTCAAGATTGCTCAAAAAGAAACATATGAATGAGGAAACAGAAATTTCTTACAACAATATCCGGTATATGGAGACATACATCGTGGCAAATAGTATTGCGGAACAGCTGAAATACCAGCTTCATATTACATACAGTAATAATGATATGGAATATTTATGCAGACAGTTATATGCCCACAGAGTGACACATCATGTAAAACATATGCGGACAGACTATGAAGAAACGGTAAGAGATGTCATCAAGAGAATGAGTGAGATTCAAAAGCTTGATCTGACAAGGGACAAGAAATTATATGAGTCATTGTTATATCATCTGCCACCGATGATCTTAAGATTGCAAAATAATATTCAGATCGTAAATCCGATGCTTGATAATATCAAACAGGAGTATCCGGAACTTTTTACAACGATGTGGTATGCACTTACACAAATAGAATTAAGGTATCAGGTAACATTAACAGAAGATGAAGTTTCACTAATCTTATTACATTTTCAAGTGGCATTAGACCAATTTGAACAAGTTGGAAATATTGTTGTTGTATGTACCTATGGAGTTAGTTCTTCCCAGCTCATTTTAAGCAGGGTAAAACAAATACTTCCGGCAAAAGATAATATTACGGTGACAACCACAAAGAAATTAAAAGAGATCGATCTTAGTAAAGTAGATCTGATCATATCATCTGTTGATATTGAAGATCCAGAGATTTCTTATGTGAAGGTAAATCCGCTGCTTACAAAAGATGATTATGCTAATATCCTAGATGCATATACAAAACAGGTATTACTGATCAAAAATAATGTGTGTGATAACCAGAAAAATGGAATTAAAGCACCGACATTGAAAAAATATTTGGAAGGGAAATTTATTTTCCTTAAACAAGATCTTGATAGTAAAGAAAAGTGTCTAGATTTTATTATTGATGTATTAGAAAAAGATAATGCAGTGTATGATGAATTTAGGGAAGCTATTTACAAAAGAGAAAAACTTGGTGTGACATGTTTGGATACAGGTGTGGCACTGCCACATGCAGATCCGCAGACGATTAAAAAATCCAGAATAATCCTATTAACTTTAAAACATCCCGTTGACTGGGGTGGAACTTTAGTATCACTGATCGTTGTAACTGCATTTCCAGAAGAAGAAATGAACCAGATTCGGGATGTGATCAATGAACTCTATCAGCTTATTGGAGAAAAAGAAGATGTAAATACGTTTATAAGATTCGAAACAATACAAGAAGTTTTAAAAGTATTTCATGAATCATGATATGAAAGGAGAACTTGAATGTATTTTGACCAGAGATTGTGTTTCTTTCATCAAAAAGTGGAAAGTCAGGATCAGTTGTTTCAGATGATGACAGATAAAATGTTAGAAGCAGGATGTGTAAAAGAAAATTACTATGAAGGAATCAGTAACAGAGAAAAAGAATATCCTACAGGATTATTAGTAAATCAGACAGGCTTTGCGATTCCGCATACAGACTCTGAGCGAGTGAATAAATCGCAGATTTGCTTTTTATCATTAGATGAGCCAATTGAATTTGAAGATATGGTGGATAAAAGTCATAAGATTTCAGTGGAATTGGTATTTATGTTAGCAATGGCACAGCCACATGAGCAGGTAAATACATTACAGAATTTGATCGCACTGTTTCAAGATGATGAAAAAGTAGCAAAGTTGAAAGAATGTAACACAGAGAAAGAACTTATGCAGATTTTAAATGCATCAGGAATTGAATAAGCGATAGAGAAAGAGAGAAGAAGAAATGTTAAGTGTATTACAATGGTTTATCGGATTAGGGTCAACGGTATTTTTACCGATCATTATTTTCATATTAGGTATTATTTTTGGAGTAAAACCAGCAAAAGCAGCGATTTCAGGTTTTACAGTTGGAATTGGTAGTATTGGTCTGAATCTGGTCATTGGATTATTATCAGATAACCTTGGAACGGCAATACAGGTAATGGGAGAACATTACGGATTTTCACTAAATATTATGGATATTGGTTGTGGTGTCGGTGGACCGCTGGCATTTTCAACAACACTTGGAATTATATTGATCCCAATGTCATTGATCGTTAATTTATTATTTGTCATGCTTGGGTGGACAAAAACTTTAAATGTAGATATCTGGAACTTCTGGTTTCCATGTTTCCTTGGATTAGTTGCACAGGCAGTTACAGGAAATTTTGTTACAGGAATTTTAGGAGCACTAGTTGCAGTTATGCTTCAGTGGTTATTAGCAGACATTTTCCAGAAGAAAGTTAGTGAATTTTTTGGATATCCAGGAATTGCAATTTCTCATATGATGGCGTTATCAGGAGCATTGATCGCAGTACCATTAAACTGGATTTTTGATAGAATTCCGGGATTTAATAAAATTGAAGCCGACTCAGAAACGATCGCAAAACGTTTTGGATTTTTTGGAGATACAGTTGTTATCGGAATCATCATTGGAATGATCGTAGGATTCTTGGCAAAATATGATTTCGCAAAAGCTGCACAGTTAGGAATGGCAACAGGTGCGGTTATGAAAATCATGCCAAAGATGGTAGCAATGTTTATGGAAGGGTTAATGCCAATTGCAGAAGCTGCCAAAGAATTCGCCAATAAGAGATTAGGTGGAAGAAGTGTAAATATTGGTATGGATGCTGCTCTAACTGTTGGACATTCTACAGTTATGAGTACAAACTTATTAATGGTACCAATTTCTTTAGCATTAGCGATCATCTTACCAGGAAACCAGACCTTACCATTCGGAGATCTTGCATTCTATGCATTTGGAATCTGTCTAATGATCCCAATCTTTAGAGGAAATGTTGTGAGATCTATTGTAGGATGTAGTATTTATATGGTATCTATGCTGTATCTTTCTACATGGCTTGCACCAATCATTACAAATGTATTTAAGATCGCACATTATAATGTTGGAACAAGTGGACAGGTAACATCCGTACTTTGCGGTATCTGGCCAGCGGGATTATTCGCAGTTGCAACAAAATCATTAGGAAATATTGGATTAGCAGTGATTGGAGTTGTCGTGATCGCATTACTAGTATATGTAAATAAAATCAGAGCACAGAAAGAAAATTAGAATCTTTATAAAATAAGATATTTCATAGGAGGTAGTATCATGAAAAAATTATTAATTGTATGTGGAGCAGGACATGCAACATCCACAATTGCGGTAGCAAAAGTCAGCGCATGGTTAGAAAAAGAAGGATACAGCGATAAAGTAAAGATTTATCAGTCTAAGATTGCCGACGAATTAAATAAAATTGATGATTATGATGCGGTGATATCAACAACGATCGTGCCAGATTCTATCAAAGATAAAGTCATTCAGGGATTACCATTATTAAACGGAATGGGAGTAGATCAGGTATACGATCAGTTAAAAACAAGACTTGGATTATAGGAGCAGATCATGGGAGTTTTTTTTGGAGAAGTGACATTAGAAACAGTTAAAGGAAGAGCATCTTATCATGACATTTCTGATGAAATCAGAGAAAATATCAAAAAATCTGAGTTAAAAAATGGATGTGTTGTCATATCAAGTGCGCATACCACATGTTCTCTGTATTTTGACGAATGTATGCACGACACAAATTACTGGGGAGATGAATATCTGCAGGCAGATATTAATGATGTGATGGAAAAAATTGCGCCATCCATGAAAATGGAAAATCAGTATCATAGTCCAGGACCAAAACATATTGAATTTGGATTAAGTCTTGGATCTAAGGATTATCCAGCAGAAAAATGGACAATGCTTAATACAGATGCACATCTGAAATCTTCCATTTTTGGCAGCCCGTCATTAACATTTATCGTAAAAGACGGAGAAATCCAACTTGGAGCTTTGGGAAAAGTCTATTTTGTAGACTGGGATCAGTTAAGAGAACGAACAAGAAAAGTACAGATTATGGTGATGGGAGAATAAAAATGAAAATTATCAGTCCTTCATTATTAAATTCAGATACATATCAGATTAAGGAGCAGTTTGAAGCATTAGAAAAATGTGGAATAAACTACATTCATATTGATATTACAGATGGACATTTTGTACCAATGATCTCGTTTGGCGCAAATACAGTAAAAGATCTGAGAAAACATACTGATTTTGTACTGGATTGTCATCTGATGGTTGAAAATCCAGAAAATCTGATACCAGTGATTGCGGATGCGGGGGCAGATATCATCACCGTGCATACAGAGGCAACGAAGCATATCTACCGATCTATTCAGACAATCAAAAAGTGTGGAAAAAAAGCCGGAATTGCGATCAATCCCGGAACTCCGGTATCTATGATCAAGGAGATTTTGCCAATGGCTGATATTGTCCTTTGCATGACCACTAATCCCGGTGTGTTTGGAGAAAGTTTTATTCCATCAGTTGCAGACAAAGTAAAGAATCTTTGTGAATTGAGAGAACAAAAAGGATATTCTTATCAGATTCAGGTAGATGGAAGCATTAATGATCAAACAGCCATTGTGTGTAAAAAGGCAGGCGCAGATATTTTTGTTTCAGGAAGCTATATATTTGGAGGAAATATCGAAGAACGAATTCACAAGATTATGGATGCAGGAGAAGAGATGTGAAAGTAAAAGAAAATTTAGAACATATTTTAAAGGAACTTCAAGACGCAACTTTTAAAATAGAAGAAGAACAGATTGAAAATGTTTTAAAACTGATAGCACCAGACAAAAAGATATTTTTAACTGGAAAAGGAAGATCAGGGTTGGCGGCGAAGGGTTTTGCAAACAGATTGATGCATCTTGGATTTCAGGCGTATGTCATTGGAGAAATTTCAACACCACATACGAAAGCTGGAGATCTATTGATCATAACATCTGGGTCAGGAGAAACAGATGCCTTGGTCAGTATTGCAAAAAAAGCCAAAGAATCTGGACTATATCTTGGACTTGTTACAATGAATCCGCAATCCACACTGGGGAAAATGGCAGATGGGATGATCATACTTTCAGGTGACTCCAAAGGAAATAATGAAGAGAAACATTCGATACAGCCAATGGGAAGTCAGTTTGAACAGATGTCATTTTTAATCTTCGATGCGATCGTATTAAAACTTATGGAAAACTGGAATCAGACATCGGAGCAGATGTTTATGCGGCATGCAGATTTAGAATAATGATATCCATGCGTTGAAAGATGATGTGTGGGAAGAAAATATCCTGTAAGATCAGATAAATTATGTTTGGTCTTACAGGATATTTTTAGATGTCATAATTAAAAGGATATTTCTTAAATTGTAATTTCTGACAGACTGTGATAGAATAGGACAAGTATTAAAAAAAGTATAAAAATTTGTTAAGAAAGTGTTAATGAATTGAGGGTAAAAAATGAATATTATCATTGTTGGGTGTGGTAGAATCGGTTCTACGCTTGTTGAGGAATTAAGTGGCGAGAACCATGACATTTCCATTATTGATGAGAAAGCACATGTTGTACAGAAACTTGCTGAAACACATGATGTATTAGGTGTGATCGGGAATGGAGCAAGTTATAGTATTCTGTCAGACGCAGGAGTTGAGACAGCAGATATCATTATTGCAGTTACGAACTCTGACGAATTGAATCTTTTGTGTTGTCTGATCGCGAAGAAGGCAGGAAAATGTGAGACGGTTGCCAGAGTGAGAAATCCTGTTTATTATGATGAGATCAGTTTCATAAAGGAAGAGATGGGAATTTCTGTTGTGCTGAATCCAGAATTAAGTGCGGCATATGAGATTGCAAGATTACTAAGATTCCCTTCTGCAATGGAAGTGAATAAGTTTTCTAAAGGCAGGATCGAGATGTTAAAATACCGTATCCCACATAATTCTAAATTAGATGGAATGACATTGATCGATGTCAGTAATCAGTTAAATTGTGAGATATTGATCTCTGCGGTAGAGCGTAAGAAAGAATTGATCATTCCAAATGGTTCTTTTCAGTTAAGAGAGAAAGATATAATTTCATTTGTTGGAAGGCCAAACTGTGCAATGGAATTTTTCAGGAAGATTGGGGAAAGAAAGAATCAGGTTCATGAAGTAATGATCATAGGTGGAAGTAAGATTGGATTTTATTTATCAAAATTACTTGTTTCTAGTGGAATTGGTGTAAAACTGATCGATAAAGACAGAGATCAATGTGAGAGATTAAATGAGAGTATTCCAGATGCGATGATCATCCATGGAAATGGAAATGACCATGATATGCTGTTAGAAGAAGGTCTGACGGATGTAGATGCATTTATTGCCCTTACGAATCACGATGAGGAGAATATGTTCTTGTCTCTGTATGCACAGAGCCAGAGTGATGCAAAATTGGTCACAAAGGTACAGAAATTGAATTACGATGCCATGATCGAACGATTAGATCTTGGAAGTATGATCTATCCGGAATATCTGACAGCACAATATATTATTCAGTATGTAAGAGCAAGACAAAATTCCATCGGAAGTAATATTGAGAATCTCTACAAATTAATGGATGGAAGAGCGGAAGCACTGGAATTTCATATTCAGAAAGGTTCTCCAGTCATTGGAAGACCAATTAAAGATCTGTCATTGATTGATAATCTGCTGATCTGCAGCATTTATCGTAAAGGAAAACCAATGATTCCAAATGGTCAAGATCATATGGAAGAAGATGATCTGGTGGTAGTTGTCACAACTAAAAAAGGATTACACGATGTCAAAGACATCTTAAAGAGAGGATAATGGGGGCAGGGTATAATGAATTTTTCAATGATTCGATACGTAATAGGTTTGGTAATGCTCTTTGAGAGTGCATTTTTATCACTTCCTTGTCTGATCGCATTAATCTATCATGAGAAGAAAGGCTTTTCTTTCTGGATCATGCTATTTGTATGTCTGATCATTGGAATTCTTTTTGTTATGAAGAAACCAAAGAAGACAGTTTATTACGCAAAAGAAGGTTTTTTAACAGTTGCGATCAGTTGGATCGTGATGAGTTTTTTTGGAGCACTGCCATTTGTGATCAATGGAGATATTCCATCGGTTGTAGATGCGATGTTTGAAACTGTTTCAGGATTTACTACAACAGGATCAAGTATCTTAACGGATGTAGAAGCGTTAGCAAGATGTAGTTTATTCTGGAGGAGTTTTACTCACTGGGTAGGTGGTATGGGTGTATTCGTGTTTGTATTAGCTGTCATGCCATTGGTTGGTGGTCAGAATATTCATCTGATGAGAGCAGAAAGTCCAGGACCATCTGTTGGAAAACTGGTTCCTAAGATTCGAAAAACATCTATGATCTTGTATAAGATTTATATTTTTATGACTATTGTGATGGTAGTATTGTTGCTTTTAGGAAAGCTTCCATTATTTGATTCGCTGTTACTTGCATTCGGTACTGCTGGAACTGGTGGATTCTCGATATTGAATTCAGGGTGTGCATCTTACTCACCATACATACAATATTTGATCGCGATCTTTATGATCTTATTTGGAGTAAATTTTAATGTATATTATTTTATTTTGATCAAGAAGTTCAAAGATGCGATCCATTATGAAGAATTAAAATATTACTTATTATTTATTGGTGCATCTGTAGCAATGATCACATATAATATACACAGTTTATTTCCAACGATCGAGCAGGCATTCCGCCATGCACTTTTTCAAGTAGGAACAGTGATCACGACAACCGGATATGCATCAACAGATTTTAATAAATGGCCGGAATTTTCAAAGTTTATTCTGGTAATGCTGATGTTTTCAGGAGCATGTGCCGGAAGTACCGGTGGTGGTATGAAAGTATCAAGATTGGTCATTATGTTAAAGACCGTCAAGAAAGAGCTGCTCTCATACTTACATCCAAGAACGGTACGTAAGGTCAAATTCAACGGAAGAATTGTAGAATATGAAGTTATTCGAGGGATCAATGTTTATATGATTGCATATGCATTTGTACTGATGTTTTCTGTACTGATCATTTCTATTGATAATTTCGATTTTACAAGCAATTTTACGGCAGTTGTTGCAACATTGAATAATATTGGTCCTGGGCTTAATATCGTAGGACCAACTGGAAACTTTTCAATGTATTCGAATCTTTCCAAGATCGTTATGATCTTTGATATGTTAGCGGGAAGACTGGAATTATTTCCAATGTTATTGTTGATCAATCCATATACATGGAAAGAAATAAAAATAAGAAAAAATAAGAAAAATAAGAAAGAGGGCCATAGCATATGAAACGTAATACAGATTTTATGCTTCGTGATATCGCAGGTGAAGTAATTCTTGTACCAACAGGGGCTGCAACTCAGCAGTTTAATGGAATGATCACATTAAATGAAGTGGCAGCATTTATTTGGAAGAATTTAGATGAATCGAAGTCAAAAGAAGAATTGGTTGATAAGATCATGGATGAATTTGAAGTAGATGAAGAAACAGCAAGGACAGATGTAGAAGGATTTGTCGGAGCACTTTATGAACATGGACTGGTATTGGATGAATGAGACAGATTGCAAATAACGTTTATATCCCGGTATTGAAAGATCTGGTAGAAGAGGGAAAAGAAGTCAGCATGATGATCAGTGGGAGCAGTATGAATCCGTTTTTGATCCATCAAAGAGACTATATTTTGATGAAGAAGCCAGAAGAAGAATTGAAAGCTGGGGATATGGTGTTTTTTCAGAGAAGAGATGAGGCGTATGTGATGCATCGGATTCATCACATCAACAAGGAGGGAAAGCTGTTTATTATCGGAGATGCACAGGTAGATATGGAAGGACCGATTGACAAAGAACAGGTTTTTGCGATCATTACAAAAGTAAAGCGTAAAGGAAAATGGATCGCACCTGGAGATTTTTGGTGGGAGTTTTTTGAACATATCTGGCTGCATTTGATTCCATTTCGGAGATTTTTGATGAAATTATACGGAATTCGAAGATAAAGGGTGGTAATATTTTACGTATTACCATTCTTTTTTTGTTATCAGACTATGATGAGAGTGTCAAAAGTAAATTTTGCCACTCTCTGATGTATCCAGATTGTTTCATTGCTACGCAATTCCACAATCTTCGAACACCTCGAACTCCCATAAAATGGTGTATTCACACCATTTTATTCCGTTCTCGTTGTTCGGCGTGTCAATAAGTATAAATTGCTTATTTGTGCAAGCACAAACGCAATTTATACTTTTGACACTTACATCATTTTATAGTATCCTTAAAAATAAAAGATACAAAACAGGAGGAAGATCAATGGGACGTGTATTTAAATTCCATAACGACGTAGATACAGATCAGATCATCGCGTCACAATATTTGTTATTGCCAAATATTGAAGAGATGAAAGTATATACTTTTGAATCAATTGATAAAGATTTTGCCAAGAAGGTAAAAGAAGGAGATATTGTTGTAGCAGGAGAGAACTTTGGATGTGGGTCATCCAGAGAACAGGCGCCAAGTGTACTGAAAGCGTTAGGTGTCAAAGCAGTGGTTGCTAAATCATTTGCGAGAATCTTCTATAGAAACTCTATCAATATCGGATTACCAGTGATCATCAGCAAAGACTTATATGACAAAGTGGAAGACGGAGCTGACATTGATATCAACCTGTCTGAAGGATGGATCAAAACAGAGGATGAAACCCTTCCATGTACCAAGCTGCCACCATATATGCAGAATATCTTAGATCATGGTGGATTGATCAATTTCTTGAATGAAGGGGAGGAATAGGAACATGGGAATGACCATCGGAGAAAAGATTATTGCAAGAGTTGCGAAAGTAGATCAGGTAAAAGCAGGAGAGATCCATACGATCGAAGTTGACCGTTTAATGAGTAATGACGGAACGACACATTTAACAATTGATATGTATCATAACCAGTTAAAACATCCAAAGATCGCGGACAAAGACAAACTGGTATTTATCATGGACCACAATGTGCCTGCGGAGAATCCAAAAACAGCAGCAGCACATAGAAAGATGCGTAATTTTGCAAAAGAGCATGAGATCAAATTATATGAAGGAAAAGGTGTCTGCCATCAGATCATGGTAGAGAATCATGTATGTCCAGGAGAATTTATCATGGGTGCAGACTCCCATACGTGTACATATGGAGCTTTAGGAGCATTTGGTACAGGGATCGGATGTACTGATTTCTTATACGCTATGGTAACAGGACAGTCTTGGGTATTAGTTCCAGACACAATCCGTTTTAACCTGCATGGTAAATTAAGAGAAGGTGTATACGCCAGAGATTTAATGCTTTCTATCATCGGAATGGTGGGAGCAAATGGATGCAACTACAAGATCATGGAATTTGCTGGAGAAGGTGCTCATAACCTTGATATTGATGAACGTTTAGTTCTTTGCAACCTTGCTGTTGAAGCAGGAGCTAAGACTGGAATCGTTGAGCCAGATGAGAAAGTTGTAGAATACGTAGAAAGTCGTGGAAGAAAAGCTGAGAACTTATTCAAGAGTGATGATGATGCGGTATTTGAGAAAGTTTATGATATCAACTTAGACGAGATCAAACCAGTTGTTGCAAGACCTCATCAGATCGATGATGTTGTGGATGCCAAAGAAGTCAATGATGTGAAGATCGATGAAGCATTCTTAGGATCATGTAACAATGGACGTATCGAAGAATTAAGAGTCGCTGCTGAAATCTTAAAAGGTAAGAAAGTAAGTGACAGCGTAAGATTTTTGATCGCACCAGCTTCCAATGAAGTTTATATGCAGGCATTAGATGAAGGTTTGATCGATATTTTCATGGAATCCGGAGCAATGGTTATGAACTGTAACTGCAGTGTTTGCTGGGGAAGCTGTCAGGGTGTCATCGGAAAAGATGAAGTTTTGATTTCTACAGGAACAAGAAACTTCAAAGGACGTGCCGGACATCCGGATTCTTATGTATATTTAGGATCAGCAGCGACGGTCACAGCATCAGCGATCGCAGGTAAGATCACAACAGCAGACCAGATTTAAGGAAGAAGGATAGAATAGATATGGAACAGTTTAAAGGAAAGGTTTGGGTGCTTGGAGATGATATTGATACAGATATCATCATCCCAACAGAATATCTGGCACTTCCAACCGTAGAAGATATGAAACAGTATGGATTTTCCCCACTTCGTCCAGAATTAGCAGGACAGATAGGTGAAGGAGATATTATCGTAGCAGGAAGCAACTTTGGATGCGGTTCTTCAAGAGAACAGGCACCAGAGATCATCAAAGCATTAAAAGTTAAATGCGTCATTGCTAAATCATTTGCACGTATTTTCTTTCGTAATTCCATCAATAATGGATTACTGTTAATTGAGAATGACAAGATTCAGGATGCAGTTAAAGAAGGCGATGAGATTGAAGTTACTTTAGGAGAGAAGATCACATATAATGGTACAGATTATGAGATCCATTCCCTTCCAGATAACTTGATGGAGATCATCAACGCCGGTGGATTAGTAGAAGCCATGAAGAAAAGAAATGGGGTGAAATAAAGATATGGGACAGACAATGATTGAAAAGATCATCAGCAGAAACGTTGGTGTTGACAGTGTAAAACCAGGACAGATCCAGACAGTAAATGTAGACCGTGTTATGATCCATGATATCTTTATTCCATTCGTAGCGGAGAAATTCGAAGAAATGGGATTTACAAAGTTATGGGACCCAGACAAAGTCGTATTGATCTATGACCACATGGTACCAGCAAGTACAACAGACGATATCAGACATTTCAAGATCGGTGATGCATTTGCCAAGAAATATGGCATGAAAAATGTTCACAGAAGTGATGGGATCTGCCATCAGTTAATGACAGAATGTGGATATGCGAAACCTGGGAATATCGTATTCGGAACAGACTCTCATACAACAACTTATGGTTGTGTTGGATGTTTCTCTTCAGGAATCGGTTATACAGAGATGGCAGCGATCCTTGGAACAGGAGAGATGTGGGTAAGAGTTCCAGAGACGATCAAAGTAGTCATTGATGGAAAACTTCCTGAAAATGTAAGTTCTAAAGATATTATCTTACGATTGATCGGAGATTTAACAGCAGCTGGAGCTACTTATAAAGCATTAGAATTCTCTGGAAGCACAGTTGATGAGATGAGTGTTGCAGCCAGAATGACAATGTCAAATATGGCAATCGAAGCAGGAGCGAAAGCAGCACTTTTCGCACCGGATGAAAAGACAGCTGAATATTCTAAGGTAGATTTAGCTGATGTTGATTGGTTATATGGAGATGAAGATGCTGAGTATTGCCAGACAATCACATATAAAGCAGAAGATTTAGTACCAGTAGTAGCATGTCCATCACAGGTAGATAAGATCAGAGCTGTCAAAGAAGTCGAAGGAACAGAGCTTGATCAGGTATTTATCGGATCTTGTACAAACGGAAGATTAGAAGATCTGAAAGCGGCAGCAGAGATCTTAAAAGGAAAGAAAGTTGCTGATTATGTAAAATTGATCGTAACACCAGCTAGTAGAAAGATTTATAAACAGGCAGTGGATGCTGGATACATGAAGATTTTGGCAGAAGCCGGAGCGATCATCACGCATCCAGGATGTGGATTATGTTGTGGACGTGCAGGCGGGATCATGACAGATGGAGAACGTGTTCTTGCAACAAACAACCGTAACTTCTTAGGAAGAATGGGAACGTCAAAAGTAGAAATCTACTTAGGATCACCTAAGACAGCAGCTGCATCAGCAATCGCAGGTAAGATCGTAGAAGCATAAAGTGAACATATGAGGTAAAGATCCTCATAAATATAAAGAAAAAGTACATTGGGGGTCATTAGGACTCCCATTTACTATGTAGATGGAGTTTTTTATGACAAACTTATTAATATCATTATTTATTAAAGACAAAGAAAATGTAAAGGATGCAAAAGTAAGAAATGCTTATGGAAAGATGGCAGGGATTGTAGGAATCTGTTGTAACATCTTCTTATTTGCAACCAAATTTTTCGCAGGAATCATCACAGGAGCAATCTCTATCACAGCAGATGCGTTTAACAATTTATCTGATGCAGCATCTTCTATTATCACACTTGTCGGATTTGGAATGGCTGGAAAACCAGCAGATGAAGATCATCCATTCGGACATGGAAGGATGGAATATGTATCAGGACTTGTTGTATCTATCCTGATCTTGATGATGGGAGTGGAATTATTTAAAACATCAGTAGAAAAAGTGATTCATCCAGAGGTGATCACAGAACAATGGATTTCTTATGTAATATTAGTGATCTCGATCGCATTAAAATTTTGGATGTATATGTTTAACAAAGGAATCGGATGGAGAATTCATTCTGAAACGATGAAAGCGACAGCAGCGGATAGTTTAAATGATTGTATTTCAACAGCAGCAGTTGTTGGAGGAATGCTTGTATTCCATTATTTCCATTTAAATGTTGATGGAATTGTCGGAATCTTTGTTGCATGTTTTGTACTCTGGGGTGGTTATGAATCAATCAAAGATACTATGAACCCACTATTAGGAGAATCCCCAGATCCAGAATTGATCGCTAAGATCACAGAGACTGTATTAAATCATAAGATGGTCATCGGAGTTCATGATATCGTTGTTCACGACTATGGTCCAGGAAGAAGAATTGTCTCTTTGCATGCAGAAGTTCCATACAATAAAGACATGATGGAAGTACATGATCTGATGGATCATATTGAAATGCGTTTGATGGAAGAATATCACTGCGAAGCAACAATCCATATGGATCCTGTAGTGACGGATGATGAGGAAGTGAATGAGACAAGAAAAGAAGTTTTTAATATTGTTAAGAAATATGACAAGACACTGTCAGTTCATGACTTTCGAATGGTCAAAGGGCCAACACATACGAATGTGATCTTTGATCTTGTGATTCCTTATGGGAAAGATTATGAGCCAGAGAAGATTGTGAAGGATCTTAAGCAGAAGATTAAAGACGAGATGCAGGGGAAACATTATGCAGTGATTCGTGTAGACAGATTCTGATTTGTAGGTAGGCTTGCATGTATTTGACAGAAGATGAAAGGGATTAAACAAGCACCGATTTGTCAAATTGCAGTGATTTCGCTGTGTGTGGCTTTTTATAGTCTTGGTTATGTGCGTGGAAAGCATGATGCCAAGATAGAGAAATAACCGCCCATTGACCTGACAAGTTATGTGAGCGGTTATTCAATCGTTTATATCAGGCAAACCGTCATCGGTAGCACCTTTTCTATTATTATAGTAACATTTATATATTTTTATGTCAATTAAGATGATTAAAAATATAAGTGTGTGTTAGTATATATAAGATCAATGTGACTGGACAGCATCTTAATCTTTCTCTAAAAGCTGAGCAATAATCGAATTAGGAAGTACATCTTTCAAAACATCCATACAAGAAAAATCAGTCCTGCTAGTCGGCAGGGCTTTTTTTGTAATTCGAAATCCCATTTTCTGATACATACCAACAGCCTTATAAGCCCAAGTATGTGTATGAAGAAAAATAAAATCAGCATCCGGTTCTACAACAAGAAAACGAGACAAAGCAAACAAAACAATTGCCTTCCCAAGCCCCTTCCCCTGTTCTTTAGGAGAAGTAGACACCCAATGAATCAAAGGAAACCGAATATCGCCATTTGTCTTAAACCAAGCACTCGTCGTAGCAACAATCTCTCCCTCAGGATTCACAATAAAACAAACCCGGTCAGCTAAAAGTTCTTCATGAGTTAAAAAAGTTTTAGCAAAATAAGCAGAAGCATCCTCAAAACAATCAAACTCTCCAACCAACACTTCAAGCTTCGCCCAAGCAATCTCATCCCCAGATTCAAACATCTTATAAGAATATCCATCAGGCAAAACAGGAACCTTAAGATCCTCTAAATCCTCAAAAGGCAGACACATCACAATATCTTTATAAACAAGAGACTTATCAAGCATAAACAAAAACCCCCATAAAATTAAAAATAACAATAAATTGATTAATTAGAGTATACAAACTATTGAATGAAAAGTCACGGAGTATAAATTAAATAGAAAGTACTTTCTACGAATCACTACAAAAATTGAAAACCAATAACGTCTAACATACACACCCTTCCGTTTAAAAATTCTTAATTTTATACGAGAATGTCTTCAGGTATTCATAAAAACATAAAAAAGATAGAGGTACGAAATGATAGAATTCCATAGGTTTTTTTGCAAAATCGCAGCCAACACGGGCACTGTTTGAACGCAGTGAGTTGTGCAGGAGTGTTGGCGGATCAGCGTTTTGCAAAAAATCCGTCAATGGAATTCGTTTTTCGTACCTCTATCTTTTTTATGTTTTTATGAATACTCAATACATTTCCGTTATACAATAAAAAATTTTTCTTGACACTTCCCTTACGTCACCCTTTATGATAACGTATAGAGAGAAAACCAAGGAGGAATCTAAATGACAAAAGATGGATACTATACATCCGGTGAATTTGCAAAAAAAGCCAATGTAACACTAAGAACGATCCGTTACTATGACCGTCAAGGCATCTTAAAGCCAAGTAAAGTTGCAGACAATGGATATCGTCTTTATACAGATGCCGATTTTGCCAAATTACAAAAAATCTTGTCATTAAAATACCTCGGATTTTCTTTGGAAGAGATCATGACGATGACGATCAACGATGAAGATCAGGATTTCATTAAAGAATCTATCGGCTTACAGTTATACCTTGTACAAAAAAAGATGGAACACTTAAAACTGGTAGAGCAATCCTTAGAAGAGATGGAACAAAAGATGGATAATGAAGAAGAAATCGACTGGACACAGATGATGAATCTTCTTCACGTAACCAATCTGGAAAAAGGATTGGTAGAACAATATAAGAATGCATCAAATCTTGATATCCGTATCGGACTTCATCAAAAATATTCACAAAATCCACAACCATGGTTTGAATGGATCTATGAGCAGTTAAACTTAAAAGAAAAAGACGAAGTATTAGAACTAGGATGTGGAACAGGGGAACTGTGGAAGAATAAAAATCTTCCAAAAAATGTCCATGTTACTTTATCCGACCAGTCACAAGGTATGGTAAAAGATGCCAGGAACTATGTCGGAGAGGGAAAAGGACAGATTTCTTATCAGATGATCGACTGTAGACAGATTCCAAAAGAAGATCACAGTTTCGATAAAGTGATCGCAAACCATGTATTATTTTATCTGGATGACCGACAACAAGTATTTAACGAAATCAAAAGAGTTCTAAAACAAAATGGAACATTTATCTGCAGTACCTATGGAAGCAGTCATATGCAGGAAATTACCAAGCTGATCAAAGATTTTGATGAAAGGATCACGCTTTCTGATCACAAATTATATGATGTCTTTGGTCTGGAAAATGGAGAAGAACAATTAAAAAAAGTATTTTCACAAGTAAAAGAAATTGACTATGAGGATGAATTGTTAGTCGATCAGCCAGAACCACTGATCTCTTATATTTTATCCTGTCACGGAAATCAGCATGAATATTTAAATCATCGTTATTTAGAATTTAAAGACTTTGTAAGAAAGAAGATGGCAGCCAAAGGAGTGATCAAGATCACAAAATCTGCCGGGATTTTTATATGTAAACCATAAAGGAGGAGTTATGAGAGTTTTTGTCACAGGAGTCAAAGGACAGCTTGGTTATGACGTAATGAACGAACTAGAAAAACAGGGGCTTGAAGGAATTGGTGTGGATATTGATGAAATGGATATCACAGATGCCGATCAGGTAAATAAAGTGATCAAAGAAGCAGCACCAGATGCAGTGATCCACTGTGCAGCATACACAGCCGTTGATGCTGCAGAAGATAACGAAGAAATCTGCAGAAAAGTTAATGCACAGGGAACAGAAAATATCGCAAAAGTCTGTGAAGAATTAGATATCAAAATGATGTATATCAGCACAGACTATGTATTTAACGGGCAGGGTGAGCGACCTTGGGAACCAGATGATAAGAGAGAACCTCTTAATGTCTATGGACAGACAAAATATGAAGGGGAACTTGCTGTCGAAGAACATGTAAAGAAATTTTTCACAGTCCGTATCGCCTGGGTATTTGGAGTGAATGGAAAGAACTTTATCAAAACAATGTTAAACTTAGGAAAGACACACGATCATTTAACCGTTGTCAATGACCAGACAGGGTCACCAACATACACATATGATCTTGCAAGATTGTTAGTGGATATGATCCAGACAGACAAATATGGAAGATATCATGCAACAAATGAAGGAATTTGCACATGGTATGAATTTGCCTGTGAAATCTTCAAACAGGCAGGGATGAACGTATCCGTTGCACCAGTCAGCAGTGACGAATATCCTGCGAAGGCAAAACGTCCATCTAACAGCAGAATGGATAAGAGCAAGTTGACAGCCAATGGATTTACACCATTACCAACATGGCAGGATGCATTAAGCAGATATTTAAAAGAGATTGAATATTAAAATAAAAAGGAGAACGATCATGGGAAAAATTACAGTAACACCTTGCGATATTGAAGGACTTTATGTTATTGAACCAACAGTATTTAAAGATGAAAGAGGATATTTCGTAGAAACATATAACCAGAACGACATGAAAGAAGCAGGACTTGATATGGTATTCGTACAGGATAACCAGTCTATGTCTACAAGAGGCGTACTTCGCGGATTACATTTCCAGAAACAGTTTCCACAGGGAAAATTAGTACGAGTTGTGCGAGGAAAAGTATTTGACGTAGCTGTAGACTTAAGATCTGATTCCAAAACTTATGGAAAATGGTTCGGTGTAGAATTATCAGCAGAAAATATGAAACAGTTCTATATTCCGGAAGGATTTGCACATGGCTTCTTAGTATTATCTGATGAAGCAGAATTCTGCTACAAATGTACAGATTTCTATCATCCAGGAGACGAAGGCGGTCTTGCATGGAATGATCCAGAAATCGGAGTTGAATGGCCATTAGAAGAAGGCGTTGACTTGATCATTTCTGAAAAAGACCAGAAATGGAAAGGTTTAAAAGACACATTTAAGTTTTAATTATTACCCAGAGGGAGAAAGGGAACACAAATGAAGGGAATTATTCTTGCCGGAGGTTCCGGTACCAGACTGTACCCATTAACCATGGTAACATCCAAACAGTTACTGCCAATTTATGATAAACCAATGATCTATTATCCATTATCTGTATTAATGAATGCAGGAATCCGTGATATTCTGATCATTTCCACACCAAGTGATACGCCAAGATTTGAGTCTTTGTTAGGAGACGGACATCAGTTTGGAGTGAACTTATCTTATGCAGTGCAGCCATCACCAGACGGACTTGCACAGGCATTTATCATTGGAGAAGATTTTATCGGAGATGACAGTGTAGCTATGGTCCTTGGAGATAACATTTTCCACGGACATGGATTGAAGAAACGCCTGTTACGTGCCGCAAATAAAAAAGAAGGAGCAACTGTTTTCGGATATTATGTAGATGATCCAGAACGCTTCGGAATCGTTGAATTTGATTCTGATGGAAAAGCCATTTCCATTGAAGAAAAACCAGAAAAGCCAAAATCAAACTACTGTGTCACAGGATTATACTTCTACGATAACAATGTCGTAAAATATGCAAAAGAATTAAAACCATCTGCCAGAGGAGAATTAGAGATCACAGATTTAAATAAGATCTATCTGGAAAAAGGTGAGTTAGATGTTGAATTACTTGGACAGGGATTTACATGGTTAGATACAGGAACACATGAATCCTTAGTGGAAGCAACAAACTTTGTAAAAACAGTCGAAACACATCAGCACAGAAAGATCGCCTGCTTAGAAGAGATCGCATATTTAAATCACTGGATCACAAAGGACCAGTTATTAACAGATATCGAACCATTAAAGAAAAACCAGTATGGACAGTATTTAATGGACGTTATGGCAGGAAAATTTTTAGATAAATAAGGAGAATAGCATGAAAATATTAGTAACCGGTGGAGCCGGATTTATCGGTGGAAACTTTGTTCATCATATGGTAAACAAATATCCTGATTACGAGATCGTAAACTTGGATTTATTAACATATGCAGGAAACCTTGAAACATTAAAACCAGTGGAAGACAAACCAAATTACAAATTTGTCAAAGGTGATATCGCAGACCGTGAATTTATCATGGATTTATTTGAAAAAGAAAAATTCGATATCGTTGTAAACTTCGCAGCAGAAAGCCATGTAGACCGTTCTATTGAAGATCCATCTATTTTTGTAAAAACAAACGTAGAAGGGACAGTCGTACTGTTAGATGCAGCAAAGAAATACGGTGTAAAACGTTACCATCAGGTATCTACAGATGAAGTATACGGAGATCTGCCATTAGACCGCCCAGATTTATTCTTCACAGAGACAACACCACTGCACACATCAAGCCCATACAGCAGTTCCAAAGCAAGTGCAGACTTATTTGTATTAGCTTACCACAGAACATTTGGACTTCCAGTGACGATCTCAAGATGCTCAAACAACTACGGACCATATCATTTCCCAGAGAAGCTGATTCCACTAATGATCAGCCGTGCCTTAGCAGACGAAGAACTTCCAGTCTATGGAAAAGGTGAAAATGTCCGTGACTGGTTACACGTATCTGACCACTGTGAAGCTATTGATCTGATCATCCACAAAGGAAAAGTCGGGGAAGTTTACAATGTAGGTGGACATAACGAACGTACTAACTTAGAAGTTGTAAAGACAATCTTAAAAGCGTTAGACAAACCAGAAAGCCTGATCAAATTCGTAACAGACCGTCCAGGACATGACATGCGTTATGCGATCGACCCAACAAAACTAGAGACAGAACTTGGATGGGAACCAAAATATAACTTTGACACAGGAATTGCACAGACGATCGAATGGTACTTAAATAACAAAGAATGGTGGCAGAACATTTTATCTGGAGAGTATGCAAACTATTTCGATAAGATGTACGGAAACCGCTTATAGGAGTCTGTATGAGAGTACAGAAACAGACAAAACGAGTGTTATACTGGGGGATAACACTCGTTTTGATGATTTTGATTTTTTCATTTTCTGCAAAGAACGGCACATCCTCAGCAGGGATGAGTATCGGATATGCGAAAGAACTTGCAAGGATCCTAAGCTTTCTTGGATTTTTCCAGATTCATTCTAATGCTGATCTTATGATGCATGCAGAAACGGTGCATACGTTTGTTAGAAAAACAGCACATTTTACGGAATATGCAGTACTTGGATTCTTTACTTATAAGGCGGTGTCATGTGATGTGCTAGATCGAAAGAAAGCAGTATTGACCGCACAGTTGATTTCTACAGGATATGCATCAACAGATGAGATTCATCAGATGTTTGTTCCAGGACGAGAAGGAAAAGTATTTGATGTGATGATCGATAGCTGTGGGGCGTTTTGTGGAATTATGGTATCTTTGATCACGCAGAAATTGATAGAGAAAAAGAAAGGAAATCAGATTTAAGATGTCTGATTTCCTTTCTTTTTCATGCTCACTAAGCTGGAATCCAATTCCCGATCCATTTTTTTGTTGTTTGGTTATATTTTCTTTTGTATAATTTTCCGTTCATAGTTTTATATTTCCAAACGATGACATCGCCGCTGTATACAGAGGAATCTTCTTCTGAAACAGCAATGGAAGGTTCGCTTACGGTATCTTGGGCTGAGACGATTGAGCCAGAAAATACACCAATAGAGATAAAACTAAGTAAAAATAGAAAAATAAATTTATTTAATGTTTTCATAAAATTTCGTAGCCTCCTTTTTGCTAGAATATATTTTAGGACCTTTATAATCTTCAGGGTTTTCAATGATTCCTGCATTTATAAAAGCATCTTCATGTTTGACATACAAATCATAGCCCTTACTATCTTTTCGCTTTATATAAAAAGAATTACTGCTGTCAGGTTTATCAAAAATAACAGTGCCATCATTGTCATAGCTTGGAGCTGGCGAACGTGGCTGAAAGATAAAGCACAGCGAAAGGGTGAACAATAAAGAAATAGATCCAATATGTATAAATTGTGAAAATAAATTTCTGCGAATCTTTGGACTATCATTGATAAGATCGCATCTTTTCTCAATGTTTAAAATCGTACCTTCCTGAAAATGCAGTGTTGGAAGGGTGTGGAACGTATGAGTCTGTTTGGAAGTATTGAGAAGACTTAACATATAATTTGTTCTTGTAAGTTCATCTCTGTCTTTGGTAAGTCGGATATCATTTGCATATTCCGCAGTATCTTTGATCAGACGGCGAATCATATAAGAAAGAGGATTCCACCAGTAGATACATACAACGAGTTCCCAGAAAAAACTCTTCCATAAGTCATGGTGTAGATAATGATTGAGTTCATGCATAAAAATAAAACGCAGATCCTGATCACTGTATTCTCTGTCAGGAAGAAGGATCACTGGATGAATCAGACCAGAAATTGCAGGACTGGAAAGGCCAGGCACCTGATAGATTAAAATCTGCTTCGTACAATGATATTCTTCCAAAATATCAGAAAAGATTCTTGATATTCTTATGTCATCGAGAGGGTCTAACTGATGAAGTAAATGACGATAGCGAACAAGTTTATAGAAATATAAAGCAAGTCTTAAACAACTTCCAAAGCAAAAAATGATCACAAGGATTGTCAGAAATTCCACAGATAAAATCTTCACCCTTAAAAGATCAAAAAGAAAAGGAAGAATTTTATGGGATTCAACATTCATTGCAAAATGAAAATTCCAAGGCAAAAGCATACGGATCATGACAACTCCGACAGCAAGATAAATTACAAAGGTTCCGTTTCTTAAGATAAATCGTTTGCTTCTGCAAAATACATAAAGATAAAGCATCATCAGACTGCCAAAAAGACAGCAGCTAAATACGGAACCATAATTCGCAGGTGTCATATCAAGACTTCCTTTCTAGAACTTTCTTACGTTCCTCTAATTTCTCCTGTAAACGTTCGATCACTTTAATATCATTTTCAGACTCCACATATTGAAGAAGTATATTAGAAGATAAAAGATCTTTCAGCACTCCGTTGATATTCTCAGAAGCATAATCTTCAGAGGAAACAACAGGAATATAACGTCTGGTTAAAACCTTACCACTATATACAATGTCGGAAACTTCAATATAGTTTTTCTTAAGTAGAGAACGCAATGCAGATTGAACGGAATTCAGATTCAGTGAAGGATCAAGCTGAACAAAATCAGAAGCGATCATAGGCTCTTTTTTGTCCCATAATGTTTTCATGATATTTAATTGTGATGGTGTTAGTTTTTGGTATTTCATAAATCATTAACTCCTTGAGTTTATTTTATATGAATATATTTATATTTTCAACAACTATTTTAATTTAAAAAAATAAGTGTTTTAAATTAAAATAGTTGTTGAAAAAAGAATCATAATATAGTAGAATAGAAAACGAAGATAATAAATATTGATACATGGTAGGTGGGGTATTATTAAATTTGTAATAATACCCCTAAATTTTTTGTCAAGTAACAGGTCATATTTTCAATAAAACTCTTTATCATCAGGTTATCTACTACCAATATAACACAAAACATGGAGAAATGAATAGTCTGATAGAAGAAAGAAATACAGGGAAAATAATATGGCAGGAGTAATTTTAGATGCTGGCCACGGCGGTTATGATAATGGAGCCCAGTATGATGGAAGAAAGGAAAAAGACGACAATCTAAGACTGACACTCGCAGTCGGTCAGATTTTAGAGCAAAATGGCGTTCCAGTATCCTACACAAGACAAAGTGATATCTACCAGTCACCATCTGAAAAAGCAAGGCTTGGAAATGAAAGTGGAGCTGATTATTTTATCTCATTTCATAGAAATGCAAGTCCAAATGCGAATGAATATCAAGGCGTTGAAACACTGGTGTTTGATGATCATGGGATCAAAGCAGAGATGGCAAGAAATGTAAATGCGAACTTAGAACAAGTAGGATTTCGTAATATTGGAGTTAAAGAGCGCCCGAATCTTACTGTATTAAGAAGAACAAAGATTCCTGCGATCTTGATCGAGGCAGGTTTTTTAAATTCAGATCAGGACAACGAAAGATTTGATGAGAAATTTCAAGAGATCGCACAAGCGATCGCAGATGGAATTATGGAAACGATCGGAGATGAAAATGAAGCTCTGAAGGGAATCTATCGTGTCCAGATTGGTTTATACCGTAATTTTTCTAATGCACAGTATGTTCTGAATCGTGCGGTTGCAGATGGATACGAGGGGAATATCGTTTATAAGGATCCTTATTATGCAGTTCAGATTGGGGAATATAATACGCTTGATGAAGCAGTAAGATTGGAAAATGAATTGAAGAAAAAAGGCTATGATACACTTGTTATCAAGGAATGATCTTAATTTAAGAAAAACACACATACTGCAAGGTGCGCAGCCAATAGAGATTGTAAAAGATGGCACGCACCGGCAGTAAAAAAGTATCACAATATGTATTGTAAAAAATATAAAAAGAAAAAGCCTCAAAAGGCTTGACTTTTGTATAAAATGCTGATAAGATAAAAGCAAGTTAAGAAAATAAAGTGACTTAAATGATATGAATATTGAGGATTGTCACTGGTAATGCAGGCAAAACCGGATTTTATAAGTGTGAAAGTGTTGACTTTCATATTTATAAAATGTGGTTTTCTTTTTGTTTTAAAATAGAACATATAATATATATACTAGAAGAAAAGCTTCCAATGATCATGGAGAGAAGATTATGAAAATAGATAAGGTAATGAACAACAACGTAGTAAGCAGCATCGATGAAGATGGACAGGAAATCATTGTTGTTGGAACAGGAATTGGATTTCAGGGGAAGGAAGGAAAAGTAGTTGATGAGAAGAAGATTCAGAAGATCTTTCGATTAGAAGATCCGAAGATGATCCGGAAATTAAAAGAGATCTTACAAGATCTTCCGATGGAACAATTTGAGATTTCAACAGCGATCATAGAACATGCAAAGCAAAGTTTAGGAACAGAATTAAACGAGAATATTTATGTGACATTAACAGATCATATTCATTTTGCGATTCAGCGATATGAAGATCATATGAATTTTCCAAACCCGATGCTTAGGGAAGTAAGATTATTTTATGAGAAAGAATTTGCACTTGGAGAATACGCATTAGGAATGATCAAACAGCGATTGAATATATCACTCCCATTAGATGATGCGGCATCCATTGCTTTACACATCGTGAGTGCAGAATTTGATACAAGAGTCAAAGATACTTTAAAGATCACTGAATTTTTAGAAGATGTTATGGAACAGATAAAGAACTACTTCCATTTGGAGATCGATACCCAGTCATTGAGTTATGAACGGTTTATCACACATTTGAAGTTTTTATCCAGAAAGTTATTTGCGTCAGAACGAATGGATGATATGAACGATGATGTACAGGAGATGATCCAGAAGATCTGTCCGGAAGAATATCAGTGTGCAGGATATATTAAGACTTTTATTAAAGAAAGATACAAAAAAGATATGACATCAGCAGAAGTTGCATATTTAACGATGCATATCGAGAGGATCAGAAAAAGCAGTATAGAAAAAGGAGAAGAAGATGTTTGATTCATTAAAGAAGATGTTTGAGAAGAACGCAAAGACAATTTCATTAAAAGCAGTAGAAGATGGGAGAACAATCCCAATGGACGAAGTCAATGATCAGACATTCGCTCAGGAATTATTAGGACCAGGAATCGCAATTGTTCCATCCAATGGAACAGTCGTTTCTCCGATCAATGGAACGATCGCCACGGTAATGGATACAAAACATGCAGTCTGTATTCAGGGAGAAGACGGATTAGAGCTGATCGTTCATGCAGGACTTGATACCGTGGAATTAAATGGAAAGTACTATCAGACATATAAAGAAATTGGAGATCAGGTAAAGGCAGGAGACGTTTTGTTGGAATTTGATCTTGAAGAGATTACAAAGGCGGGATATGACGTCACAACGCCGATCGTAATAACGAACTTAGGTGATTATAAGATCACGAAGTGTTTGACAGGACAACAAGTAAAAGCAGGGGAAGAGGTGATACAATTAACAAAACAATAACAAAGATGAGTAACTAAAAGAGAAGGAAAAGAACATGAAAAACTTAAAGTAAAAATGAAAGGGGACAATCTATATGAAATTTTTACAAAAATTAGGAAAAGCGTTAATGCTTCCAGTAGCATGCTTGCCAATCTGTGGTATTTTAATGGGAATCGGATATGCACTGTGTCCTGCAACCATGCAGGGTGGTGATATCACAGGTATTGGAAACCAGATCGGATTCTTCCTTGTAAAGGCAGGGGGAGCATTGATCGACAACATGGCATTACTGTTTGTTATCGGTGTTGGTGTTGGTATGGCAGAAAAACATGATGGAACGGGTGGCCTGGCAGCTTTAGCATCATGGCTGATGATCACAAATTTGTTATCTACAGCAGTAGTAACAACAATCATGCCATCTATTGCAAAGAATGCAGATGCAACACTTGCATTTGATAAGATTTCCAATCCATTTATTGGTATCTTAGCCGGTGTGATCGGATCTATGTGTTATAACAAATTCAAAGATACTAAATTACCAGATTGGTTATCATTCTTTAGTGGTAAACGTTGCGTAGCAATTATCGCTGGTGTTGTATCTATCATTGTATCAGTTGTATTACTATTTGTATGGCCAGTTGTATTTACAGCATTGATCACAGTTGGTCAGTCTATTGCCAAGATGGGAGCTGTTGGAGCTGGTATTTATGCATTCTTAAACCGTCTGTTGATCCCAACAGGATTACATCATGCATTGAACAATGTATTCTGGTTTGACACGATTGGACTCGGAGATTTAACTCATTTCTGGGCAGGAGAAACATCTAAGAATGTATCATGGAGCCTTGGAATGTACATGTCAGGATTCTTCCCATGTATGATGTTCGGTATTCCAGGAGCAGCATTAGCAATGATCCAGACAGCAAAGAGTAACAAGAAAAAGATTGCCATCGGTTTAGTAGGATCCGCAGCTCTTTGTGCATTTGTCTGTGGTGTAACAGAACCATTTGAATTCGGATTTATGTTCTTAGCACCAGGTTTATATGTTATCTACGCAATCCTTTACGGAATCTTTACAACGATCACAACACTGGTAGGATTCAGAGCAGGATTTAGTTTCTCAGCAGGAGCAACTGACCTTGTATTCTCATCTTCCTTACCAGCAGCACAGAAGACATGGATGATTATTCCTTTAGGAATCGCAGCATTTATCGTATTCTATGTAGTATTCCGTATCGCGATCACGAAATTTGATCTGAAAACACCAGGTCGTGAAGATGACGATCTTGATGAAGAAAATATTACATTAGCCAATGATGATTTTACAGCAATGGCAGCAGTCATCCTTGAAGGATTAGGTGGAAGTGCCAATGTTAAGAGTGTTGATAATTGCATCACAAGACTTCGTCTGGAAATCAATGATGATAACAAAATAGATGAAGCGAAGATCAAATCCTCAGGAGCAGCAGGAATCATTCGTCCAGGAAAAGGTAACATTCAGGTTATCATTGGACCAAAAGTTCAGTTTGTTGCAGATGAGATGGAAAAATTATGTAAATAAGCCTTTATTGTTATTCATAGTTTTCTCCGAAAACGGGCCGGCGATATGCCGGCTCGTTTTGTGTTGATAATTGACAGTAACAGAATGGTCTTGCAGGAGATGATTATTAACTTGAAAGTACATTCAAAAATATGATCAAACAAAAATGCACCGTGAAGGAAGAATCAGTTTCAGTAAAACAGGGCAAAAAAGCCCTGTTTTATTTGATTGTATAGTATCAGACTGCTAAAATAGAATCAGAAAGAACAATACAAATGGGTAACGGAAATCGAGGTAATATAATGATTATAAAAAATGGACTGGTATTCACACCAGAAGGAAAATTTGAGAAAAAAGATCTCTATGTAGAAGGAGAATACGTAGCGAAAGAAACAACGGACAACAAAGAAGTAGAAGCTGAAGGATGTTATGTGATACCGGGACTTGTCGATATTCATTTTCATGGATGCGTCAGACATGATATGTGCGATGGAACCGAAGAATCCATTCAGGCACTGGCTGATTATGAAGCAGCCAATGGAGTATTGGCAATCTGTCCTGCGACAATGACGATTCCAGAAGAAGAACTATTTCAGGCAATGAAGGCAGCAAAAGGACATAAGAATGGAAAAGGTGCAGATCTTGTCGGGATCAATATGGAAGGGCCTTTTATAAACAAAGAGAAAAAAGGTGCACAGAAAGAAGAGGACATCAAGCTGGCAGATGTTGAATTATTCCATAAACTGCAGGAAGCAGCCGGTGGATTGATCAAATTAGTGGATCTTGCTCCAGAGACTGAAGGAGCTATGGATTTTATCAATCAAGTGAAAGATGAAGTACATGTATCAATTGCACATACGATGGCTGATTATGATACAGCAAGTGAAGCAATCAGAAGAGGTGCCGATCATATCACACATTTGTATAATGCTATGCCGCCGTTAAATCATAGAGAACCGGGGGTTATTGGAGCAGCAAGAGACAGTGATTGTTATGTAGAACTGATCTGCGATGGAGTTCATATTCACCCATCCTGTGTCAGAGCAACCTTTGAAATGTTTACAGACAAGAGGATCGTACTGATCAGTGACAGTATGATGGCAACGGGAATGGAAGATGGACAGTATGAATTAGGCGGACAGCCAGTGACTGTAGTAGGAAACGTTGCAACACTGACCGAAGGAGGAGCCATCGCAGGTTCTGCAACAAACCTAATGGATTGTATGAGAACGGTAGTCAAAGAAATGCATATTCCATTCGAAAGTGCAGTCCGATGTGCAACTCTGAATCCAGCAAAATCCATTGGAATTGATGATAAATATGGAAGCCTTGAAGAAGGAAAATATGCGAATGCAGTAGTTTTAGATAAAGATTTAAATATTGTATCCATTATTCAGAAGGGACAGGTAAAATAAAGAATATCAATTGAGATAAGAAAAAGAATTCTGTGTAGGCAGGATTCTTTTTTTATACAGGAATTCATAAAATGATAAAAACAAAGGGAGCAGAAAAATGCTTCGAAAAATCACGATCATGATCTTTCTGATCTTAACAGTAGTCTGGTTTACAAACAGTGACAGTATCCAGCCCGCCAGAGAATTTATACAAAACAACATTTATGTTTGGAGTGAAATGCAAGAGGAAAAACTTCCAATCTATTGTGTAGATACACAGAAAAAACAAATAGCACTGACATTTGATACTGCATGGGGGAATGAAGATATACCACAGATTCTCAAAATATTAAAACAGGAAAATGTAAAAGCAACCTTTTTCTTCTGTGGAGACTGGATCAGCAAATATCCAGCTGATATCAAAACAATCTATGAGGAAGGACATGATATTGCAAGTCATGGAGATCATCATAAATACATGACAAAATTAACAGACAAACAGCAGCAGGAAGAAATTCAAGGAGTGACACAGAAGATTCAAGGATTGTTAGGTATCAAAATAGATCTTTTCCGGGCACCATATGGAGATTACAACGAATCCGTCGTAAGGAATGCAAGAAAAATGAACTATTATATGATCCAATGGAACGTAGACAGCCTAGACTGGCAAGAACCAACGAAAGAACAGTTAATTAAGAAAGTTTGCGAACACAAAAATTTATCACCTGGAAGTATCATTCTGATGCATACAGGAACGAAATGTACCAAACAGGCATTAAAACAGATCATTAAAAATATCAAAGCAAAAGGATATGAGTTCGTACCAGTGTCAAGATTGATCTATCGAAGAGATTACCGTATTGATCCAACAGGGAAACAGATGAAACTATGAAATATCAAAGAGGTATCGAAATCCTATTAAACACTCGAAAATCTTGACAATCAAATAACAAATAATACATAATAAAAAGAAACGCATAATTTCATGGTAATCTGTATATGCAGATCTTAAGCCGGAATACTTGCCATGATCTAAGGATATACTTTGCGAGCGACGAAGTCGTCCTCATGGTGCCAGAATGACAAAAGATAAGATGATAAAATGTAGTCTTTTTAGAAATGAATAAGAATGCATGTCTTTTTGTTATGTAAATAAGCTAGAGTAGATCCTTTTATGCTGTATACGTGGGAGGATCTATTTTTTATGAAAAAATATATGGTATGGCTGATTTCTGCATTGATGGCAGTATCGATGATAGCCTGTTCAAATGCACAGAAGAAAGATACAAAAGATCAGGCACAGATAACAACGGCAGCAAAAGAGAATGCAACGCAGACAGAAGCAGCAAAGACAACAAGTAAAAAAGAAAAGAAAAAAGATAAAAAGAAATCACAGAAGAGTAAGAAAAACAGCAAAAAGACAAAAAGTAGTACAGCAAAAAAGAAAGAGACAAGCACAACAACAGCTAAAAAGAAAAAAGTAAAGAAGAAAAAAACAAAAGAAAAGACAACAAAGAATACAAAAGAAACAACAAAAACAACAACAGCCAGTAAAAATGAATCAACAGTACAGACGGCAGAGAATCAGACAACAGAAGCAAAACAAGAACAATCTTGTGAATTTCTGATCAGCTGTAAAACAGTTCTCTCTAATAAAAGTGCATTGCAATCCAATTACCAAGTTCCAGCTGGCGGGAAAATTTATGAGAAGAAGATGGAGTTTGAAGAAGGCGATACCGTGATGGATGTTCTCAAAAGAACAGGAGTAGATATTGATATTTCTAAAGGATATGTAGCAGGAATTGACGGTTTATACGAATTTGATTGTGGAAAAAACAGTGGATGGATGTACCGTGTCAATGGTAAGTTTCCAAACTATATGGCAGGGAAATGTAAGCTTCATGATGGGGATAAAGTGGAATGGCTGTATACCTGTGTCAGAGGAGATCTGTAGATGATCAAGGCATTAAAAAGAGCCCATCCGTTCGTTGTATTTACTTATTTTGCAGGAATGTTTTTGCAAGCACCATTTAGTAGACATCCATGGATGACAGGAGTGCAGATGATCTGTTTATGCCTGTTGTACTTTTATCATAATCGGAGTTTGAAAAATTTTTTTCCGTTGATTGCTTTGATCTTAATCGTGGCTGTAACGAATCCATTATTTGTACAAAGAGGAAGAACAATCCTGTATGCAGACACACACATAAGGATCACGAAAGAAGCATTGCTTTATGGAATTCATTACGGATGTGTATTAGTAAATCTTTTATTGGTCTTTTCAATCTTTAACCAATATATAAAGAAAGAGCAGTGGATCTATTTATCAGGCAGATTCTTCCCTAAACTTGGTGTCGTAACATCCATGGCATTTGGATTGATCCCAAGATATCAAAACCATGCAAAGAAGATTTTAAACACACGAAAATCCTTAAAATCAGAACAGGCTGTACAGCGTGTCATGAATACAGTGTCAATGGAAACGACATGGGCATTTGAGTCTTCGATGGATCAGTTGGATTCAATGAATGCACGAGGCTATGGAGTTAAAAAAAGAACGCATTTTCATTTATTTACATGGGAGAGAAAAGACTGGATTCATATAGCGGAGATTGTTATTTTAATGACACTGAATTTATGGGCATATACTCATTATTATTCCAGATTTTTCTTTTATCCGATGATCATTATGCCAGCATTTCAGATGAGAGATCTGTTGTGGTTGCTTATGATGGCATTTCAGTTTTTATTACCATGCATGTGGAAGGAGAATTTTGATGTACGAAATTAATAATTTAACATTTCGATATATGTTATCGGATAGAAATTCTCTAGAGCAAGTATCATTAAAAATTAAAAAAGGAAAGATCACTCTGATCGCAGGGCCAAGCGGCAGTGGAAAGACGACGTTGTTAAGACATTTAAAAAAAGAACTGCTGCCCAAAGGTAAAAGATCTGGAAAAGTTTTATATGATGGGCAGGAAATAGAACAATTGAAAGACTTGCAGTCTGTAAAAGAAGTTGGGTATTTATTTCAGAATCCATCAGCCCAGATGGTAATGGATACCGTATGGCATGAGATCGCATTTGGACTTGAGAATCTCGGAATGCCTTATGAACAGATGAAGCGAACAGTAGCCGAGATCGTTAATTATTTTGATCTGCAGAAAATATACCATGAAGATACAGACAAGTTATCTGGCGGACAAAAACAATTGGTGAATTTGGCAGCAGTTATGGCAATGCATCCAAAAGTATTGATCTTAGATGAACCGACCGCACAGTTAGATCCAGCGGCAAGGAAAGATTTTCTTGTGATGCTTCAGAAATTACATAAAGAATTTGGTTTAACGATTATTTTAACATCGCATAACTTGGAAGATGTGATGGAAATGTCAGATGAATGTGTGATCTTAGATGATGGAAAAGTTATCGAACAGGGAAATCCGAAAGAGGTTGCAAGACATCTTCAAAAAATACATCATCCATTGGAACAGTCTCTGCCACAGATTCTTCGGCTAGAAGAGAAATTTCAGATAGAACTGACCTTTTCGATGGAAGAAGCAAGAGAACAGATCAGAAAAAAAGAATATCAGTTAATAAAGAAAACACATTTTGAAAGAAAAACAGTTCTTGCAATTTCACATTTATATGCAGGATATGAGAAAGGAAAAGATGTTCTTTCGAATCTGTCAGTCGAAGTTAAAGAAGGTGAAATCTTTGCAGCTGTCGGAGCAAATGGAAGTGGAAAATCAACGCTTCTTTCTTGTATGGTAAAGCAGATGAAATTTGATGGAAAATTAAAATGCAAGAAAAAAATCGTCTATATGCCACAAGATCCAACACTATTGTTTGTAAAAGATCAGTTGTTTGAAGACCTTTTGGAGATGGGAAAAGAAAAAGAAGTAAAAATCGATAAATTATTGGAAATGTCGGATCTAATGAGAGAAAAGAAGTCACATCCATATGATCTAAGTGGAGGACAGCAGCAGATGGCAGCGTTGATCAAAGTATTACTTGCAGATCCAGAAATCTTGCTGCTAGATGAGCCGACCAAAGGAATGGATCGGGAACACAGTAGGAAGTTTGGGGAACTTTTACGCAAACTTTCAGATCAGGGAAAAACGATATTTATCGTATCGCATGATCTGGAATTTTGTGCTGAGTATGCTGATCGCGTTGGAATGATGTTTGATGGAAAAATCGAAGGCATTGATGAGCCATCCAAGTTTTTTACACAAAATTATTTCTATACGACAGAGTGTGCAAAAATTACGAGAGATTTTGAGAAAGTGATCGTCCTGCCACAGGAGGTGGTAAACGTATGTTAAATGCGGTGATCATTTTTATGGTGTGTATATCATGTATTCCATATTATTTTAAATATGAAAAGAAAAAACCACAGACAAGAGAAAGCGTTGTGCTTGCGGTAATGATCGCATTGACGGTTGCATCCAGAATGTTATTTGCATTTTCACCAGGATTTAAACCAGTTAGTGCAATGGTGATCATCTGTGGTATGGCATTTGGAAGAGAATCTGGCTTTTTATGTGGATCTTTAAGTGCCGTGGTATCAAACTTCTTTTTTGGACAAGGACCATGGACTCCATTTCAGATGCTTGCATGGGGAATGATCGGATGGATCGCAGGAATTTTAAATCAGAGAAAATGGTTGGAAAACAGTAAGATACTGTTAACGATTTTTGGGATTCTTTCAGGAATTTCATATTCTTTTGTGATGGATATCTGGACACTTCTGGCAGCAGGAGATGGATTTCAGTGGATGCGGTATGTGGCAGTATTAGGAACTTCGGTTCCAGTGACGATTGAATACTGCGTATCGAATGTGATATTTTTATGGATTTTAACACCTGTTTTTGTGAAGAAACTAAACAGGGTTAAATATAAATATGGTTTCTTTAAAGATGAAGAAGTCAGGAAACTAATCAATCAATGAGACACAACAAGGAGGAATTTATGAGAACGATGAAACGTGTAGCGGCAGTGGCATTGTCTGTTGTCGTGCTGATGACATCAGGGGTTAGTGCAAAAGCAGCAGTGACGGATGTACAGCCAGCGAAGAGTAGTAGTGAGGCGGTGCTTAAGTGGGCAAAGAAAGTTGGAGAACCATTTGATGAGAAAACATATGCAAATAACACAGTATCTAAGATCAAGTTGGTTGGAAACTACCTTTATGTAGCAGATGATGCAAAACATCGTATCATGAAAATTGATAAGAAAGATGGAACAATTTTAAAAGAACAGAAATATTGTGATGAATCTTATATTCAGGGATATGTCAGCAGTATTGGATATGGAGATGGTAAGGTTTATGTAGGATACGACAATGGTCGTGTACAGGCATTTGATGAGAACACATTAGAATCTTTATGGATTACAGATGAAAATAAGAATGCAATTAACTCTGATTTCGTATTTACAAATGGAAAATTATATTTTGGGACAACAGCCAAGACAACAGATTGGTATGATAATGGTGCACCATTTTCTTATTATGTTGTAACGACATCAGATGATGATAAAACAAAACCTGATGAAGAAAAAACAATGAAAAAAGTAGTAGAATCTAAAACAGGAAAATTTTATTTGAAAAAAGGTGTAGTTCTTGGAAAATACATTGTTATTTCTGATACAGCAGGAACTTTAACAATGATCGATACAACAAATGATAAAGTTACAGATACAAAGGATATTGGAGAAGCTTTTTCTGGTAATATCACTTATGATGAAATGACAGGAACAATTTATTTTGTAGCAGGAACAAATGATCTGTACGGTATCAAAGTATCAGCTGATGGAAAATTAAAAGATGAGAAAAAAGTCAGATTATATGAAACAGGATATTCCTCAACTACACCAGAAGTATATAATGGAAAAGTTTATGTATCTGGATCAAAAGGAAAAGCATTTCAAGATAAAGGATATATGGCAGTTGCAGATGTAAGTTCTGATAAGTATAAAGTAAATTATACAGTAGAATTATCTAATTATTCTCAGTGTGAACCAACAATTGTAAAAACAGGGGAAAATTCTGTACGTGTATATTTCACAATTAATGATGAACCAGGTGGAATTTATGCAATTGAAGATTCAAAAGATGCAACATCAGCAACATTGGAAACAGTTTATGAACCAACTGGGGACATAAAGAATACAGGATGTATGAGTGATGTAGTGGTTGATGAAGATGGTACAATTTATTTTGCAAATGATTCTAAATATATTATGTCAGTAGGCAAAAAAGTTGAAGATACAAAAAAACCAGTCACAAAAACAGTAAAAAGCACAAGAAGCGTAAAACTGACATGGAAAAAGAAAAAATCCGCCAAAGGCTATGTCATTTACGCCAAAGCAGGAAAAGGTAAATACAAAAAAGTAACGACCGTAGGAAAGAAAACATCAAAGACGATCAAAGTCAACAAAGACTCATCCTACAAATTTAAAGTAAAACCATACAAACTAACAAAGAAAAACAAAAAGAAATATTTTAAAGCCTATGCAGCCAAAGCCAAATTCGGAAGCAAGACAGTTAAAGTAACATTTAAAAATGTCACAGGATATTCAAGCTACAAAGTGCAGATGAAAGCAGGAAAGGCAGCATATAAGACAGTAAAAACAACAACCAAAGGCGGAACGATCACATATACAAAGAAAAAAGCCAAAGTAGGAACAACTTACAAATTCAGCTTAAAAGGAATCAATAAGGTAAATGGAAAAACTGTTTCCGTAACGATCAAATAGAAGTACTGGATAAAATACAAAAAAGGGCTTGATTTTCAAAAAGAATCATTGTATCCTATAACCAGTGAAGTTACTGACAAGGGCGTCAAACAATTAGTTTCATATTGTTTGTCGCCCCTTTTTTTCTACTATCAGTTAGATAATAGAAGAAAAATATATAGATTATGCTTCAAATGTAAGAGAAGAAAGGAAGAACTCTATGAAGGAAAAAATCAATGTATCAGAAATCTTCGGATCCCACGTATTTAACGACAGTGTTATGAAAGCACGTCTTCCAAAGGCCGTTTACAAAGATCTGAAAAAGACAATCGAAGAAGGAACAGAATTAAATCCAGCAATTGCAGACGTAGTTGCGAATGAGATGAAAGAATGGGCTATTGAAAAGGGTGCTACACATTATACTCACTGGTTCCAGCCATTAACAGGTGTGACAGCAGAGAAACATGACGCTTTCATTAACCCAACAGACGATGGTAAAGTTTTACTTGAGTTCTCAGGAAAAGAACTGATCAAAGGTGAACCAGATGCATCTTCATTCCCATCTGGTGGATTAAGAGCAACATTTGAAGCAAGAGGATATACAGCATGGGATTGTACATCACCAGCATTCATCAAAGAAACAGATAATGCTTGTATCTTATGTATTCCAACAGCATTCTGTTCATACAAAGGTGAAGCATTAGACAAGAAGACACCACTTCTTCGTTCTATGCAGGCATTAGATATCCAGACAACAAGATTATTAAATGTATTAGGAAATAAGAATGTGAAACGTGTTAGCACATCCGTTGGACCAGAACAGGAATATTTCTTAGTTGATGAAGAAAAATATAAACAGAGAAAAGACTTGATCTTCACTGGACGTACATTATTCGGAGCAATGCCTCCAAAAGGTCAGGAAATGGATGACCATTACTTTGGAATCATCAAACCAAGAATCGAAGGATTCATGAAAGATTTAAATATCGAAGCATGGAAACTTGGAATCAGTGCGAAGACAGAACATAACGAAGTAGCTCCAGCACAGCACGAATTAGCACCAATCTATAACTCAAACAACGTGGCAACAGACCACAACCAGTTATTAATGGAAACAATGAGACGTGTAGCAAGACGTCATGGATTAAAATGCTTACTTCATGAGAAACCATTTGCAGGAATCAATGGATCAGGAAAACATAACAACTGGTCTATGGTAACAAATGAAGGAAAGAACCTGTTAGATCCAGGAAAAACTCCTCATGAAAACCAGCAGTTCTTACTGATCTTAGCATCTATTATTGCAGCAGTGGATAAACATGCAGATTTACTTCGTATGTCAGCTTCCACACCAGGAAATGATCACAGATTAGGAGCTAACGAGGCACCTCCAGCAATCATCTCTATCTTCCTTGGAGATCAGTTAGAAGATGTTGTAAAACAGCTTGTAACAAGAGGTGAGGCGACAGAATCCAAACATGGAGACAAATTAGCATCTGGTGTTCATTCATTACCAGCATTTGAGAAAGATGCAACAGACCGTAACAGAACATCACCATTCGCATTTACAGGAAACAAATTCGAATTCCGTATGGTAGGTTCTACACAGTCTATCTCTGATCCAAACGTTGTATTAAATACAATCGTAGCAGATGTCTTTGCAGATGTATGTGACAGATTAGAGAAAGTAGAAGGCGGAGTTGAAGCAGTAGCTATGGAAGCTCACGAGATCACAAAAGAATTATTAACACAGCATCAGAGAGTTATCTTTAATGGTAACGGATATTCTGACGAATGGGTAGCTGAAGCTGAGAGAAGAGGACTTCCAAACTTACACAGCATGGTAGATGCAATCCCAACATTAACAACAGATAAAGCAGTTAAGATGTTTGAGAAATTTGGAGTATACACAAAAGAAGAATTAGAATCTCGTGTTGAAGTATTATATGAACAGTATTCTAATACAATTAACATTGAAGGACTTGCAACATTAGATATCGCTAAGAAACAGATTGTTCCAGCAGTTATGAAATACCAGAGAAAACTTGCAAATGGCGTTGCTGAATTAAAGACAGTTGGTGTTGACAGCTCTGTACAGGAAAAATTGTTAGAAGATATCACAGCAAACTTAAAAGATCTGTTTGCAGCGATCAACAAGTTAGAAGCTGATATTCCAGAAGCTCAGGCATTAGAAAGTGAAGCTCAGGCTCGCTACTATCATGATACGATTTTCACAGATATGAGTGCCGTACGTGAACCAGCAGACAAACTGGAAATGTTAGTAGCAAAAGAAGACTGGCCAATGCCAAGTTACGGAGATTTGATTTTCGAAGTATAATAATTACATAGTTTGTAAAACTTCTTAATACACAAAGAGAAAGCAGCAGAGAAATCTGTTGCTTTCTTTTTGTGTATCAACCATTGTTTGAAAAATATTCCAGAATATATTTTTTGAAATTTCATATTCTAAAGAAAAAGAATATCTTACAAAATTAGAAAAGAGGAAGAATATGAAAAAGAAATTTTTTGCATATATGATCATAGGGATTCTTCTGTTCACATTTCTGGCACAAGGGAAGGGAACAAAGACATACTGGTTTCAGATTGCAAGTCAGGGTGAAGGGGAAAGTGGCTTTTTAACTAACAGTAATTTGAGTCAAAAGAAAGTTTATTTAACCTTTGATGATGGACCATCCGATCATACGGCACAGATTCTTGATATTCTAAAGAAACATAAGGTGAAGGCGACATTCTTTGTCGTAGGAAAAGAAACGGAACATGCCAAGAAAATGTATCAAAGAATCGTGTTAGAAGGTCATACATTGGCAATGCATTCCTACAGTCATAATTATGATCAGATTTATGCGAATGTAGGTGCATTTTCGAAAGACCTTATGAAACTACAGAAATATTTATATGATCTAACAGATGTAAAGCCATATATTTACCGGTTTCCGGGTGGCAGCAGTAATCATTGCGCAAAAAATATAAAACCGTATATCCGGTATGTGAACAAAAAGGGATTACTTTATTTTGACTGGAATGCATTGAATGAAGATGCGGTTAATTTTGAACAAAGTCCTCAGCAGTTAAACAAGAAGATTTTAAAGGATGTCAGGAGACAGAAAACAAGTATTGTATTAATGCATGACCTTCATGAGACAACAAATACAGTGAAAGCATTAGATCCGCTGATCAAAACATTGAAAAAAGAAGGGTATCAGATCCTTCCGATCACTAAAAATACTAAGCCGCTCCATCATGTATCCATTGACAAATAATGGGCTTTCACGTAGAATATGTTCGGTAAAGGATTTATTTTACGTGAGGAGAATGACATGATCATAAAAAGTGTAAATTTAGAAACCGTCTGTGGGATCACAAGTAAATTACCAGACAATACATTGCCAGAAGTGGCATTTGCTGGAAAATCAAATGTAGGAAAATCATCACTGATCAATGCACTGATGAACCGCAAATCTTACGCGAGAATTTCAGCACAGCCTGGAAAGACACAGACGATCAATTATTACAATATTAACGAAGAACTTTATTATGTAGACCTTCCAGGATATGGATTTGCGAAAGTAACACAATCCGTCAAGGAAAAATGGGGACACATGATCGAAAATTACTTACAGACATCAAAACAGCTAAAAATGGTCTTTTTACTGATCGATATCAGACATAAGCCATCAAAGAACGATGTTATGATGTATGACTGGATTCTTCACAATGGATATCGTCCAGTGATCATTGCAACAAAGCTTGACAAGCTGAAGAGAAGCCAGGTGCCAAAACATTTAAAAGAGATCCGCACAGAGCTTCAGATGGATAAGGAAACACCAATTTTCCCATTCTCAGCATTATCGAAACAGGGAAGAGATGAGATTTGGGATTTCATTGAGTCAATGGTGCTTCAACAAGAAGAAGCCGAATAATTATTTATTCGGCTCGTCAAATAACAATTTTTCAATTAGCATAGAATAGACATTGGAGTGTTTTTTCTCCCAATGGTCACATATGTAAACTGCCTGGTCTCTTGAGACAACATTTAAGTTGATCTCAAGGAGCAGGTTTTCTTTTTCTCTAATCTTAAGATTTACGGTATATTCGTCTCCTTTGGATGGATAAAAATCAGCAGTCACACTGGCTTCCTTACGAAGCTCATATTCTTTTTCTTTTAAAAACTGAGCGATATCTTCTTTGATAGAGTTTGGAATCTGGTATTCAAACATCTCAATTGCTTCAGATCCCTCGTCACTGAGCGCGTAGTGGCTCATATTACGAATCTGCTTGACTCTGAGCATATTTTCTTCCTCTAACTCATGAAAAGCTCTCTGAACAGTAAAATAATTGGTATATCCCTTATCAAGGATAAATTCAGAAATCTGTGAATTGCTCAAAGGGAAATCTACCTTCTCAATTAAATATAAAATCATAAGCTTATAAAGTGTTAATTGTTCTTGTTCCATGGCTGATCTCCTTTGATTTATCGATAAAAGTCACTATGAAAAATTATAACACCACATGATTTTTCTTGCAACTTATGAATGAAAAGTTAAAAATGACAGATAATAACGCTGAGGTGATAAGAATGAAAAGAAAGTACCAGTGGATCTTATGTGCAGGACTGATCATTTTTGTGATCGCAGCGTTTTGTGTCTTAGTATCCAAAGATAACAAGGAAGAAGTGAAAGGTGCATTTGTAAGAGAAGGAGGATATCAAAGTGAATGTTTATATCAAAGCGCAAGAAAGTGTATGTCTTGTGCATCCAGAGATTAAAATAAAGGATATCATGTCCCTGTACTGCACCGACAAGGATTTGGAACAGAAAATAAAGAATCAAAGTGTTTATCATTTTATAGGAAATCATGATCAGAGAAAATGTTTTTCTGTTTTGATGTTAGTTGAAGTGATAAAACAGGTGGATAAGACATTAGATGTGATCAATTTAGGTGCCGAAGATTTTATTGTATATTACAAGAGAAAACAAGAAGAATCAAAGATTTTTCATTATGGAAAGATAGTCTTTGTAATTTTAGTCGCATTTTTTGGTGCAAGTTTTTCAATTATGACATATAACACGGATGTTGGAATCGAAGAATTGTTTTATAACGTTTATGAAATGATCATGGGACAGGCACCAGATGGTCCAAATATTCTTCATATTTCTTATGCGGCAGGATTGGCGATTGGGATCATTCTATTTTTTAATCATGCAGGTAAGATCAAGTTAAATGATGATCCAACACCATTTGAAGTACAGATGAGGCTTTATGAGAGAGATGTGAATGATACATTGATGATCAATGCAGGGCGGAAAGGGGAAGAAGCAGATGTGGATTCGTAGTTTCTTTCTGATCTTTTACGGATTGTGTGCAGGCGGCTTGATCGCAGCCAGTTTTCTGGCATTTTTGAGTATGTTAGGTGTGATCCCGAGATTAGCAGGATTGACGAAGAGTATGAAAAACGCCAGAATGTATGAAAGTTTTGTGGCACTTGGAGGGATTCTTGGGACATTGGTCTTTCTTTATCGCTGGCAGATCAAAGCTGGATACCCGCTTCTTGTACTGTATGGATTGTTTGGAGGAATCTTTGTGGGATGTATGATCGGAGCTTTGGCAGAAACGATCAAAAGTCTTCCGATCTTTTCAAGAAGATTAAATTTGAGATCAGGGATTCCATATGTAATCTATGGGATTGCATTTGGAAAAATGCTAGGATGTTGGCTTTATTTTTATATATTTTCATAAAATGAAGAAAGGGTGATACAAGTGAAAAAAGAACCAAGTAAAGAAGAATATCAACAGATCGTGAAAAATCTTACACCAAAACATAATAGTCTGTTAAATTGCACAAAAGCGTTTGTAACGGGTGGGACATTTTGTGTTCTTGGTGAAGTTATGAAGCAGTTAATGATGAAATATTTGAATCTCTCCAAGAAAGATTCATTATTATATGTGACAATTGAATTGATCTTACTAAGTGTCTTATTAACAGGATTTAATTTCTATGGAAAAATTACAAAATTTGGCGGTGCAGGCGGGCTTGTGCCGATTACGGGATTCGCAAATTCAGTGGCTTCAGCTGCAATCGAATATCAGAAAGAAGGACAGGTTTTTGGTATTGGCGTTAAGATTTTTACGATCGCAGGACCAGTGATCTTATATGGAATTTTCTCATCATTTGTTACTGGATTGATTTATTTATTCACAAAGCAATGGGGGTGGTTTCTATGACATCGATTTGTGGTATGCAGAGTCTAAAGTTTGAGAATGCGCCGTACTTAAAAGGCTGGGCATCAGTTGCAGGGAAGAAAGAAGGGGAAGGTCCTCTGGGAAATCTGATCGATCAGATCATTGAAGATCCATACTTTGGACAAGAAAGCTGGGAATTGGCAGAAGGCCGTTTTATGAAACAGGCAGCAATGCTTGCGATCAGTAAAGCTGATCTTCATAAGAAGGATATCCGTTACGCGTTTGCGGGTGATCTTTTGGAACAGAATACAGCAACGTTTTCTGGAATGAAAGAACTAGGGATACCGTTGTTTGGACTTTTTGGAGCATGTTCAACGGTAGGAGAAGCGATGTCTCTGGCAGCGATGAGCGTTGCAGGAGGGTTTGCAAAGCATTCACTTGCAATTGCTTCCAGTCATATCGGAAGTGCTGAAAAACAGTTCCGTTTTCCGTTAGAATATGGAAATCAGAGACCATTATCTGCGACATGGACTGTGACAGGATCTGGAGGTTTTATTGTGTCAAAAGAAATTGGTCCTGTAAAGATTCAAGGGATCACAACAGGAAAGATCGTTGATTATGGGATGGAAGATCCGATGAATATGGGGGCTTGCATGGCACCAGCAGCGGCAGAAGTAATCTATCAGCATTTTGTGGATTTTGGGTCGAAGCCTGAAGATTATGATGCAGTATATACAGGAGATCTTGGAGAAGTTGGCAAGAAGATTTTGTTGCATTTGCTTCGTGAAAATGGATATGATCTTTCGAAAGTTCATGGGGATTGTGGAATTGAAATCTATGAGAATGAGACGCAGGATACTCATTCTGGGGGCTCTGGCTGTGCCTGTAGTGCAGTGGTTCTTGCATCGATGATCATACCGAAGCTCATTGATGGAACGTGGAAGAAAGTATTGTTTGTGCCAACAGGAGCATTAATGTCAAAGACAAGTTTTAATGAAGGTGAAAATGTTGCAGGGATCGCACATGCGATCTTTCTGGAAGGAGTAAGATAATAATGGAATATATCAGGGCGTTTTTAGTAGGAGGCATTATTTGTATCCTGGTGCAAATATTGATGGATCATACGACATTACAGCCGGGAAGGATCATGGTACTCTTAGTTATTGCAGGTGTTATTCTTGGGGCACTGGGGATTTATAAAAGAATCGAAGCGTTTGGAGGATGTGGTGCGACCGTTCCGTTGTCTGGTTTTGGATTCAGTTTATGGAAAGGAATGAAAGAGGCAGTTGACAATCATGGGTTTCTAGGGTTATTCGAAGGAGGATTCACGGCAGCAGCAGTCGGAACATCAGCAGCATTGATCTTTTCTTATCTGGCATCTTTGATCTTTCAGCCGAAGATCAAAAAATAAAGGCAGGAGTATGAAATAAAGAGAAAAAAGGGATTCTGATTTGAGAGAATCCCTTTTTAATATAAAAATATAGAAGATCAACGGTTAATGTTTCTTGCAGAAAACAGATTGATATTTTTTTGGAAGCAGATAAGGAGTGTCTGCTGTTTTTCCATGACTGCCCTTTTTGCGGACAATGTAAATTTTTCTTTGTTTTTTGTTTGCAGGACAATTCTTTGTGGCGAGTTTATCGCTTGTTTTACATACTTCAACTGCAACGTGGATATCACAGGTCTGGGTAGGAACGGTTCCTTTTTCAAAATATTCTGTGATCACACGGCTGCCTCTTGGATCGTGATCACAAACCCCTTTAATAGCAAGTTTTCCAGACTCTTTGCAGACTTTTGCTTTTACAATGTCAGCTGGTTTTTTAAAATCTGTAGTTTGTTCTTGTTTTGTTTTTATGATTTCATTCATAACCTTTGCCCATATTTTTTTATGAGTGTTATCAGAAGCAAAATTTGTATTCTTGTCATAGCCCATCCAGACAGAAGCTGTATGATAAGGAGTATAACCGCTGAACCAGTAATCGTAACTGTTTGAAGTAGTTCCTGATTTTCCTGCGACAGCCATAGATGAAGAAAGTTTTGCTGATTTTCCAGTTCCTTTTGTAATAACGTCTTTCATAGCGTCGGTTAAAAGGAAAGCAGTACTTTCTTTCATGACACGCTTACCTTTCTGAGTATTAGAAAGAAGAATATTACCATTATGATCTACGACTTTTGTGTATAAAACAGGTTTCTGGTAGGTTCCGCCATTTGCAATGGAAGCATATGCAGAAGTCAATTCCATATTTGTAACACCATAAGTCAGGCCACCAAGAGATAAGGACTGGGTAATATCGGTATATACATTTCCATTTGAAGTTGTTTCATTAGACACCAAAGTGGAAAAACCAAGATTCATCAAATATTCAAACGAAGTCTTAGGTGTAACGTCAGCAATGGTTTTGGCCGAAACAACGTTCATGGAGTTTGTGATCGCTTCGCGGATCGTTGAATAACCTTTATAACCTTTGTAATAGTTGCGTACTGGTCTGTTAGTGTCAATATAGTTATAAGGAGCATCCTCATATACGGTTGCAAGTGTCATATGATTCTTGTCAAGTGCAGGTAAAAATGCAGAAAGAATCTTAAAAGTAGAACCTGGTTGTCTTGTAGTACCAGTAGCACGATTCAAGGAAAGATCGGAAGTCTTATTTCCACGTCCACCAACTAAGGCTTCTACAGTTCCGTTAGATTGATTCATGATCGTCATGGATATCTGAGGTTGGATCGTTGTTTGGAAAGATTCATTTGTAATGGTTTCACCTTTTGATAAAATATATTGTTTAAACTTTGTAACAACTGTCTTTGCACTTGCTTCATCTGTAAAAATCAACTGATTTCCAAGGTTATTTTTTCTCATATAATCAAGCAGATTGTGATCAGAATAAACAACGTCTTTTCCTGAAACAGTTTTTGCAGATAAAGAATAAGAAAGCGCGATTTTTGTGGCTTTTGGATAGTTTGAAGCATCGTTTGTGACGCTATCTGCAAGTTTCTGGATCTGTTGATCCTGAGTAGAGTATATTTTCAATCCGCCACTGTAAATAGCATTATAAGCTTTTGTTTCGTCATACCCCAGTTGCTTTTTTAAATCTTTTACAACTTGAAGGATTAATGCGTCCTCAAAATAAGAATTTGTTGTTTTTTTTGCAGGTGCAGCAGCAGCGTTTTTTTGAATTCTTGTGTATACATCATCACTAAGTGCTTCTCGATATTCTTTTTTTGTGATATAATGTTGCTCTAACATATTTTGTAAAACAAGTAATCTTCTGGAAGCGTTGTTTTCCGGATGGGTTACAGGATTTAAACGTGTCGGATTCTTAGTAATACTTGCAAGTACAGCACATTCGGACAATGTGAGTTCAGAAACATCTTTATTAAAATATTTTTGTGATGCTGTCTGAACACCAAGTGTTCCTTCTCCAAGATTGATCGCATTTAGATATTCTTCTAAGATATATTGCTTAGAAGCAATCTTTTCTAGTTCAAGAGCAAGAGATTGTTCTTTGATCTTTCGTTCCAGACGTTCCATTGTGGTTTTTTCCGGCTGAATTCCAAGTACATTGTTCTTGATCAACTGTTGCGTGATAGTACTTCCCCCTTGGCTTAGAGATTGGTTTCTGATACCAAGGAAGGTTGCTCGAATAATTCCATACAGATCAATTCCATTATGGCTGTAATAACGTTCATCTTCAATCGCAATAAAAGCATGCTGAAGATTCTTTGGAACGGAAGAAAGAGGAGTGTAGATCCTGTTGGAATCATGGTTTGAAAGTGTTTTGATCGTTGATCCTTTGTTATCATAAATAGTTGTGATATATCCTTTGGAATGGACGGAATCTTTTGTAATCTGTGGGGTTGTTTTTAAAATCCCACGTACGAAACCAACCCCGAGGCCGAGCCCAGTAACGATCAAGGCAATGGAGATGATAAAAGCATATTTAAAAAGAAAGAGAGAAATCTTAGAATTTCTACGAATTTTTTCTGAAGATAAGATCTGTCTCTTTTTCTGAATGTTTTGTTTGGTATATTTCATAAAAAACCTCCTGTTACGTATTATACCAAATAAAAAAGTTCAAGTAAACCGACCGTGTAACTATAAACGATACAATCAACAATATGATGATGTAAGGGGCAAAAGTATAAAGTATAAAGGAGAAGAATATGAAAAAACAATTAAAGGGGAAGCAGTCATTTTATGATGACAAACAAAGGGAAAATGTAGTATCCTACTATTTGATGGAAGATCAGGAACACACGATGTATGGAGTCGAACTGGAAAAATATCAGGAAGAGACGAATGTGATCGAGTGGGATGCAGTTCCAAGTATATCAGAATCTATGGAATTAGTAGATCGTGTGATCCATAACCTGATAAAATATAAAGTAACACCGATCTCGTTGGCAGAGTCCTTAGATGAGATCATGACCAGGGAGGAAGAAGATGGACGTTCAAAAATATAAAATCTTATATAAAGAGGGAGAAGCAGAGATTTCAGAAAAGAAATCAAGATTTATTGCACATATTGCTCCAGCGCAGACAGAAGAAGAAGCACAGGCATTCATAGAGAAGATAAAAAAACAATACTGGGATGCAAGGCATAACTGCTGGGCATACAGTATCGGAGAAAAGCAACCAGCCTTGCGTTGTAGTGATGATGGGGAACCAAGTGGAACTGCTGGGAAGCCAATGCTTGAGGTGCTGACAGGGCAGGAATTGCATAATGTGGTAGCAGTTGTAACAAGATATTTTGGTGGAACACTTCTTGGAACTGGAGGATTGATCCGTGCGTACACAAAAAGTACGCAAGAAGGGATCAAGGAAAGTATGGTGATCGAGAAATGTCTTGGGGTAATGCTCAGCCTCACTTGTGATTACACGACATCTGGAAAGATTCAGTATTTAACAGCAACAGAGCATATCCCAGTGCTTGATACAGTGTATACGGATAATGTAACATTTGAAATGATCGTACCAGTGGAAGAAGTTGGAAGTGTTGAGAAAAAGTTTATGGAAGCATCTATGGGGAAAGCAGTTCTTAAAAAAGGAGAAGAAACTTATTACGCTGAAATCGATGGTAAGATCAGTTACGATCTATAGACGAAGAATGATATGATTTCGTTCCTTTACAGTGATAAAATATCATGTTGAAATTTATCATAGTTAATTAGTCGGAAATTCATGTTTAGAACATGGAGAAACACACTATCATGTGACACCAGAAGAATATGTGGAATCTATGAAAGATTATATGGCAAGAGGTGCAGCAATCGTTGGTGGATGCTGTGGAACAACACCAGAATTTATAGGAAAACTTGCAGAAGCTGCGCCTAAAGCAGTTGCAGAGAGAACAGTTGAGAAGAAAACAAGAGTATCCAGTCAGACACAGACAGTTACGTTTGGAAATCATGTGATCGTCTGCGGAGAACGTCTAAACCCAACGGGTAAGAAAAAGATGAAAAAAGCGTTGTTAGAAGAGCGCTATGATGAACTTGTGGTGGAAGCAGTTAAACAGGTAGAAGCTGGAGCGGAAGTACTAGATGTTAATGTTGGACTTCCAGGAATTGACGAGCCAGAGACAATGAAACGGGTTGTACGTCTGTTGCAGGAAGTTGTCACACTTCCATTACAGATTGACAGTTCCGAAGCAGATGCGATTGAGAATGCCTGCCGTTATTATATTGGATTTACCGATCAGCAATCCGTTAGATGCAGAATTGATGGGAACTATAGATGCATTTCATGTGTTGTTCTACAAAGATGTGGATAGTCAGACTTATATTAAAAACCAGTCCAAAGATAAAGAAACAAAACCAGCCACAGCGGCGGCAACAACAAACTTCACATTAAAAGATGTGATTATTCACGGATTAAAAGATGAAGTAGAGAAAGTCACAAAAGAAGAACTGAAAGATAAAGAAGCACTGACAGTAATTAATGAAGTGATCATACCAGCGTTAAATATCGTAGGAAAAGACTATGAGACAGGAAAGATCTTCCTGCCACAGTTAATTCAGTCAGCAGAGACAACGAAGAAAGCATTTGAAGTTGTTAAAGAAACATTTTCAGCAAATGATGGAGAAGAAAAAGGACCGATCATCATAGCAACCGTAGAAGGTGATATTCATGATATTGGAAAGAACGATCAAAGCGCTTCACGAAGCAGGATGCAGTGAACCAATCTGGGTTGGGGGAGCTGTTGTGACGGAAGATATCGCACACAATATCGGAGCAGATTATTATACAGAAGATGCGATGGCAGCGGTGAATCTGCTGGAAAATGAAATTTTAGATTTGTAGTTGGCCAACTTTAGATTTCTCATATACCAGAAGTCTAAAGTGTGGACAATTACAAGAATTGAAAAATTTAAGTGGTGTGTATGTTAACTGTTATCGAGCTTCAATTTATATAGTGGCAGACAGATGTTTATTATACATACCCATACAGTAAAACATACACACTGTATGGTGGTTTGAATAGTGTTTTGTTATATGAGTCAGAAAGAAGATAAGAAGAAATATTTATAAGAATAAAGGGCGACAACATGAGCACTTTTTGAATGCGTTTTTTACAAATTCGCAGCGCCCTGTGGTTGATTGTCTGACCGTAGCTGCGGGCATTTTGGCTCGCAGCCAGGGAGTTATCAAAGAAACAGGCGCGGATCGGCGATTTGTAAAAAATGCTTTCAAAAATGCGGAGTGTCACCCTTTATTCTTATAAATATTTCTTCTTATCTTCTTTCTGACTCATATAGGACCAACACTACCTACAAATCACAATCTACTGATCTAATCGGTTTACAGCGCTGATCAGTGCTAATACAGAAGCAGTAATGATGTCTTCGTGGATTCCAGACCCCCAAGTAACATTACCATTTGGTTCTTGAACTCCAACATAAGCACAAGCCTGAGAGTTAGAACCAACATTTAAAGCGTGTTCCTGATAAGTAACGATAGAGTAATGCATATCACTGTGTCTCTGTAAAGCGTTACTTACAGCATCCAGACGACCATTTCCTTTTCCGTGGTAAAGTTTTGGAACACCAGATTTCTCTAAAGAGATTTCTGCTTCGATGCCACCGTCTTTTTGTACGAAGTGCACTTCTTTTAATTTGCATGGATCATCAATGTTTACATAAACTTCTTTGAATACTTTTAAGATATCTCTTGGAACTAATTCCTGATGGCGTTTATCAGATACATCTTTGACTGTGTATCCTACATCTTCACGCATTTTTCCAGGAATATGGAATCCAAAGTTTTCTTCTAGTACATAGCTGATACCGCCTTTACCAGACTGACTGTTGATACGGATAACATCACTTTCGTATTCACGTCCAACATCGTGTGGATCGATTGGAAGATATGGGATATTCCAGTGCTCTGGATGTTTTTCGTCTCTCCAGTGCATACCTTTGGCAATTGCATCCTGATGAGATCCAGAGAATGCAGCAAATACCAGCTGTCCTGTGTATGGTTGACGTTCGTAAACGGACATTCTTGTTAATCTTTCATAGACTTTTGTAAGTTCTGGTAAGTTAGAGAAGTCCAGTTTTGGATCAACACCGTGTGTATACATATTTAATGCAAGAGTGATAATGTCAACGTTACCTGTACGTTCACCATTTCCAAATAAAGTACCCTCGACACGATCAGCACCTGCAAGCAAAGCAAGTTCTGTATCAGCAACACCGCATCCACGGTCATTATGTGGATGAAGAGATAAAACTACGTTTTCACGGTATTTCATATGTTTGCTCATATATTCGATCTGGCTGGCATATACGTGAGGCATTGAAAGCTGTACAGTTACAGGAAGATTGATGATGACCTTCCAGTCTGGACGAGGCTGCCATACGTCAAGAACGGCATTACATACATCTAATGCATAGTCGATCTCTGTACCAGTAAAACTCTCTGGAGAGTATTCAAATAAGAAGTTACCGTCTGTCTCATCAGCCAGGCGTTTTAATAATTTTGCACCGTCTGTTGCAATTTTCATGATCTCTTCTTTGGATTTTTTAAATACCTGTTCACGCTGTGCAACAGAAGTAGAGTTATATACATGAACGATCGCTCTTTTTGCGCCTTTTAAAGCTTCGAAAGTCTTTTTAATAATATGTTCTCTTGCCTGTGTTAAAACCTGAATGGTAACATCATCAGGGATCAGATCATTTTCAATCAAAGTACGTAAAAATGTATATTCTGTTTCTGAAGCAGCAGGAAAACCAACTTCAATCTCTTTGAAACCAACCTTTACTAAAAGTTTAAAAAATTCAACTTTTTCATCAAGACTCATCGGAATGATCAGAGCCTGATTTCCATCACGAAGGTCAACACTACACCATGTAGGTGCCTTTGTGATATATTCTTTCTTTGTCCAGTCAAGGGACGTTTCAGGTGGCATAAAATATTGTCTTTCATATTTGCTTGGGTTCATCATTACTGTGAAGCTCCTTTCAAAAATTAATGATTGTTGTAGGTATGTTTTAAGTATTGAAAGGTGGATACGGGGGTATCATGTATCGGATGAAATAAATGTACGATAACATAAAAAAAACTCCGAATCTGATCCTTATCAGGATAGAGACGAAGAAACTTCCGCGGTACCACTCTAATTCACGTTATAAAGAAACGTGCACTTCTTACTGATACGGGTTATAAAACCGATATCTCTCCATTGTAACGGTTGGACTCCGGCAATACCTACTGTAAGTTCAGCATGCTACTCAAAGGCGAGTTCAAATATCATCAACAATTGCTTCGCACCATCCAGCAACTCTCTGAATGTCTTAAATATTCTACTATTCCTTATCATTGTATTTAAATCATTTACAATAATGACAATCTAACATAAAAATCAGGAAGTGTCAACTGATAAAATGTAAAATATAAAGAGAACTTTCTTTACAGAGAAGACTTTCATATGGAAACAAATTATGATAAAGTAGAACAGAGCAATGGAGGAAAGAACATGAGATTTTTTGAATATTTAAAAAAACAGGAACCTTCAAAAGAAAATGAAGAAGCAAGAAAACGAATTTATAAGCTGCATCAATTAGAAGGAAGCCTTACTTATATTGAACGAATGGAAATCATCGAAGAAGGGAAAGGCTCCATGGAAGTTGAGTTTGTCAGAGGAGAGTTGAGTGAGGGAATGACACTTTGCTTTTATGATAATCAAGGAAAAGAATCTGGAAGAGGAGAGATTCTCGAAATTTATATTGGAAAGGGAGAAGATAAAGGGAGATTCTCAGAACAAGGGAATAAGGGGAAGATCATATTTGAATATTGGCAGCCAGTAACGGACCGTTTCTGGAACAGTCAATATCTGAAAGAATTCACTCTTGAAAAATAAATTTAAAAAAATTCAAAAAAAGTGTTGACAGTTGTCGGAAACATATGATAATATAAACGAGCTGTCGCATTGATGGGGTATCGCCAAGTGGTAAGGCACAGGATTCTGACTCCTGCACCGCTGGTTCGAGTCCAGCTACCCCAGTTAAGGGTGTGTAGCTCAGGTGGTAGAGCACTTGACTTTTAATCAAGTTGTCCGGGGTTCGAATCCCCGCACGCTCATTATATTTTTTAAAATAAATTTTAAAAAATATAAAAAAGTTCTTGACAAAGAACGACAGATTATGTATAATAAAATAGTTGTTGTACTGATGGGGTATCGCCAAGTGGTAAGGCACAGGATTCTGACTCCTGCACCGCTGGTTCGAGTCCAGCTACCCCAGTTAAGGGTGTGTAGCTCAGGTGGTAGAGCACTTGACTTTTAATCAAGTTGTCCGGGGTTCGAATCCCCGCACGCTCAGTTGATAAGCATGATTTAAGAATGAACTTAGATCATGCTTTTTTTCTTTTACCAAATACAAAATAAAAGAAGCCTCTAAAAACAGAGACTTCAAATGCTCGCATTGATCACAAGTAAACTTATTTTTTCAAGTATGGTGCAATTGCAGAGCTGATTTCTTCAAGTTCATCTTTACCATGTACGGTTAAAGTCAAAGGTCTTGTCAGATCAAGGCTGAAAATTCCCATGATCGATTTTGCATTTACGATATATCTTCCAGAAGAAAGATCAATCTCAGATTTAAAATGTGCGATCGTATTTGCAAATGCATTCACGTCTGCAATGGAATCAAGAGAAATAATAAAGTTGGTATCCATGTTTAAACCTCCTTAATGGTTAAATCTCTTTTATCCTACAATTTTTTTGATAGAAAGTCAAATTCGATAGATAACAGAAAAGAAGTATGATAAAATATAAGACAACGGAGGGAAAAAGATGACGGAAAAACAAAAAATGTTGATGGGAATTTTATATAATGCAGAGGATCAAGCTCTGATAGAAGAGAGGAACCATGCAAAATCTCTAACCAGACAGTTTAATGAACATTGGGAAGATAAAGGACGTCGGAATTATCTGATAGGACAGATATTTGGAAGTCTTGGGAAGAATGTTCATCTGGAAGCACCCATTTATCTGGATTATGGATATAGGACAACGATTGGAAGTGACTTTTTCTCAAACTTTAATCTGTCGATTTTAGATGGTGGAGGAGTTGAAATCGGGAATCATGTTTTTATAGGTCCGAATGTAGGAATTTATACTGCGAACCACCCAGCAGATGTGAAGAGACGAGAAAAGGGATATGAATGGGCCCTCCCAGTTAAGATTGGAGATAAAGTATGGATTGGCGGAGGAGTTACGATTCTTCCTGGAGTTACGATCGGCGACAATAGTGTGATCGGTGCAGGAAGTGTTGTAACAAAGGATATTCCTGCCAATGTAGTTGCTGCAGGTAATCCATGCAGGATCATCAAAGAAGCGGAAGAAGGAGACAGATATGGGATTATTGACGAGAAAAACGGACAGCAATCCATTAAGTAAGAATATTGACGGATTACTTGATGGAATGAATCAGGAGAGAGAAGAGACAAAAGAAGGAACTTATGAAGAATCTTTAAAAAAGATTGAGGAGCGGATCAAAGAACTTGGGATTTTAGAAGAAGAGAACGAAGATTAAGAAAGGCATCGGTGGTGCCTTTCTTTTTTTATGATGATCAAAAGATTCCTTATTGTTAACTTTCAAAAAAATAAAGTTGACAATAAGGAATTGATGATATATAATGGCAGTCAGTACAGGAAAATAATAAAAGTGAGGGAGAAATTTATTATGGAACAACAAACAATGAAAATTCAGGATTTAACACTGATTGCATTAATGGCAGCATTAACTTGTATTTTAGGACCAATGTCGATCACATTGCCATTTACACCAGTACCGATTTCATTTACGAACTTGGTGATTTATTTTGCGGTAATGGTTATTGGGATGAAACGTGGAACGATCAGTTATCTTGTATACCTTCTGATCGGAGCAGTAGGACTTCCAGTATTTTCAGGATTTAGTGGTGGGCTTGCTAAACTTGCAGGACCAACAGGAGGATATTTGGTTGGATTTATCTTTTTGGCATTGATCAGTGGATTCTTTGTAGAAAAATTCTCAGGGAACATAGTGATGGCAGTAATTGGTATGGTACTTGGAACAGCAGTAACATATGCATTTGGAACGATCTGGCTGTGTGCACAGATGCATTTAACATTTGTACAGGGATTATATGCAGGTGTGATTCCATATCTTCCAGGAGATGCGGCAAAGATCGTGATCGCGATCATTGTAGGAAGTGCAGTGAAGAAGGCTGTTGTGAAGGCGAGAGTTTTACCAGAATAAATAACAAATACTTTGTATGAAAAATAAGAATCTGTTGACATTTTGTATGAAAAAGCATAAACTATTCGTAGTTAAATGCAATGAACAGAATTAGTACAGACAAGTTGGAACTGTCAGAGAGAAGCTGCCATCGGCTGGAAGCGGCTTTGAGGGAAGATGTCTGGAATGCATCTGGGAGCAGACAAGATGAATAAAGTAGTTTTGTACGTTGCCGGCGTTAACGGATTCGAGTGAAAGTATCCTGATCAAGTGATATTAGTCAGATATATAATAAGAAGATCAAGAACTTTTAAAAGAGTGGAACCGCGGATATACTCCGTCTCTTTATTTAGAGACGGAGTTTTTTGTATTATAGAAAATTTTGATGGAATCCTCTATGATATAAAAAGTCCTGTAAATTACATACTATATATTGGAGGTTTAGAAATTATGATGGGTTTTCGAGAATTTGCGAAAAGCCAATATGATACGATCAAACTAAGAGACCCTGCGTTAAGGGAAGAGAAAGAAGTTTTTTTGTATCCTTATGTAAAAGCACTGTATTGGCATCGTGTTGCACACGAATTATATAAGAAAGGAGAGTTTTACAAAGCTAGAAAGATTTCTCAGAAATGGGCGAGAAAAACTGGAATTGAGATTCATCCAGGTGCACAGATCGGAGAAGGGTTCTTTATTGACCATGGGCATGGAGTGGTCATTGGCGAGACGACGATCATCGGAAATAATGTGACCTTATATCAAGGTGTTACATTAGGTGGAACTGGAAATGAAACTGGAAAACGTCATCCAACGATCGAAGATAATGTTATGATCAGTTCAGGTGCTAAGGTTTTGGGATCTATTACAATTGGAAAGAACTCAAAGATTGGTGCAGGAAGTGTTGTTGTATCTGATGTACCGCCGAATTCTACTGTTGTCGGAGTTCCAGGTAAGGTAGTTAAACAGGATGGAGAGAGAGTCAATCGCATTCAGAGTATTGTGCTTGACCAGATCGATCTTCCAAATCCAGTCGATATGGATATCGAAAAGCTCGCAAGAGAGAATGCTGAATTACGACAGGCACTGGAAACATTTATTATACATTATCAAAATTCAGAAGCAATCAGAAGGGAAAAAGAAAAATGAAAATCTACAATACACTGACAAGACAAAAAGAAGAATTTGTACCGGTGCATCCAGGGAAAGTTGGAATGTATGTTTGTGGGCCAACGGTGTATAACTACATTCATATTGGAAATGCAAGACCAATGATCATTTTTGATACGGTGCGTCGTTACTTTGAATATAAAGGATATGAAGTAAATTATGTTTCAAACTTCACAGATGTCGATGACAAGATCATTAAGAAGGCAAATGAAGAAGGTGTAACAGCAACAGAGATCGCAGAAAGATATATTAAGGAATGCAAACAAGATATGGAAGCGTTAAATATCAAACCTGCAACCCACCAGCCAAGAGCGACAGAAGAAATCGGTGGAATGATCAAAATGATTCAGACATTGATTAAAAAAGGGCATGCATATGAAGTAGATGGAACTGTATACTTTAAGACAAGATCTTTTAAAGATTATGGAAAACTCTCCAAGAAAAATATTGATGATCTAGAAGCAGGACATCGCGAGATCAAGGTAACAGGAGAAGAAGGAAAGAAAGATCCTCTTGATTTTGTATTATGGAAACCAAAGAAAGAAGGAGAAATCGCATGGGATTCTCCATGGGGAGAAGGAAGACCAGGATGGCATATTGAGTGTTCTGAGATGTCTAAGAAATATATCGGAGATACAATTGATATTCATGCAGGTGGAGAAGACTTGATCTTCCCTCATCATGAAAATGAGATCGCACAGAGTGAAGCATGCAATGGGGAGAAGTTTGCGAATTACTGGATGCATAATGGTTTCTTAAATATCAACAATAAGAAAATGTCTAAATCAGCAGGAAACTTCTTTACAGTGCGTGAAATTGGAGAAAAGTATCCATTACAGGTGATCCGTTTCTTCATGTTAAGTGCACACTACAGAACCCCATTAAACTTCAGTGATACTTTAGTAGAAAGTGCAAAAACAGGATTAGACCGTATCTTGACAGCAATTGATCTATGCAGAGAGATGGCAGCTAAAGAAGAAACAGGTTCTTTAAGCAAAGAAGAAACAGAACATTTTGCTAATATAGAAGTACTTGTAAAGAAATTTGAAGATGCAATGGAAGATGACTTTAACACAGCAGATGCAGTTTCGGCTATTTTTGAGATCGTGCGTGAATCAAACTCAACAGTGAAAGACTTCAGTGCAGACTATGCAAAGAAAATACTAAAAGTATTAGAAGATCTTTGCAGCGTTCTTGGAATTGAAACAACAAAAGAAGAAGAGATCCTAGATGAAGAAATCGAAAAACTGATCGAAGAACGTCAGGCGGCAAGAAAGAACAAAGATTTTGCAAGAGCAGACGAGATCAGAGACCAGTTATTAGAGCAGGGTATCGTATTAAAAGATACAAGAGAAGGTGTAAAATGGAGCAGAGTTTAATTCAAAAGATCAAAGAAGGATTGTATCTTGATGGATTGGATCCAAAAAGTTACTCTCCATTATCTCTTGCTTACATTGGAGATGCGATCTATGAGATCGTGATCCGAACGATCGTTATGTCTGCAGGGAATATGAGTGTGAATAAGTATCACAAAAAATCAAGCAGTATGGTCAAAGCTTCTGCACAAAAAGAAGTGTTTGAAAAGATCGAGCCATTTTTGACAGAAGAAGAAATGGCTGTTTATAAACGTGGAAGAAATTCCAAATCAGGTTCTGTTGCAAAGAATGCATCTATGATGGATTACAGAAAAGCAACTGGAGTGGAAGCTTTGGTTGGATATTTATATCTGGCAGGAGATATGGACCGCATCATCGAATTGATCGGGATCGGTTTTGATTTGAATAAAAAAGAAGAAACAGGAGAAGAACATGAATCATAAAGAAGATTTGATCGCAGGGCGTAATGCCGTGATCGAGGCTTTAAGAGCAAAGAAACCAATTGACAAGATTTTTGTATTGGATGGATGTCAGGATGGACCGATCCGTACGATCGTAAGAGAGGCAAAGAAAACAGATGCGATTCTTAAATTTGTAGATAAAGAACGCTTGAATCAGCTGACAAATGAACATCATCAGGGAGTTGTTGCAATTGTCGCAGCATATGAATATGGAACGATTGAGGATCTGTTTAAAAGAGCAGAAGAAAAGGGTGAGGATCCTTTCTTTATCCTGTTAGATGGGATTGAAGACCCTCATAATCTTGGGGCAATCATTCGTACAGCAAATCTTGCAGGTGCACATGGAGTGATCATTCCAAAGCATCGTGCAGTTGGAATTACACCAACCGTAGCAAAAACATCTGCAGGTGCGATCAATTATACACCAGTTGTGAAAGTAACAAATATTGGAAAGACAATGGATGAATTAAAAGAACGTGGTATGTGGTTTGCATGTGCAGATATGGATGGAGAAGTAATTTATCGTCAGAATCTGACAGGATCGATCGGGCTTGTTATTGGAAATGAAGGAAGCGGTGTGAGCCGTTTGGTAAAGGAAAAGTGTGACTTTATCTCATCTATTCCAATGAAAGGAGATATTGATTCACTGAATGCTTCTGTAGCAGCAGGTGTTCTGGCGTTTGAAGTTGTAAGACAACGACTGGGAAAATAAAGAATGAAAGAATTAAAAACAATTTCTGATGAGAAATTGCTCAGACAGATCCAAAGCGGTAATGATGATGCGATGGAATGTCTGTTAGAGAGATACAGGGATATGGTAAGGAAAGAGGCAAGGAGCTTTTTTCTTGCAGGTGGGGATGAAGAAGATCTGATCCAGGAAGGAATGATCGGGCTTTTTAAAGCAGTGACATCCTATCAGGAAGAAAAAAACACTTCGTTTTCAACGTTTGCTTATCTGTGTGTGCAAAGACAGATCTATACAACAATCACTGCATTTAACAGAAAAAAACATATTCCGTTGAATACAGCAATCTCTCTGTTTGAACAAAAGAATCAGGAAGAAGAATTATCATTGGATGAAATCTTAGAAACTCCGGAGGAAACTCCGGAGGAGATGATGCTTCGAAAGGAAGAATTAAATGATTATTACAAAATGCTTGACCAGAATTTAAGTAAATTCGAAAAACAGGTGATGTATCATTATCTGAATGGAGAAACATATACAACGATTGCAAAAAAACTTGGAAAAAGTGATAAATCCATTGATAATGCGATTCAGAGGATTCGCAGGAAGATCAGGAATGATCAGGAAAGTTAAAGTAAAGATAAGAAAAATAAAAAGAAGACTTAAAACGGATGTTTTAAGTCTTCTTTATAAAGCTGCTGACGGGAGTTGAACCCGTGACCTCCTCACTACCAATGAGGTGCGCTACCTCCTGTGCCACAGCAGCAGAACTGATTAATAATTTATCATGAAAATGATATACTGTCAATAGAATTAACAAAATAAAAGGAAAATCAAATGACAAAACAATACAGGAAAAATAAGAGAAGGATCTGTGTAGTGATATGCCTTGTTCTTTGCATGATCTCAGGCATCAAAATACAGGCAGCACAGCCAGGATATTTTGATAATCCCCAGACGGTCTATGATGAATTTGCTGGGAAGATTTATGATCGTTCATTCAAAAAGAGTTATGCATTTTTGAAAAAAAAGATGAATGTTTTTGAAACATCTTCAGGAAGTAAAAAGATAGGGGTAGCGCCAAGATATTCAGGAGTGATCGTGGTTAGTAAAACATCCGATCATGTTCAGGTGATTTATGAGAAAAAGAAAGCATATGGAATTGGATGGATTGATAGAGATTTGTATCATAAGGAAGCTATTCCATATAATGGAAATGAAAAACAGTTGCTAGGAAATGGAACTTATTGGATACAAAATAAAGCTTCTGGAGAAGGAATTCGTGTACAGATCATTTTTCTGGGAGATCAGAAATATCAAGTTTCGATTTTGAATCAAAGCAAAGAAGATCACACATGGAAACTAATACGTGAGTACGATCATTTTTATATCAAAAATATGAAAAATGAAAAATATCTGTCAATGGATGAAAATGGTACCTTGACAGACGGTAAAATAAAAGATATGAACAACTGTTTCACAAAACCACAGAAAGAAGCATCACAGAAGTCCTATCAATGGCAGGTAATGCGTCTTAACAATAAAAATGTATATCCGTATCGTGATTTTATGCAGTTTGATCCTGCATGGGCCAGAAAAGATTATGGAAATGTTTCGGATTACAGTGGGAAAATGGCAGCAGCAGGCTGCGGAGTTGTGGCGATCACAAATGCAGTATATGCATTGAATGGACAATTTGTTGATCCAATGTTGTTTGCAGATTATGCAGTGGAGAAACATTACAGGATCATAGGTGCCGGAACACATGATGGGATTTTTAAGGCGGCAGCGAAGAAATTTGGAGACACATATGGGTTCACTTATATTAAGACAACTTACAGTACATCAGAAGTAAGAGAATATCTGAAAAAAGGTTGTGTAGCAATCTCGCATGTACCAGGACATTATGTAACAGTTGCTGATTTTAATCCCAAGACAAAAAAATATCTGGTCTTAGATTCTCATCCGATCAAGAGCAGACCAACCAGCTCTTTTGGAAACTGGTTTAAGAGAGAACGATTAGAGAGAGGAGGGTTGACATCATCTGCATATTATATTTATGGAGTGCCAGGACAGGCATGGAAATATGAAAGTGCAAAAGGAATACAATTTCAGAAGGATTTATTCACATTTATGGTTTATATGCGTTAAAATGTAAGATAAGGAAATAACAAAGGATAGGGAAGGAGAAGTTAAATGAACAAAGTTAAAAAGATATTGACAACATTGATGGTAGCAACATTAACTGTTTCAACAGGAGTAACATCCATGCCAATGCTTGCGCATAATGTAAAAGCGGAGTCAAAGGCAGAAACAATAAGCAGTGATACGAATGATATGTCACAGTATAAGGAGATAAATGGAATCAGTAGCCAGACGGTTCTAGGAGCAGATTTTTCCCATTATCAATTGCAAAAAAATGCGTGGAAAAAAGTCTGGAAAAATTACAAAGGAATCGAAGTTTCCAATGTGTTTGAATATGTAAGATCACAGGGGATCAATACGATTTCTGTGAAAGTTGCAGTGAACCCAGCAAAAGATAAAGATGGTAATGAAAGCTATCTGTCTTTAGAAAACGCTAAGAGAACATTAAAAGAAGCCAAGAAAGCAGGATTAAAAACAAATGTTACATTATTATATTCTGATGATATAACGTATGCAGGGGCGCAGAAATTACCAGATGGTTGGGATACTGATTCAGCAGAAGAAAAAGCACTGGAGTATACAAAAAACGTCATCAAAGAATTGAAGGCAGCAGATGCAGTTCCAACGATGATCACGATCGGAAATGAAGTAAACTATAACTTCTTGACTCTGAGCAGCTGGGACGGATATTGCGCGATGGCAGAGATTTCAAAGATTGTAAGAGATGCTGGAATAAAAGCTGCATTCAGTTTTGCAGCACCAGAAAAGGCTTCTGATATCCAATATATTATAGAACAGCTTGGATATGCCTGTGAAAAATATGAGGGTGCAGGATATGATCATATTGGAGTAAATATCTATCCGAATACACAAAGTGGCAGTTATGTTAAGGAATTAAAGAATACAGTAGAAGAAAAGGCAGCAGGAAAGCAGATGATCATTTCCAATGTCAAATGTCCATGGAAAGATTCAGAAGGAAAAGCCAGCATAAAGACACAGACAAAGAGCATTTATGATTATCTTCAGGCAACGATCGATGAGAAAAATGCAGGTGGATTGATCTACGATGATGCAGATTTTGTCGGGGCATGGGATTCATTCTTTGATGAAAATGGACAAGCAATGTATTCTCTTGCGATCTTTGCTTATGCACAAGGAAATCAGGTTGATATAAGCAGCTACAAAGATCCATGGGAATACGGTGGAGATACAGGATTAAAAGATCAAAAAGTAACGATCAAAAAAGTCAAAGGAATGTCTGAAAGTTCTATCCGAGGAATGGATATTTCATCTTATCTTGCATTAAAGAAAGCAGGAGTGAAATATTATGATTATGAAGGAAATGAGACACCGTTATTAAAAGTACTTCATGATAATGGAATCAACTATATCAGGATCAGGATCTGGAATGATCCGTTTAATGCAGATGGGGAAACCTATGGCGGTGGTGGAAATGATGTTTCCACAGGTGTAGAGATCGCAAAAGAGGCAGCCCAATATGATATGAAAGTTCTGCTTGATTTTCATTATTCGGATTTCTGGGCAGAACCAGCGGTTCAGTTAGTTCCAAAAGCATGGAAAAAGGATGTAAATAATACAGAAAAGATGTGTTCAGATGTATATGATTTCACCAAAGAATCTATTCAGAAATTTAAAGATGCCGGGGCAAATATTGGAATGGTTCAGGTAGGAAATGAAATTACCAACGGACTTCTTGGAATATACTCTAACAGAGACAAAGGAGAATCTTTTAATGTAATCTGGGGAGATAAAAAGAAATCAACAGAAGTAAATAAATATTTAAAAGCCGGAATCAAAGCGGTCAGAGAATGTACACCACAGGCTTTGGTGGCATTACATCTTGAAACACCAAATGTATGGAAATACAAAACGATCATGAATACATGGAAGAGAGATAATGTGGACTATGATGTTTTAGGATCTTCGTATTATCCATTCTGGTCCATTGCAGCAAAAGCAAATACGCCAAAGACATTAAAAGATGTGCAGACACTGGCAGCTTCTTATGGAAAGATGTTTGCAGTATTTGAGACAAGCTGGGTTAACAGCTTAAATGATGGAGACGGTACACCAAACTCTATCGGAGATAGTACAAGTACAGGTGCATACGAAGTAGGACCACAAGGACAGGTAAATGAACTTACAGATCTTTATGATACCGTGTTATCACAGGATAATGGATTAGGTACATTCTATTGGGAAGGTGCATGGATTCCGGTAAAAGCAGGATGGACAAACTGGGAATATAATAAGCAGATTGCAGATCAGTATGGTACAGGATGGGCATCGAAAGGTGCACTTGGATATTTTCCGGATTCTAAAATGTATTACAAAGGAAAAGCAGCATGGGGTGGAACAAGCTGGGATAATCAGGCACTGTTTGATATTAACGGATATCCATTACAGTCATTAAAATTCTATAAAGATTCTGTATCCAAAGGAAAAGAACAGATCATAGCATTGAAGATCGTTGATAAAAATGGAAAAG